>ERZ826396.160-NODE-160-length-102986-cov-4.415259_pt1 | contig 102986 bp, 80 predicted proteins | sample MGYA00519926_ERZ826396 | MGnify/ENA primary metagenome ERZ826396 (study PRJEB31778, sample SAMEA3449230) | human gut metagenome | biome: human gut; feature: human-associated habitat; material: faeces | place: United Kingdom | collected 2010/2012 ... | reverse complement strand
AAGTCAGATGCTCTACCAACTGAGCTAACGGGTCATTTATAATGTTGATTTTTTAAAATGGCTGGGGTAACTGGACTCGAACCAGTGGAATGCCAGAGTCAAAGTCTGGTGCCTTACCGCTTGGCTATACCCCAATAAGAGATGGTGGGGGGGGACGGATTCGAACCGCCGAACCATAAGGAACTGAGTTACAGTCAGCCGCGTTTAGCCTCTTCGCTACCCCCCCAGCTCTATTTATTAAGAATGGTGCCGACTATAGGAATTGAACCCACAACCTACTGATTACAAGTCAGTTGCTCTACCAATTGAGCTAAGTCGGCACATTTATGGTGGAGGCTAAGGGACTTGAACCCCTGACCCTCTGCTTGTAAGGCAGACGCTCTCCCAACTGAGCTAAGCCTCCACATAATTTATGCAATCACTGATTTCCTGAGTCCTTTCCATCAGCGCCTTAATATAATACCATCTGTTTATTTTTCTGTCAACAATTTTTTAAAACTTTTTTATATTTTTTTCAACACACTTTTATAATGCATAATCTTCCCATTTTAAAGCCTTTTTATATTGCCTAAGGATTGATTTTTTTAAAATAAGTTGAAGCTATAACATATATTTTTACTTGACCTCTAAACGGCTCAGACATTCCCGGATGCCTGCCTCCTTCATTTTCTAATATCGCGATAACATTGTCAGCTTCACCTTTTTCCACGCCAAGTAATAAAACAATATCACCATATTGTAAAAACTCTCCATTGCAACCAATTTCAGTAGCAGAATAACCATGCTTAACAAGTAATGATGTAATATTATCTGAATATTCTTCACTAGCTATGATTAAGATTAATTCCATCTTATACACCTCTTGTAATATGATAACATATTTCAAATATTATTTCCGCCACTTTCTAAAAACTAATTATAAAATAGGGAATCATCATGATTCTATCAAAAAAGCCAAAGTATTTTCCATTCATATCGTCAACCTTGGCTTACTATTCTATATACAGATAAACTTTTCACTTACTGTTAAATAATGATGATCCTTACCATATATTAAATTTCGTCAATAACATCATCTAAATCATTGATGATGATATCCTCTTTATTCAAAATCTCATCACATTCATCACATACATAAGCAATATGTATGTTAGAGCCACAGCTTTTATGTTTTAAACATTTATAACTTTTATTCAGATGCTTATCTCCCCATAATAATATAGCATTATAAATATCATCTAAATCACTAGATTTCTCTGTTAACAAATATTGATATCTAGGAGGATGTGTTGAATATAATTCACATGTAAGTAAATCATCTTCACATAACCCTTTTAGTCTCTCCGATAAAAGATTTGTAGGGATACCGACTAAATGTTTTTGTATATCTTTGAATGTATGACACCCTTCTTTTACTGCATGTAAAATCAATAAAGTCCATTTATCTCCAATTAAGTTCAGTGTTTGTGCTATATTACATTTTAAATCATATTGTTTTTTCATGTCATCACCTTTTCCCTATAACTTTCTTATACTAATTAGCATTTAACGTTTTTAAAATCATATTCTCCATCATTTCCATTGTCAAAGCACCTTCGATATATCCATAAGGTTTCCCTTCTTTGTCTAGCATAAAAGTAGTCGGCATACTACCAATACCAAATGTTGAATAAATAAATCCATCATCAAATAAAACAGGTACTGTCAGAGCATTATCCGAAATGAATTCTTTTAAATCAGATTCACCCTTTTCTTGCCCACCTGGATAAACAATTGTCAGAATTGCCACATGCTTATCACTTCTATATTTCTCATAAAGTTTTTGAATATTTGGCAGCTCACCACGGCAAGGCGGGCACCATGTCGCCCAAAAATTCAGAAAGACAACTTTACCTTTGTAATCCTCAAGTTTGATAATCTTATCATGTTGATCTTTTAATTCATAACTGCCTAACTGCTGCAATAATGCTTTCTCCTGTTCACTATTTTTCTCATCTTTATTCTCTCCACCATCTTCTTTTTTATCTTCATTCTTATCTTTAATCATAGCATTATTACTGCTTTGTGTCATGTAATTACTGATAAAGTTCATTTTACCGCTTACCATTGATACACCAAAAAATATTAATATGATTGCTCCTAATTTTACTGTATAGTTCATAATACTCTTATGATTGGATAGCCAATTTGATATACTATCTGTAAAGATACCAATAAGTAGGAAAGGTATTGTCAATCCAAGAGCATATATGACCATTAGAAAATTACTCATCCAAAAATTTTGTGAGCTATTCGCCAAAAGTAGAATACTGGAAAGAGCTGGCCCTATACACGGTGTCCATGCAAAACTAAAAGTGAATCCCATCAAAAAAGCAAGTAGTAAGTTCATTTCTTTCTTTACAGTGAATGGGAGTCTTCTTGTTTTCCCCAAAAAATTAGATTTGAAAAATCCCAATTGAAATAATCCTAATACAATAATAAGTATGCCTCCTACTTTTATGAATATGGACATATGATCTCTGAAAAATGAACTGATCAATGTGATTGATATATTCATCAATAAAATGGCGGTAAATATACCAAATATAAAACTAAGTGTAAAAAATATTACGAAACGTTTTTTTCTTATTTGTTTGTTGTTAACATCACTTCCAATTAAATATCCCATGTACACCGGCAATAATGGGAGCACACATGGCGAAAGGAAGGATAGCACTCCTTCCATAAATACCATAAGTATGCTTATATGTTGCATTGTATCCTGTAAATTCATCATAGGCAGTTATTTCCCCATCTTTCTTTTTCTATCTTTTAAATTTAAAATAACATTTCTTTTTTAACATAGCAAATCTAATATTTTTAAAATTAAGTCCTTTTTATATTTATATTGTTATTTTTGTATTATAACTATTGCAATACAATACTTTAAGACATTTTACATTATAACTACATATTTTTAGGTTCTATAATTTTCAGTTTACCAATATCAGCAAAGAACTTTTATTCTATTAGAAACTTTCAGCAATACCCATGACTTACAGTAAACACCATTTTATCTTTATTTTGTTTATAAATTTAATCATATCAGAAGTTACCAAACAGATCATTTAACGCCTCACTCATTGTAGGATGAGTGAAAATGTGGTTTGCTATGTCTGAAGTCTTTAATCCAAGATTTATTGCAAGCTGAACGAAATTGATCATTTCTTCTGAAGCAGTACACAACAATACACACCCTAGTATTTTATCCGTTTTGGCATCAGCAATCGCTTTTAACACGCCTTCTTTGCATTCATTTACATGTGCTCGTGGTATAGCAGAAACTGCCAGTTTCGCCACTTTGATTTCATACCCCTCATTTTTTGCCTCCTCTTCACTCATCCCTACGCGTGAAAAAGTTGGTTCAATAAAGACAGAATAGGGTATCGCTCCTCTATTATCAGTTGTACGTTTTTTATCACCAAATATATGATCTTTTACAATACGATAATCATCTAATGAAATATATGTGAATTGTAGTCCACCTTTAACATCACCCATTGCGTAGATGTGTGGCTGAGACGTTTGCAGATATCGATTCACCTTAATAGCTCCACGAGCATCTGTTTCTACACCGGCTTGTTCAAGATGTAATCCATCTGTATTAGCTTTTCTTCCAGTTGCCAATAACACAGCATTTACTGTTAATTGCTGTATATTACCATCTTTGTTTTTATAAGTAACTATCACATCAGAATCATTTACATTTTCCACCGAAAGGACATTGCTTTTAAACTCAAATTGTACACCTTGTCTTTCTAATATTTGTTGTATATGTAAAGCGATATCCTCATCCTCTCGCTTGACAAGACGATCACCATATTCAAAAACGGTCACTTGAGTTCCATAACGAGCAAACATGCTTGAAAATTCTAAGCCAATATATCCGCCACCAATAATTGCTAACGTTTTAGGCTGTTCTTTCTCTTTCATTATATCAGCACTTACATATATATGTTTTGTATGCTCGATACCTTGAATATTAGGGATGATAGGAACATTTCCTGTGTTAACAAAAAGATAATCACCATATATTTCTTTCGTACCCTTTTCATTTTCATATGAAATTACGTGGGGGTTTACAAAGCTTGCTTTAGCGGTAATTACATCAATGTTAGGATTTTGATTCAGCTTCTCAAAGTTCTTTTTTCTCAAAATTGACGTTATTTCTTCTTTTTTGTTAATAGCATCAGAAAAGGTTCTTTTACCAGCTTGTACAATCAAAGATTTTGATGGTATGCATCCTTCGTTAATGCATGTGCCACCATACATCTTTGACGATTTTTCTATCATCGCGACTTTTTTACCTTGCTTTGCGAACTCTGCTGCCAAAGTTTTTGCTCCTTTTCCAAATCCAATCATGATTGCATCATATTTTTTCATGAATATTGCCTCCTTATCATTTATGAACTCAGTATAACATAGTGACTTTATATTTTAAAGTGATTTGATAAAATATATTTATATGCAAGCAAAAGTAATTTAAACTCTCTCTTTGCTTTATATCTCGATTTTCATAAACTTTTTCAATGCTCCCTTTCATATAAAAAGAATCAGGCAGCTATAACCACCCGATGTCTTTAACATATAATAAACTTTATCAAATTCCTCTTAACTCTTGATATAATCGTTTCGCATAACTATCTGTCATACCTGCAATGAAATCCGTAGCAAGTAGTAAGCGGGCATACACTTTATCTTCTTCACTTTTTACAGTTTTTGCTGTTTCATGATATTGCTCTAAATAATTTTGTGATAAAAGATCAATATACTTTTTTTGTATCTCCGTAATTTCTATATCTGTATCATATGGCAATAAAGCATCGACAAAGCGATCTAACAGAAAGCTGAGAATTTCATTTCCCATCAATTCTAATTTTAGAATTGAAGAATGACAATATATGCGTCGATAGGCAAATTCTTTCAACGCATTAATTAGTTTACCTTCAGAGCTTTCTGTGATTAATTCATCAAAAAATTCGCCATTCATAATTTCATCATAGTGAAGGATAAAAGCATCACTAACTCTTGAAACACTATAAAGTTGTTTTTTTGTAAGCCAAGAAAAGACTGCATATTTATAAGGATCCACTGATGTTTTAGATCCAATTTGCTCCTGGATTCCGTTTTCCAACTCTTTTTCTAATAGCGCTTTTCCTTTCTCATCGCCAGCTTTAATGACAACATCCAGTAAATCTTGATATGTATATAATCCTTTGTTATAACCATCCTCCAGATCAGCAAAAGTGTATGCAAGATCATCTGCCGCCTCTAATAAAAAGCACAGTGGATTACGTGTATTTCGTGTACCGGTATTATTCTTTATCATTGCAAATTGCTCTTGCTCACTTTGAAAATACCCAATTTTCTTTTTTAGTAAATTGCGTTCATGTTTAGGTTTCTGTTTTTCCTTCATCATCGTCAAAGAATCGCATGGATATTTTATAATTGTATCCATAACAGCAGATGTAAGATGCATTCCATTTTTTCCTATTAACCTGTGCAATTTCGTAATAATACGCAATGCCTGGGCATTTCCTTCAAAGTTTTCCAAATCTGCAATTTGTTGCGGATCTAATATGTTGCGCAACTTTCTACCTTTGAATTCTTTTATGTCCAAGTTTTTTTTGAACCAATCGCGTATGCTGAATTCGCCGAAATGACCAAATGGTGGATTCCCGATATCATGTAGCAATCCTGCACAATTTAAAGTTTCCATAACTTTGATAGTATCTGGCTGATGTTCTTCATCTTCTAATTGTTTTTCTAATATCACATTACACACTTGTTTTCCCATTAATTTTGCTAGAGAGCTGACTTCCATAGAATGTGTCAGTCTTGTTCTTACAAAGTCACTATGATCTAAAGGAAAGACTTGTGTTTTATCTTGTAGTCGACGATAAGAAGCACTGCGGATTATACGATGATAATCGCTTTCTATTTCGCTGCGATATCGATGTGCCTCTTTTGTCTTTCTACTTGGAATACGTTCTTCACTAGTGATTAAATCCCATTGTAATCGTCCCATTTTCAAACCTCTTTCTTGTTTTTATGTCATTTACACTATACCTCATTCGAAACTAAAATGGAAGAATTTCACTACATACAATAACTTTATGTTCATTAAAAAAAATCATTACTTCCTATTTTTAAAATATTACAATTTCCGCATCTATTATTATCTATTTTACTGACTCCGATATAATATTTCTAGTAAGCACTTATCTCGACGTATAAAAAAACCTTTCGCCATGAATAGCAAGGATTACTTACTAAATTCATAACGAAAGGATATGCCAAATAACTTCATTATATTATTGCATAGTTACTTCCCTTCATACCATGCTATAAGGATTTCATTTCTAGCAATACCGGCAATTTTTTATTGCTGATTATAATCATCTACTATCATCTTATCCGCATCGCTTTAGATTTCATAACATCATCTTATCCGCAACGCTTTAGATTTCATAACATCAACTTATCCGCATTGCTTTTAGATTTCATAACATCATCTAATCAGCATTGCATTTAAATGCCATAACTATCATCTGAACAGCATTTGTTTAGATGCCACAACTAGTATTTAAACAGCATTGCGCTTAGCTTAGGTACATTATTGCTCATTCAATCTTTTCTCAATATCTGCTAATTCTTCTTCTAACTGTTGGATGAACTCTTTCTTTTCTTCTATACGCTCTTCCATTTCATCAATAGCTCTTTGTCCCAATAGACCAACCATTTCATCTTGCATACGCTTGATTTGGCGTTTTTGGTTTTGTACAAGCTCTTGTTTACGAGAACGCGCATCCATCATACGTTGACGCCATTGCTGATGCTTTTGCTCGTTCCATTGCTTCAAACCATTAAAATAGGCATCCATAATTTCACGGAATTCTTTCCAAACCTGATCTTCTTTATCTTTACCACAGGAACCAATTGTTTTCCATTCTACATTGAGATCTTTCATCTCTTTTGTATTTTCTCTCGTATATTCATTCCTATCAACAATTACTTTAGCTTTAGCAATTAATTCCTTCTTCTGTTCATACTTTTGATCTTGCTCAGCGTGTAATTCATTATAATATACATTTCGACGTTCATAGAATGTTTGTCTGCTTTCATTAAATGCTGCCCATAACTGATCTTCATACTCTTTACCAGCACTTCCAACAGCTTTCCACTCTTCCATCAAATGGCGGAACTCTTCACTTGTTTTCTGCCAATCCTTAGAATCTACAAGAGCAGCAGCTTTTTTAATCAAGTCTTCTTTTACTTGGCGGGCATTGCCAAATTTTGATTGTAATTCTTCCCAATGCTGATGTTTACGATCAAAAAACTTTTGACGTGCTGCATTAAATGCATCCCACAATTGATCATCGGTATCTCTGCCGGCAGAACCTGTTGCTTTCCATTGATTCATCAGTTCATTCATTTCTTCACTTCCCTGATTCCAATTATCTGTTTCGGCTAATGTTTCAGCGCGCTGAATCAGTTCCTGTTTCAATACTTCATTACTCTGATATCCCTCTTTACGTTTTGCATAAAACACATCAATATAACTATCAAATTCTTCTGACAATTTTTCTTCATATGCAGAATCCCAATAAGAAATTCTTTTCCATCTTTTCTTTAAATTTAAGATTTCTTTCCAATCTGCTGTCTCTGGCAAATTCTTTGCCTCTTCTATCAAGGCTTCACGACAGCGAATATCTTCATCATAATCATTTACTTCATACAATTCATCATTCTCGTTATACATATATATTCCTCCAGTTCAAATTCCTTTATAGTGTCGCTCACAATATCAATTTTACCTCATCTTGGTGGAAATTTCATCCCCATTTTGAAATTTACTCGCTTATTATAAATGATTTTTTCATTTGGATAAGATAAATTTTCCTAATTGAAAGAACAAACGACATAATTATTTGAATTTGCCTATAAGAAAGGCACCCTATGATATCTATTCTATTAACTGTATCTTCATATAAAATAAAAATGATAAAACCATTCAATTTTGCTTCATTCTTAATAATAGTTTACCATTTCAATTAATCCATCTTATCCACGAGCTTATTCACTGATTATTTTAAAATCTTACAAACATCAATCCCATATAAAACATGCAACGTACTTCCATTATCCCAATGTACAAGCAAACTGCCAATATCATCAACTCCATATACCGTACCTTTTGTACCTACAGGGGGAGCTTGTACATCATCCATTTTCACTAATTCCACTCTTGTTCCTATCGGATATAACTTCCGCAAACATGCTAGCATCTTAGTTGATATACATATATTATCTTGTTTTTTATACATATTACCGCTTGCCTTTCTATAAAGGATTTTATCTTTTTAATAGGGTCTGTTTGTCTTTTTAAAAAGTTATTTCGTTTCCTTTTATTAACCTTTAAATAAGTCATTTCATCATTTTGAAACAACTTCCTTTCCTTTAAAAAGGTCTTATTCATCTTTCGAATTTTATTTATTGTGAAGCTTCCTTCATCTTATGAGAAAACTTCTTTCACCCTAAGCGTAAGACTTCTTTCACCTTTTGATAAACTATAACACATAGTGCGTACAGCAGTATCAAAATACAAGTTACTTAATATATTCGAAAGGAAACTATCGAAAAACTTTCATTCTCGATTCTCCAGCCCTCTTTTAACAACAATGAAACGTATACCGGTTTCAAACATGTAACATTCAAAACACGATAAAAAAAGAAGATTTGATCTTATTTTATCAACATGATCAAAATCTTCCTATTTTTTATTCACCCTTTATTTCACTTTTTAAAAGCAAGAACCCTATCAACGCGCGGATTTTTTACTTTCTTCATGTAACATAATCATAAAATGATTTGTAGCAATCCTAATTACCCCTTAAATTAATCCTTAAAAACCGCTTTGATTTCTTCTACTGTTTCCGCCTTCAACAAGGTTTCAATCGCTTCATCGTTACCAAGCTTACGTGCGATTTCTGCTAACAATAACATATGATTCCGCGCATATTCATGATCATTGGAAACAGCAAAGAGGAAAATCAGCTTAACGCCATTCCCATCCAGCGTCTCCCATTCTATTTCATGATCCAATTTACCAATAGCAATACCAACATTGGTCACAGAATCACTTTTACCATGAGGAATAGCCACATAATTGCCAATTCCTGTCATACCTTCACTTTCCCTTAAATAAATATCCTTCTTAAAAGATGCTACATCATCGATATAATTTGCATCCTTTAACCTCTGTGCCAGTACAGTCAAAGCTTCATCCTTATTCTCTGCCTGCACATGCATATCGATAATTCTTTCATCTAACACATCATTCAGTTTCATTGTAATATCCTCCCTATTGAATTAAATATTTATACAATTCTACATTCGATTTCATCTGCTTAAGTTTCTGTACTTTTTCATCTGTTTCTACTAATGAGATGTATTGTTTATAGAACACCTGGATGCGTTTTACTTCATCTGGTGTATCCATCTTGAATCCTAATAGAAACACTACATCTACTAAATCATCATTCCACAGAATAGGATTTTTCAAGGTTGCTATAACGACTTTCGAGTTATTGACTTCACTCTGTGCCCCATGTGGCAAACTGACGCCATTTCCTATGGAAGTCGTCGTTGCTTTCTCTCTTTCCAAGACACTCTCGCAGAATTTTCCAGTTACAAAGCCTTTGTTTTCCATCTGTTGAGACAAATAAATTAACAATTCTGTTTTATCTTTCACATCCAAATTCATAAAAATCAAGTCTGGAGAAAATAGTGGAAAACAAATAGGTGAGAAAGGATTTGGCACATCATCTGTCTTAAGATTCAATTCCTCCATATGGGAACGCAGCTTCAGGATACCACCATCGCTTAGAATATTAGAAATTTCGACGATTCGTTTATCATGAAACGGCAAGGAATGCGGTGTGATGATCATATCCATCTCCGCCTGCTCTTCCAATTTAAAATCATGAATACCTTCCACACGAATTTCATTAATTTCAGGAACCAACTTACGCAGACGTTCTACTAACAATTGTGCATGTCCGCGGCTGGAATCCGTTAACAGACATACCCGATATTGTCTAGTCTTTCGTTCAATGGCAGATTGAATGTACAGCACGATATATCCCAATTCATCTTCGGTAATCTGTAAGCCATATGTCTCTTCAAATAAAATGCTGATAGCCCAGGTTGCTCGGAAAACATTTTTATACTCTTTCTTAATAAATGGCACTAAGGAATTGCTTTGCGGTGTTCCATAACGAATCCTGAAAATCGTTGGTCGCAAATGAAATATCAACGATTCCTTTAATTTTTCATCACTCAGCAAATCAACGTCCAGAATATTTCCGATAACATCCAGCATACGATTCACAAAACCAATCAGTTTATCATCGTACTGTTTTACTTGTCCAAGTGTTTCACTCAACTCACTGCGTCCAATGAACTTCGAACACATGATTTGAATAGAGAGAAATACCACTTCTTCATTCGATACCAGAATATGCATTTTCTCATGTAGTTTTTTGAAGATTGCCACGGTAAATGGATATTCGTTGTAACGCTGGATTAATTCTAATTCTTCATTGTCATAACGCAGATGTGAATTAAAATCTTTTCGCTGATAGGCAAGGCAGCAATAAATCAGAATTTCATGAAAAGAATCATCCGTGAAACGATAATTCCATTCATTTTCTGTTTCGATAATGCATTTTTTTATCAGATTGACATCCAGATTTCCAAAGAAATAGAACATATTCTTTCTAATTTCTTCTAGATCTCCTTTTCCCATAATGAGATTTTTTAAAGCCACTCGATAATTGTTTTCCTCATACTGCATCCGCAAACCACGATTACGTTCATTTACAATAACAATATGATATCTGCCCAACCATTCTTCACATTCTTTGATGACCTTCAATACGGTTGGCGTGCTAACATATAATTCATTTGCCAACTGCTGTGTTGTCATGGTTTCATTAGGCAACATGCGAAACAGACGTTTTAAAGTCAGCATCATTCTTTCCATAGCATCATAACTGACACTGATTTCATCGCTGCTTTCCAACATTCTGACAATGCGTGAGCGTTGTTTTTCATCAGCCTCTAACCAAATACCTACCCTTGGTTTTTTACAGATTTCGCCTAGATCATTATCACGCAGGTAATCTTCTATCGCACTGAGTTTATTTCGTGTCGATTTTTCACTTAATCCGATTTCTGACGCGATTTTGCCTGTTGAGACGATATCCCCATCCATCAGAATTGATAATACCTGGCGTACATAATAATTTGTTTTCGCATCTTTCAAGGACACATCTCCACCTTTCTGCATCTATAAGATATCATGTAATAATCTTCCCTGAAAAAAAGGATAGGGAATTTTAATACGGTATTTTTCCCATATAGGGAAAAAGGGAGGGGCATTTTAATACGGTAATTCATCCGTTTTTTCTTTTTTAACTAAATAATGTATCAGATGCCCATTCATCTTACCACGAGGATAAATCCACAAAAATGGATATATAAAATAAAAAAAGTTTGTTGATGATGGTGGCCTTATCGTAAGAAGGGTTACTTAGGTTAACACTGGCAAATAGAGTAAGCATTTATATGGTAATGCTGGCAAAATAAAAAAAGGCAAATTGAAATAAACCATTGTGATTGGTTTCATTCCATTTTACATTTGCCTTTTTCATCAGGATCGTTTTAACAGTTGTAATGTATAACCATCAGGATCTTTTATAAAATAGAAACAAATGGTCGGATTTGGAGCAATGGGACCTGTTAATTCATAACCATTCTTTCGCAACATCGCAACGAAAGCATCGAGATTTTCTATCTCTAAACCGATGGATACTCCATTTCCTACTTCTTTATCAGCTTCCCTACGATTTTGAATAAGCTCAATTAAGACCTCATTCTTCGTTTTTAACATCGCAATTTCATGTATACCTCCATGAAAACGTGATACTACTTGCATACCGAAAACTTCTGTATAAAAAGCAATGCTTTTCTTTATATCAGAGACGCTTAAGGTTACCCAGGTTATCTTCATAAACTATACCTCTTCTCAGTAATGATGCATTCATGCGAATACATTTATAATGGTTAACAAAATTATAGCATAGGTAATTTTTATCGTCGATACCCGCTAAAACGATGTTTCAAACCTAGTATACATAATTTATGCTAAGCGTTAAAAGATTATAAATCATCCACTAATGCACTTGACTTTGCATAGGCAGAACTGCGGGCTTCAAAGAAATCCGTTTTAATCAAATTGGCATTCGCATACATCGATACCCATTCCATGGATGCCGGTTCTTTTTCATAGCCTTCATATAAGGTTCCAAAGCCTAATGATGTGCTGCGTAAATTTCCCAGGTAATAGATATATTCGCGAACCATTTGCATTGTTAAGCCTTCAATATCATTTCCTATCACATACGAGCCCCAGCGAATTTCTTCTTCTACCCCATAACGCAGCATATCCTTATATTCTTCCACCAACGCAGGTGTAAAAAGCTGTGGTTCTTCTTTTTGCAGCTCTAGGATCATAGAACGGAAAAGCCATAAATGGGTATTTTCATCACGGTTAATATAACGTATCTCTTGTACCGAACCTGGCATTTTTCCCATACGACCTAAATTATAAAAGAACATGAAACCGGAATAGAAATAAATACCTTCCAATATATAATTGGCCATCATCGTCTTCATTAAATGGATGCCATCATGATGGGTGATAAAATCATTGTACAAATCGCCAATAAATTTATTTCTTTCCAATAAACGCGCATCATTTTTCCATTGGTATAAAATATCATTACGTTCTTGCGAAGAACAGATGGAATCCAACATATAGCTGTAACTTTGTGAATGCAATGCCTCTTGAAAGGCTTGTATAGTTAAACAGAGGTTGACTTCATTTGCGGTAATATAGTCCCCTACATTAGGCAAATTTGCCGTTTGAATAGAATCTAGAAAAATTAAGAAGGATAAGGTTTTATCATAGGCATTCTTCTCGGCCTGCGATAATCGACGATAGTCTTTAACATCCTGATTCAGATTAATTTCTTCAGGAATCCAGAAATTGTTCATCGCTTGCCGATACCAGTCAGATACCCAAGTATATTTCATATTGTTAAAGTCATTGAGGTTCGTGGTATTGCCATTGATCATGCGTCTGTTGATTACATCGCAATCCCCATGTTCATTAAATAACGGTTTTCGTTTTAAATCAGTCATAAGTTCTCCTTTAAGATGCACAAGATTCGCATTCTTCTACTTCTAATGCCTTACTACGCACATAATATAGTGTTTTAACACCATTTTCCCATGCCTGGATATATAAATTCAGAACCGTGCGCAATGTAAATTCATTTGTGATATATAAGTTTACAGACTGTGCCTGATCGATATGACGCTGACGGATACCAGCAGCTTTCACGATCCATTCCTGTTGTATCTGATGGGCGTTTTTGTAAAGCCAGAAAGTCTGTGGATTAAGATCAGGCGCCACACGGGCAATCATACTGCCTTTTTTCTCTTCTAAAAAATATTTATTCATGATGGGGTCTACACCGGCGCTGGTGCCCGCGATGATTGATGTTGAACTAGTTGGCGCAACAGCCAACAAATAAGCGTTGCGCATCCCATATGTGTGTACATCTTGAGCAAGTTTCTGCCAACATTCGTTTTGATAACCACGTTTCGTAAAGTAAGCGCCACTGTCCCAGTCACTCCCTTTAAAATATTGATAACTGCCTTTTTCTTTGGCTAAAACATTACTTGCCTGAATGGCATAAGCATTGATCGTTTCAAACAGCGTATCCACAAATTGCAAATGTTCCTCACTTTCAAAGCGCAAACCTTGTTTTACCAGCATGTGATGATATCCGCTAACCCCTAAGCCAATTGCTCGATATTGACGATTTGTTATTTCTGCATATGGAATCGGATAGTAGTTTAAATCGATGACATTATCTAATGCGCGAACGATCGTATGTATGATATGTGAAAGCTCTTGCTTGTTTGTCACATCGATATTACCTAAGGATAGACTCGCTAGATTACAAACAACAAAATCGCCTGGCTTGCTTTTATTTACAACAATCTCTTCCTCATCAACCTTTATGATTTGTGGTTCTGTTAAAGTGATAGCAGACATGTTTTGGGCAATTTCTGTACATAAATTACTACAATAGATCATGCCCTTATGCCCATTGGGATTCATTTTATTTACCTGATCGCGATTAAATGTGAAAGGTGTTCCTGTCTCCACCGCGGACTTTAGAATCAGACGCACTAAATCTTTTAAGATCATTTCACGTTTTGAGATGCGAGCGTCATTCACACAGTCAAAGTAACGTTCTTCCCATTCTTCGCCATAAAAATCTTCTAATTGATAGCCTTTCACTTTCCCTATCTCATGCGGACACATCAGATACCATGTTGCGTTTAAATCCTCTTTCGCCATTTTCCAAAATAAATCCGGATAACAGATAGCCGGGAAGACATCATGTGCTTTCATGCGATCATCCCCATTATTGGTACGTAAATTTAGAAATTCAGGTAAGTCCTTATGCCATGCATCCAAATACACTGCAACCGCTCCCTGACGCACTCCTAGCTGATCCACTGCTGTTGCGGTATCATTGACCAGCTTGATCCAACGAATTACTCCACCGGCTGCTCCTTTAAATCCCCGAATATCGCTGCCATTTGCGCGTACTTTTCCAAAATAAAGGCCCATGCCACCGCCATATTTGGAAATTTGCGCAAAGTTATCGATAGACTTATAAATATTAGCTAAAGTATCTGCCACCGTATCAATAAAACAGCTGGATAGTTGATGGTATGGTTTGCGAGCATTGGCCATCGTCGGTGTTGCCATTGTTACCTTTAAGGTACTTAGGATATCATAAATCTGTTTTGCCCAATATACACGATTCGTCTCAGGTATTGCCAGATGCATGGCGATTCCCATAAACATTTCCTGTGGCGTTTCCATCAGCTGTAAATCATGCGTACGCAGTAAATAGCGTTTCACCACTAATTCTAAACCGCTATATGTAAACAAAGCATCACGCTCATCCTTTACGTATCGCTTTAGTTCATCGATTTCTTCTTTCTGATAAGCATCTAACATATAAGCACCATATAACCCTTGTTTGCTTAAATACTGAATCTTCTCATAAAAGGAAGTAAGCTGCAGTTGCTTCATACGGGCATTAATTTCCTGATGTAGTTGGTAGCTCAAAAAACGTGCTGCAATATATTCCCATTTCGGTGTTTCCTTACTAATCAGCTCGACACATGCTTTCATAAGCATTTGCAAGCGTTCTTCATGCCCCATGGTTTCTTTTAAAAAGGAATGAAATTTGATATAAAGTGCATGCAAATCATATGTTTCATCAAAATCTTTCTGGATTTGCATAAAGATGGGCAATAGTTTTTCATCCTGTACCTCATGGCATAGTTCTAAGAGCATTTGCCGTTTTTCTTTACGTTTTTCACGATATAAAATATAAGCCTTAGCTTCATTATAAAATTGATATGCCATCAGCTTTTGTTCTACAAGATCTTGGATATCTTCTACGCTGACTTTAGCTGAGCCTTGTATTTCTTGGGTGATTTCCATTGCGATCTGCTTTAACTGATCCATAGGAACATCCGCCACAAAAGCTTTTTTCATCGCTTGGATCATTTTTTCAGAATCAAATGTTTGAATGGTACCATCGCGTTTTATGATTTTCATATACATTTTCCACCTTTTCTCTTACCGTTAGTATATAGAGAATCTTATGGTTTACGCAACTGAGATGCACAAGGAAGATACTGGCAGAAAAAAAGAATGCCTTCTTAATAGCAGACATTCTCTTACTTGACTATTTCCCTTTTATCATTTTATTGATTTTTGTTTCATATGGTGTATCTTTCATATCTGTTTTCGCAATACGCAAGTGTTCCATTTCTTTTTTCTTTTGATCTAAATAGCTATACTGTAATGCCAACAGATAATGGAACATGCCTCGATCAAAGCCTGGTTCACATGCTTTCACGTGTTCTTCCATCACATCAATATAATCTGTTTTCTTCAATAATAAGATTTCATAAATCAGATTGCATTGTTCATATAATGTTTCATCCGTTACACCTTGCATACGATCAAGGATTTCTTTTGCCTTCACCTTATCTTCTTCATCTACATAGAAGTAAAATGCCTTCATGCATACATCTAAACGCTGCTTCTTGTTGATGCGCATATTTAAGATCAAATCAAACTGCTCACGAATCTTGGTACTATCTCCCATCATGAAGAAGGCATTTAAACGCATATGTTCACGATTAAATGGCGCAAAAAAGTATTTGCAGGCAAGCGAGTCTAAGATAGTGAAGAATTTGTCAAAATCCTGATTTTGTAAACATTTCAATAATTTATTGAATGTACTGCGTTTGTACCATTGTGTACCAACTACAGAAATAATCAAAACGACGATAAAAGCGATCCATACGATTGGTTTCATAAAGCACCTTCCATTTCTTACTCAATGTTTATATTGTACTATAACTTTCTTTATTTTTCATCAACATTTTACATTTTTAGGTGATATTCACAAACTTAAATGTTTTTTTATCATCTTTTTTAAGATAAAGCTGATTCATTCAGATACATATTCACTATTACTTCTTACTACTTTTATGATAAAGAATAACATTTGCATTCTTTTGATACCTTTCGAAGATATTTTACATAACAACTTACTATCTATACATAATTTCACAGAAGGAAAAACCATTTTTCACAAAAAACAGTTTTATTTTATACAATTTATACAAATAAATGTATCTTAGCCATCTTAAAAAAATAATTACCAAAGGGAATTTTTCAGAAAATATAAGAAAATAAAAAATATATTGAATTAACTTATGAAATTTTTATAATGCCCTTATAGAGGGAGGAAAAAGCAATGGAATTGAAACAATTATTCAGTACGCAAGACAATGAATTAGAAATTATAACGGATTCTTTCAAAATTAATAAAAACATTATTGAATTAAACAGCCGTATTATTCAAGTATGTAATATCGAAAGTATATCCATGGTTGAACCAAAAAAGAAAGGAATTACGATCGGCGTTTTCATAGGTTTTATCATAGGACTTGCATTACTTTCTTATCAACCTTTGGTAGGAACCATTGTCATTGGTTTAAGTGCATTTTATATTTATTGTATTGTTCAAGGGAATAAAAAATTAGGTAAAAATCTTTATATTAATTTAGTATCGGGGTATTATATCGTAATTAATTTTAAGAATGTAACCTTTGCCTATAAAATCATGGAAACCATAGAAAACTATCTAAATGGTTCAAATGAATCAAGTGTATCGATCAACGTTCAGGATTCTGTCATTACCTTTGGTGATGATAGTCCTATTTATGGAAATGCGAAATGAAAGATATAAAAATCGAACATAGCGTGGTTAGTGTTGGAGATAACAGCCCGATTTATATTCACAGTGAACAAGCTATTCAATGGCAAACATTAGAAGATGATTGTTTTAATTTACTATCGAAATTAGCGGTAGAAGATATACAAAGATTTCAACTTAAACAATTGACGAAAAAGATTTTTCATAAGGACACAAATGGCTTAAAGGAATTTATGAAAAAACATGCTGAGTTATTAACTTCTAATATTATCAGTGCTATTGTCTCTCAATATTTCATACAATTTCTTTCATCTTTATAAGGTATCTTATAATGTATCTTGAAGGTATACAGGAAGTATTCAGAAGTAATAAGTCTTTTGTCATTCCTCATATCATGCCTATCCTAAACGTCATCGCCTGAACGTCAGATTTTAAACATCTGATTTTAAACGCCTAATTCTAAACAACAGGTTCTAAACGAGAAATACTAAACAACAGATTCTAAACGGCAGGTTCTAAACAACAAATTCTAAACGACAGATTCTAAACGACAGATTCTAAACGACAGATTCTAAACAATAAATTCTAAATAGAAAAGCTCTCCTTTCTGTGAGAGCTTTTCATGTTATTATTTGAAATTACGCAAACGTAACGCATTTGATACGACTGATACCGAACTAAATGCCATCGCTGCACCGGCAAATACCGGTGATAGCAGTATACCAAAGAAAGGATACAAGATACCTGCGGCAATCGGAATACCAATGCTGTTATAGAAGAATGCCCAAAATAGATTTTGCTTGATATTGCGGATAACCGCTTTGGATAAGCGAATTGCTGTTGCGACATCCTCAATGCTATCTTTCATCAAAACGATATCGGCACTTTCAACAGCTACATCACTACCGCTTCCTATCGCAATACCGACTTCACTTTGTGTTAAAGCAACAGCATCATTGATTCCATCGCCAACCATCGCAAGCGTATGGCCTGCTTTTTGTAATCGTTCGATTTCCTTTCCTTTTTCATCCGGTAATACCTGTGCAATCACATGGGTAATGCCTGCTGAAGAAGCAATGGCCTGCGCTGTGATTTCATTATCTCCGGTTAGCATATACACATCTATATGAGCGTCCTGCAATTGTTTGACGACTGCTTTCACTTCCGGTTTGATCTTATCGGCAATGGCAATAATTCCTTGTACCTCTTCATTCCTTGCGACCCAAACGACGGTTTTACCATTTTGCAGATACGTCTGTTCCTGTGCTTCATAAATGGCGGTCGCAATCTGCATTTCCTGCATGAATTTACGACTTCCTACCAATAATCTGCCATCATCCATCTCTGTGCTTAAGCCTAAACCATTATGTGTTTGTACATGGGATAAGGTTTCATAGGATAGCTGCAATTCTTCTGCCTTTGATAAGATGGCAGTAGCAAGGGGATGCTTAGAGCCTTGTTCCAGCATAGCAGCAAATGTTAATACCTTATGTTCATCCTGTTGTGTCGCAACATCTGTTACTACCGGTTTCCCTATGGTAAGAGTTCCTGTCTTATCAAAGACAATGGTATCAATCGTGCTTGCTGTTTCCAAAGCTTCTCCGCTTTTAATAAAGATACCTAACTGAGCGGCTTTGCCTGTACCTACCATAATGGCGGTTGGGGTAGCCAAACCTAATGCACATGGACAAGCAATTACCAACACACTCACGAAAATAGTTAAAGCAAAGGCAAAATCTTGCGTCACCATGTACCAGATAATGGCAGCCACTATTGCGATGCTCATGACCGTTGGGACAAAGAATAAAGAAATACGATCGGCAATACGGGCAATAGGTGCCTTTTTCCCTTGAGCTTCTTCGACCATATGAATGATCTTTGCTAATGTGGTATCTTCTTGTGTAGCACTGCAACGCATTAAAATACGTCCATCTAAATCAATGGTTCCCTGCTGCAGCTTATCACCTACTGTTTTCTTAACCGGCATGCTTTCTCCGGTAAGCATGCTTTCATCAACGTTAGCACTACCTTCCAACAAGATGCCATCCACTGCCATATGTTCACCCGGTTTTACGACCAAGGTATCCCCGACACTAACTTCCTCAATCTGAATGAGGATTTCTTTACCTTCTCGCCAAAGCGTAGCCGTCTGTGGACGAAGTTGCAACAATGCCTGAATAGCACCGGTGGATTTCTTCTTTGATATGCTTTCCAAATGCTTGCCAAACTGCACCAATGCCACAACAACACCGGCACCTTCAAAATACAAAGCATGGACGGCATGGACATTGCCTTGATAAATTTGCATAAGAGATACCAGAGAATAAAGATATGCACTTCCGGTACCAATCGCTACCAATGTATCCATATTCGGTGCCTTATGCAGCAACGCCTTGATCCCTCTGGTAAAGAAATGATGTCCACTGATCAAGATGATTGTTGCTAACACAAATTGGATACCTGCGAAATTAAAGGGATGCGTCTTATAAGAAATAATGTTTGGCAAAGGCAATTCAATACTTCCCAACATATGGGACATACCGATATATAAGAGGAAAAAAGCCAAGACCAATGTACCGTAAACATGTAACTTTTCATAAGAGCGTTTTTCTTTTTCGATTGTTTTTTCCACATGTAAGTGACCTTTAAAACCGGCTTTTTGAATCGCTTCTAAAATTTCACTGAGTTTAATACGCTTTTTATCATAGCGAACTTCCGCTTGATTCATCACAAGATTCACATCTGCCTGTAAAACACCATCTTTTTTACGCAACACTCGTTCAATACTGGCACTGCAAGCCGCACAGCTCATGCCTTCAATATCCAACACTACCTGCTCTTCTTCATTTTCCTCTTCCAAAGTAAAACCGGCTTTTTCCAAAGCTTCTTTCCAAGCCTTAAAGTTTTTTTCATGATACGTGATCGTCACATTGTTCATGATGAGATTTACACTGGCATCTTCTACCTCATCAAATCGTTTTAAGATGCGTTCTACAGATGCACTGCAGGCTGCGCAGCTCATACCTTTTACTGTCCATGTCTGCATTTGCGCATCACTTTTTTCCATCAATTGATAGCCACCTTTTTCCACAGCTTTCTGCATATCCGCAAAAGCCGGCAAATCCTCACCTTCAACAACGACTTCTTCTAGTACCAGATTTACCTGCGCACTGGTTACGCCATCCATTCTTTTTAATATCCGTTCAACAGCTGACGCACAAGCCGAGCAGCTCATACCGCCAATCTGATAAGTCTTTTTCATAGTATACCTCCTAGCAATATACACTTTTTACAGCATCACATGGGCTATTTCAAAAGAATAGCTAAAACATCCTCAATTTCCTGAAGTTTTTCATCAGAATCACCTGTTGCAATCGCTGTTTTTACACATGTGTGCAAATGCCCACTTAGTATATGCAGATTTGCTTTCTTTAACAGTGACTGACTGGCCATGATTTGATTTGAAATGTCGATACAATAACGTTCATCTTCTATCATACGGATGATGCCATCGATCTGTCCTCTGGCTGTTTTTAGATTCTGTAATGCTTTTTTTCTTTCCGGTGTCATAAAGTTACCTCCCCCCAGGGGTACTGGGTTCATGCTTATTATAAAAGAGGGGAATTGATAAGTCAACGCTAATGCCTACTGCCCTTTCAACATGCAGGTGGTACTCTTACAAATAGGTATATTCACAAGGGTAAGCCTTATTTTATCACCTTACCATTAGGTAAAGAAGTTTATTTTCTTGTAAGTTTATCCATATCGAGTTATACTGTTCGTACTGGAAAGTATTTATGAGGGATTAAGTATGTGTGCTGAATTTATAAATTTGACAATGGAGAATCTAGCTGATGAACATTTATGCTGCATCATTCGCAGTAAGAAAAAACATCCCGGTGTTGAAGCAAAACGTCTTTGGTTACAACAACGTTTAAAGGAAGGTCATACCTTTCGTAAACTTAATAAAAAAGCAACTGTCTTTATTGAATATGCTCCATTAGCATCTGCCTGGGTGCCTATCCGCGGTGAGAACTATATGTATATTTATTGCTTATGGGTAGAAAGTAAAGAAAAAGGCAATGGCTATGGTAAGGCCTTATTAGAGTATTGCATTCAGGATGCTAAAGCGAAAGGAAAATCCGGTATCTGTATGCTTGGAGCAACTAAGCAAAAAGCTTGGCTATCAGATCAAAGTTTTGCCAAGAAATATGGCTTCCAGATTGTCGATACTGCCCATGCATATGAATTGCTGGCTCTCTCCTTTGATGGAACGTTTCCTCACTTTAATGAGACCGCTAAGAAACAGCAGATTGAAAATACCGTATTAACAATATATTATGATATGCAATGCCCTTTTATCTATCAAAAAATTGAAAAGTTGCAACAATATTGTGAAGAACATGTCATACCTGCAACCTTTCTGAAAGTGGATTCCTTACAAGAAGCTAAGCAGCTTCCTTGCGTATTTAATAATTTTGCCGTTTTTTATAAAGGACAATTTCAAACGGTGAATTTATTAGATGTAGCTACTCTGGAAAAAATCTTGAAAAAGTAATCTGCCCCCTGTCAAGTAGACAGGTGAAATAAATAAAATCAGTAATTGATGACTTGTCGTAAAGATAGGTCATCTTTTTCTATAATGTCTTAAATGAACAATATCCAATAGAACTAAATAAACGCATTTAACTTTATTCACTGTTGATAACGCTGCTGTCCTTACTTCTTTTGGTGTTTGCTCACAATGTCCTTGTGATCTCTCATATTATAAAATGATTCATTTCACACGTTTCCTGTTGTATTTCTAATGGTTGAATCTATTGATTCACCTTGTCATTCATAAAGTGACACCCATCTATATAAATCATTTCCAGATTTATACAATTTCCGATCATAACCTATCTGGCTTTTTCCACGTTTACCACTCTTGTAATCCTGCACTGCTTCAACTTTCTGTTCTATTGTGTATTTGCTTTTCCTTCCCATAAGAAAAGATCCCTCCTTTCATAAACAGCGTTTTATTTATTTCCGTTGTTTACTTTAGAGGGATCATATTAACTTATTGAAACTGTTTTTTCTTACTTTTTTATAATGAGATTGCGGTTTCTAGGGCAACTTCCATCATCGCATGAAAGGATGTTTGTCGCTGTTCAGCTGTAGTAACGGCACTTGTGACTAAAGAATCACTGATAGTTAATAAACAAGCCGCTTTTTTACCCAGCACTTTAGCATTATGGAACAAGGCGAAACTTTCCATTTCTACACAGACACAACCATGTTTTTCATAGAATTCTTTATGTCCATCTACATTTTCCTCATGATAGAAAACATCACTGGAATGAATTCTTGCTTCAACTAATTGCTGATCCAATTTTTCTGCTGCTTTACGAATGGCTGCATTTAATTCTTCGCTTGGATACTGTATATCGCCATCAACAGCTGCCTGTGCTTTCGCAAAAGTTGACTCGCTCCATGCACCATCTGCCAGAACTAAGTCAAATAGATCTAGTTTGTCTGTATATGCTCCGGCACTTCCGATACGAATAATTGCCTCAACTCCATAAAACTTAAATAATTCATAGGAATAGATTCCAATACTAGGCATTCCCATGCCACTTCCCATAACCGAAACTCGTACACCTTTATAAGTGCCCGTATAGCCAAACATATTACGAACCGTATTGAACTGTACGGGATTTTCCAAATAAGTTTCGGCAATAAATTTCGCCCGCAATGGATCTCCAGGCATTAATACTACCTTTGCAATATCACCGGCATTTGCCGCATTATGTGGTGTTGACATAACTATATCCTCCTTATGATTACCAGTATTAGTATACCATATCTAATTTCGATATCCTAATGATTTCATATATCATTTTTTATGAAAACGCCTGCCCATTTCTATTTTATTCAATTGTATCGCAAGGCAGAAATCCTGTACTGATAAACGCTTTCGCTAACTACCTTTTTAGCAAGTCTTCATCACTTTTTTCATGATCTTTTGGTTGAATACTCGCGTATTATTTTTTTATTTTATTATCTGATCATCTGAACGTTTTCTTACATTTTCTTAAATACCATACGCTAGATTAGATTTATACGTTATAATGATTACATAAAACAACAAGAGGTGTCTTATGAAAAAGTTAATTCCTATTATTTTAAGTATCGTAACAGCATTCAGCTTGTTAATGCCTGTGCAAGCCAAAAAAGATGATTCTGCGTTGCCAGATGATAACAAGATTCGCTTGGTCAATGTTACAGAAAACGGCCATTATGAAATCATCAAAGAAAATGATTCCTATGCTGCTGCTAAGGTTTCTCATACCCTTTTACAGCATCAATATGAAAATCTAGGCATAGCAAAAGGACAAACCTTTTTATCGATAGAAAATGGCGTAGTTGAATTTAAAAAAGCACAAGATTGCAGTGTCAATATTACCTATACAAATACAGCGAATCAAGAGGAAGGTTATACCAATGGGTGTTATGGTGCCGATGGAGCCTTTTTAGAATATAACGATGGCAATGGTATGGTGAAATTTCAATTGTCAGGTGTCATCGGATCTACTTCCATTGAAAATGTGACAATCCATCCCCTTACTACTCTTCCAAATGTTTCACACTTTGAGGTGCATAATGGTATCTTGTTGCATTATTTGAAAAGTGATATTGCCAGTAAGGGCTATGATAATGTTTTGCATTTAGGTCAAGCCCCTTCTTACCTTAAAGAAAAGACAATTTACTATAGCTATGACAGTCATTATTTTTATAAAAGCTTTTCTGCCATGATCACAGATGTGCGCAAAAGTATCCATACACAAGCAGTAAACGCAAAACAGCCATATTATAATTATTATCAATATGTCAATCATCGTTCGACAACCGCTTATTCCTATGAAGATGTTCATGCTTATTTACAAAACACTCGTCTCTTAAAACAATCTATCACCAAATTTGAAGGTACTTATCTGCATGACATTCTCACTCAGTCTATGATCGTACAAGGGGAAAAAGGGTTTTTTCAATACCAAAATCAGTTTGGCGCAAATGCCCTTATGATGCTTTCCTTAGCCTTAAACGAAAGTGCCAGCGGACGCAGCGCCTTATCGTATAATCGCAACAATTTGTTTGGTCATGCGGCCTATGATTCTGATGTAGAAAAAAATGCCTCACGCTACTTACGCGTAAGTGACAGTATCTACGCTCATGCAGCCCATTACATATCATCCTCTTATTTAAATCCGAACCAATTTCAATACCATGGCGGTCATTTCGGAAACAAAGCAGGCGGTATGAATGTTTCTTATGCTAGCGATCCTTACTGGGGTGAAAAAGCGGCACAATACTATTATGACATTGATCATGCCTTACAAGATAAAGACTTAATTCAGTATGCGATTGGTATTACCGGCACTAAAAAAGTTAATGTCAGAAAAGATCCTAAAGAAGCTGCGAAGACATTATATGCTATTCCCAAAGGCACGCAAGCCAGTTTGCTTCTCTTGGATAAACAAACAGAAGGAAATGCTGTCTGGTATCTTGTACAAACCGATGTACCTTTGACAAATGATCGAAATGTTTCTGCAAATCCAACATATAACTATCGTAAAAGTTATGGGTATGTAAAAGCCAGTGAACTTTCTTTTATCACAAATGAAAAGCATCTAAATGAAAAAAACTATGTTGATGTCAGTTTTGATGCCAATGGAGGCACTTTCTATCCAGGTTCACATACTATCACTATGCAAATAGAGAGTGGTAAAATTCCGATTATCTTAGAACCTGAGAAGAAGAATGCCTTATTTATCGGTTGGGACAAAGAAATTAAAAAAGCTGAAAAAGACATTGTTTATAAAGCAAATTATCGATCTGTAAAAAACATCGCCTTTATTGAAAAACCGAAGCAAACTTACCAACAGCATGATTACCTGGATGTATCAAAAGGAAAGATTCAAGTAAGCTTCGAAGATGGTTCTACACAAGAACGCTCATTGACCACCGATATGGTGAGTGGCTATGATCCTACTACGCTTGGTACGCAGACATTAACAATTCGTTATGCGGGAAAAACCTTATCCTATGAAATTCATGTAAAAAAGCAAAGTGAAAGCACCGGATCTAAGCTGCAAGAAAAAGCAGCATATATCATTAAGACCTATAGTGATAAGGTAGGGTTAACGGATGATGCCTTAACTGAACTAGAAAAATTTCAAAATGATGTTTTGCAGGAAAGCAACAACCCCTTAGATGATGATGTATTACGTGCCGTGGATCGCATTTTGCAACCAAATTTAAAGCCACGTCTCAGTGTGCTCATACATGATGATACCTATGATTTACAAATATCCGGCCTTAGTTTAGCAATGCAGAAAAAGACATCGTTCCTAAATGCATGGATGCCGAAAACAGTCGTTGTGAATGTACATGATTCCATCGATAATGAGGAAGAAACATTGTTTAAAAAAGTCGCAGAAGCAAATTATGTTACCTATGAAGCGGGCTTTACCATAGATGGAAAAGAGGATATGTCCGGTTATGATCCTGAAACCCAAGTTTTGTATTCGATAAAGAAACCTAAAAATAGTAAGGGGAAATTATATCGCATCTTAACTGTGGATGGTGAAAATATACGCCAGTTACCCACGACACAATCCGATACTCGCATTCTTTTCCAGGCAAAGAAAGGTAGTTTTGCGATCGTATCGATCCAAGGGGCAGCGCCTAAAGGAAGTATGGATTTTACCGAAGTCGCTACCATCAAAGGAAATGGAAAAAACTATATCACAACATACATTCTGATACCTTTTGCTGTCATCTTCTTGATCTTAATACTTGTGATTGCCCTTCTACTCATTCGCAGAAAAAACAAAATAGCTTATCGAAAAAAGAAAAGAGCGATATATAAAAATCAATAAAATCATCTGATGCATCTGAAAAAACAATTTGCAGAAACTTGTGAATTGTTTTTTTTCGTACTACAATACTAACTAGAGGTGATGATATGAAACGAAATCAGATAGATAGCGCATATACATGGGATCTTTCCAGTATGTTTGCTTCACAAGAGGCATTTAACACATGTTATCAGGAATGTGAATCCTTAGTCAATGCACTGACAAAACAAAAAGGTCATATAGCGGATACAAAAGAAAGCTTTTGTGATTTTTTTGATCAACAAGAAGAATTATCCCGAAAACTGAATAATCTTATCAGCTATGCCCGTATGTATACAGATGTAGATCCTGATGAAGAAACAGCACAACAAAATCTTTCCAAAGCATATGTTCTTTATCAAAAAACGGTGGTCGCACTAAACTTTGTGGACTTAGAAGTCATGAAAGAGAAAGAAAGTATTGAAAAGTATTTAGCAGAGGATGCATGCAAAGCATATCGTTATCCAATGCAAGAAATCTTTCGTCGCATGCCTCATCAATTGGATGAAGAAAAAGAAGCGATGATGGCACAAATGCAGGATATTTTACGTGTACCAGAATCCACCTATGAAAGTTTCCGGCTAGAATTTGAACCAGTGATGGTAGATGGAAAACCGGTTTTTCTAAATGGTGGTAACTACCATCAATTCTTACTAAATCCTGATGAAAAGGTACGTAAAGAAGCATTTGAACATTACTTTCAAGAATATAAACGATATCAAAATGTCTTTCTGAATCTATTAAGCGGACATATCAAAGGAAAAGCTTTTGAAGCACGCTTACGGAACTTTCCTTCTACCTTAGAAGCAAGTCTGTTTGAAGATGGTGTAGAAAAAGCGCTGTTTGATTTGGTAGTACGAATGGGTAATGAGACGTATCGGCCTTATGCCCATGAATATTTTAAGTTACGTAAAGAAATCTTAGGATTACAACAACAGCATGTTTATGATATTGCCCTTCCTTTAGTAAAATCTGTAGATATCACATATACTGTGGATGACTGCTTTGCCATTTTAAAAAAAGCATTAGCTCCTTTAGGTGAGGATTATATTGCTATGCTTGATGTAGCTAGAGAAGAACGCTGGATTGATTTTATGCCACATGAAAAGAAGCGCTCTGGTGCTTATTCTGCAGGTACGTATGATTCCAAACCTTTTATTCTAACAAACTTTACAGGAGAATATGATTCCCTTAGTACACTGGCACATGAATTCGGACATTCTATGCATTCTTATTATTCCCATAAGCATAATCGCGCAATGTTAGCAGAGTATCGTATTTTTGTTGCCGAGGTTGCTTCTACAGTCAATGAACTATTATTAAATGACTATTTATTAAAGCATTCTGATAATAATGACCATAAGGCTTATTTATTAAGCAATCTATTGAATCAGATGATTGGCACGATGTATCGTCAAACCATGTATGCTACTTTTGAATATCAGTTATATGAAGCCATTGAAAAAGGAGAAGCACTGTCCTCAAAAGATGTATGTGATCTGTATGAGCAGCTTAATAAAGACTATTTTGGTGACAGTGTCATTGTGGATGATTTACAGCGTTACGGCTGTTATCATGTTCCTCATTTCTATTATAACTTCTATGTGTACAAATACACTTTGGGCATGTCGGTTGCCATTAGCTTTGCCAAGAAAATCTTAAATGGTGAAGTTGATGCCTATCGCGAGTTCCTTACAAAAGGCGGCAGTGAAGCGCCTTTAGATGAATTGATGCATGCCGGTGTAGATCCTCGCCAAACGCAGGTTTATGAAGATGCCTTCGGTTACTTTAAAGAAATCCTTGATCAGTTTCGCTCTTGCGTTACCCATGAAACTTCACAAAAAAGGTAGGTAGTTCATTTCCATGAGCTACCCACCTTTTTAATAAGAGAATTTATCATAATATTCCATATCTTCTAACATGGAAATATCTTCTATTGGATTTTCATCCAACCGCAATTCATATAAATTTTTTAAATTCTTTAATGGTGTCAGATCTGTAACATAGTTTGCTTTTAATGTTAGAGAACTCAAATATGTCAAATCTTTCAACGGTGATAAATCCATGACTCCATTATGATCTAAACGCAATGATGATAAATTAACCAATTTCTTTAATGGTCTGATATCAGTAATCACATTGTTGTATAAATCAATGGTACCCAGATTCGTTAAATTCTCTAAAGCAGTCAGATCGGAAATATTATTATGTGATAAACAAAGACATTCCAAGTTTTTCATATCCTCTAAACATGAGATGTCACGTACCGCATTATTCCCAACATCCAATGCCGTCATTTTCTCACAGCCTTTTAATACACTAATATCCGTGATCGAATTATTATACACATTGACTTCAACTAACTCTTTCGCATTTTTTAAAAAGTCAATATCGTGTAGGAAACAGCAGCTTGCCTTAAAATAACGCAAATTTTTCATATCTTTTAAGACTTCCGTATGTGTAACACGATTCTCTGAGATATCTAATTTTTCTAACTTATTCAACCCTTTTAAGATACGCAAATCACTTAGCCCACTTTGGATAAGACGCAAATCTTTTAAGTTTTTCAACTTTTTCAAAAAGGAAAAATCTTTGATGCTGTCAAAGGATAATTCCAAGACCTCTAAGTTAGGAAACTCTTCCAAAATGCTACAATCACTCAAATATTGGTTATTCGTCAGGTTAAGACTGCGCAACGTTTTTTTCATATATTGCAAAGGCGATAAATCAGAAAACAGATTGGTTGATAAATCTAATACTTCAATGTTTTTGAGATAAGTCAGATCCGCAATATCATATAACCACATCTTATTCATATGAAGTTCTTTTAACTCATTTAACGTGCCTAAGATACTGAGTGGAAATGGACCATTCTCAATACTGATATATAACTTATGCAGCTTTTTGGCATTTTCCAAATAAACCAAGTTATCAACTTTACTACGTTCCAGATTTAGTTCTTCTAGATTAATCATACCCGCAATTGCACTGATATCCATGGTATATAAATTATTACGGGAAATATCCAAACGCAATAATTGCCGGTATCCTCTTAAAGCCTGTATATCTCGCAGCATATTCTTAGATAGATTCAAATACTCAACTTCGCGTAGATCTTTAATAGGATCAAGATCTTCAATACTATTTCCACATAAATCCAAATATTGCAGATTCACAGCTGTATCCAGTCCCTTTAATGATATAATGCCGGCACTTCGAGCAGATAAACTGACTAAACGCTCCATTGCCTTTTCATCAATTTCCTCTTCCTTCAATTGCAATGTTCTGGCAATCGCTGCACGCAGGAATTCATCTTTTATCAACATAGGCGTACTCCTTTCGTTTCCTCTTCTTTTATGTATCTATTATACCCCAATTCCGATAAATCTGAAACTGCTTTCAAATATTTTTGCCATTTCGATGAACGGATACAGTCATTGTTAATAAAACATCCAACTTTTTTAGAAAAAGGTTAGATAAAAATAGAAAACGATTGACTTTATGCAAAAGAAGTGTTATTGTAAATCTGTAATAAAAAGCAATAACTATGATTTCAAGATTCACAAATTCTCGGAATTGTATTTATGACTCAATATGTACAGGATCCGATGTTTGTGATTTTTTTATACATTTGAGTGCTTCTTATTAAATTTATAAGGAGGTACTAAAAATGAGTACAGGTAAAGTAAAATGGTTTAATGCAGAAAAAGGTTATGGATTCATCACTTCTGATGAAGGTAAGGATGTATTCGTACACTATTCAAGCATCCAGTCTGATGGTTTCCGTACATTAGAAGAAGGACAGAGAGTTTCTTTTGATGTAGTTGACAGTGACCGTGGTCAGCAGGCTGCTAACGTTGTAGCTGAATAATCATTTATTCATTAAGCTGTTGCAAATGAGCCTTTCTAGGTGATATGCAACAGCTTTTTTATTTTGGTCAAAATGCAGAAAAGACGCGAAGTGCGTCTTTTCTTTACATTAAGCTTTTTGTTTTTCTTCCTGCTCTACTTCTTTCCATCGTCTGCCTAAAATAAAGACAATAAGCTGTACGATAGCAAAACATAGCATATAAATTGTCCAGTTATCAATAATAACCATCGGCAAACTCATATCCTCCGTTAAGAAGAAGACAATGATTGAAATAATCGCAAGCAGTAAGGCAAGACTTCTTATAAATAAGCTGCGTTTTTCTTCCTGATAATCTTCTTCCTCATCATAAGAATACGTCTTATCATTTTCTAATTTCTCTTCATTTTTGCTTTTTGATAATAACAGAAGTATTGCCAGTAATACCGTAATGATCATGCATATGAAATTCATGATCGCCCAGTTTGCTTCCGTGCCTTTCGCTTTCGGTGTTACATTTTCCTTAATTACTTCTACATCCCCATTTGTTAACGGTGTCTCATTTTCATCAACATGTTCACTTTCTCCATTCGATTGCGTATTCCCCATTATGTTTGGTGCGAATGGTCTTGTATCTGAAACTGATGGCATCCTAGGCTGTTCTGCTACGATTGGTCTATTCGTTGTTTCTGGAAGCTGAGGAGCATCAACGGTATTGCCTCCATTCGTTGGAGGTATGGTATCAGGTTTATCTGGTGTTACAGGAGCATCTGGCTCCTCAGGGTTTTGAGGAGTATCTGGCTTCTCGGGATCACTTGGTGTCACTGGTTTTTCAGGTTCTTTACTTGCTTGAAAAACAACCTTAAACGTCGTATCTTTTGTTATGATCATATCGATGGTCGGTTTTTTATTTACCCAGGACGCACTTTCTTGCTCATATCCTTCATCTGCTGTAGCTGTTGGAATCTGATCAACCCTTAGTTTACCACTTCCATGTGTTGCAAAATTTCCTTCTTCATCTCGTAATGTCACATATACACGATCAAAAGCAACCGTTCCATGTTCAGCTTCATAATGAACTGCCACTTGATATTTATCTGGAATGCCGTCTCCTTTATCGGGATGCTTTGGATCTGTCCCATGAATGTCCTTGGTGTAATGAACAACGATTCCTTTATCTTCCGCATCCATGCTGCCTGTGATTATATGATCATTTTCATTTTCCAAAACATAGGTATCCACATGTGGAGATGTTATTTCATAGCGATTCAGGTAAGCAATCTTTGTTTGATAATCTTCAGCTACGCGATTGCCATCCTCATCAACATATCGGATAATCAATTGATAATCAGCCGTTTCAAACTTGGCTTTAAACGTCATCTTTTCTTTGATTTTCATACCAGCTTCTGGCCATATTGGATACCATTGTAGGCTGCTTTGGTCATAGCCTTTATCCGCAATTGCCAAAGGAATCTGCAACGCTGTTAATTGACCGTTCCCAGTTTGTGAAGGCTCATTGTTTTCATCATATAGGGTTACATAGGTCTTCCTTGTTCCAATAAGTGTACCATTTTTTACTTCATAGTTTACTTCAACTTGATATTTATCTGGAATGCCATCTCCATGATCAGGATGAATAGGATCTGTTCCATGCTCATCTTTAGCAAAGTAAGCATAAAATACGGTATTTTCAGTTATCGTATATTCGCTTGGATCCTCAATCTCTATCCCTTCCTTATTCGACACCGTTTTAACGATCCATTTATCAAAAGTATAACCAGCAGCTCCCTTTGGTTTTGGTGTCTGATAATCTATTACATTTTTAAGTTTCGTATTTGCTAACACTTCATTATATTGAGTAGTCCCTTCTAATGCACCATGTTCTGCCACAACGAAATTTACCCTTAATTTTTCTTCACGCTCATCCGGAATTCCATCATGGTTGTCATCCTTTGCAAATACTGCCTTGACAATCGTATCGCCGTGAATCACATATGCGCCAGGTTCTGCAACTTCTAAAAGTGCATGTCCATCTTTATCAACGATCACCCATTTATCAAACACATAGCCATCTTCTGCTACCGGTGTAGGTTCTTTATAATGCTGTGCGTCATGAATTGCTGACTTGACCAAATAATTTTTATATGTGGTTGTTCCAAGTAATTTTCCATGTTCTCCTGCTATAAATGTAACCGTAAAACGCTCTTCCTGATAATCCGGAATATGGTTACCATTTTCATCCATTGCCCATACGGCATACAGCGTCGTTGTCTCCATGATGGTGAAGCTATCCTTTGGCTGTAACATCTCTTGAGGTGCCTTGCCATCTGTCGGAATCACTGTTAGTGGCTGTTTGCTCCAACCGATGAAGATAACATTTTCCTTTGGATATGTGAAGTCATTGTCCTTTATTAGTACTTGATCTTTTACATGATACGTCATTTCATCGATGACACTTCCACTGCCACCGTTTGCATCATAATACATGGATAAAACTTCATTCTCATCAGGTTTTCCATTATGATTTTCATCTGGTAAGAAAACAGCTTTATAAGTTTCACTTACCCACACATGATCCTTCTGTGTTGGCATAATCTCAAAATCATATACTTTCTGCTGTTTTGGTGTCAGCCAATAAGCAAATACATAATCATCATTCGCATTATCAAATACCACTTTTGAACCTGCTGGTTGACCAATCACCGGATTCACCTGTTCTGTTTCCAATGATAATTTTCCTACGCTGAGTACATTTCCCTCTTCATCAACAATCGGCTTACCATCTTTACCTGTGATACTATATTGTATCGTTACATATGCTAATTCTTTATATTGTGCAATAAACGTAACATCTTGATAAAAAGCTACCTTTCCCTGTACATATTCTTCAAATGTATATTTTTCATCGTTTGATTTCCATGCAGGGTCTGCAACATCATAACCATGATCCGCGATAATTAGCGGCATTTGATAGTTATGATCAGTCCAATTTGTTCCTTTTAATACTTCCATATAGAAAGAACCATTCTCATTAGGTAGTAAATTTTCAGTAAAGGGATTATTCATTAGTTTTCCATGTTCCCCTTCTTGAAACGTGATACGTACCCATTGCGTATCATCCTTGATCCATTTGGCAACTAACGTGATTTCCTTTACTTCTTCATCGTTTTGGACGAGCGTTTGATATGCTGTTTTTGAAGCGACTTTGGTGTCCTTGTAATACCAACCATCAAACGTATAACCCTTGCGCATTGGCCGATATCCAATATTCACAATGTCATCAAATTGCACAATTTCATCAGCAATCGATGCATTATTTTCATAAAGACCGCCTTGTAAATCATAATGCACCTTATATGCATGCAAAGGTTCCCATAAAGCGGTAAAGGTATAAGTGATGTCATAATCATTTTCATACTTCCAAACATCTTTTACTTGAATTTCATCATGCGCATGGTAAATCTTATCCTCATCCTGTAATTTCCATCCTTTGAAAACATACCCTGGACGAGTTGGTGTTTGTTCACTCACTTTGATTATATTTTCTTTTACATTTGTATCTGGATGATGATAAACGTTTTGATCAGTAATCGGGGTAACCGATGTTCCACCATTTAAGTCATATTTAACTTGAATATTTACGATTTTAGCAGCAATCTTAAATTCTCTATATTTCAGATTCGGTGTGGACTGGCTATAGAAAAAAGCCGTAGTACATCCTTTCTCAATCGCCAATTCTCTTGCTTGCGTGTTCTTAAAAGAATGGATTGGCGTATAGATTCCTCCACGATAAATTGCTTCTCCTGTAGTAGCATCCAATCCTTCTAAAGTTGATGCATTATGATGCAAAAACTGTGTGCCTGCCGAATAGCCAGTTGGCACTTTTACGAAAAATTCCACATAACCATCTTCATCAATCACTTCATGTGAGCGGCCTTTCTGCATCTGCTGAATGGTTTTTCCATCCTCGCTATAAAACACCTCGACATTAGAAGATTCTTGCGCAAAGATAAAATGCCAACCTTCTTTTTCAGTATTCTGATATATTGCTACAAAGGTGGCATTCGCCGAAAAGATAAGCTTCGCTATATCTTCATTTGTATATAGCTTATCTTTATCCTGTGTATTTGATTCATCTTCCTGCAGTGACCATCCCATAAATACTTGTCGCGAATCATTTGGGATAGGGGTAGGAATTTGATTGTCAATTAAAGAATTGTTTTTATATATTTGCTGTTCATATTTATCGGAACTGCCATCGATTGTTCCATTGGCAGGATCAAAGGTAATGGTGATAAGTTCCTCTTTATTTCCTTTATGAAAAACGAATTTTGTATCCTCATAAATTGGTGTCTGATTAGGGACGATTGCATTTCCACCAGGGCCATCTTTCGTCCAAAATCCACCATTAACGATCGGTGCATGTTTGGGCATTTCACCATGCTTCACATACTCTATTGTTTCTTCTTGATTCACAATGTAAACTACCTTATGCATCGTTTCTTCATACGGCTGTGTTCCTTTTGTTAATGACGCTTGTTTTTGATCTTTTGCGACTTCTATCGTAAGCACTTTATGCAAATTACTGCCATCATTCGCTTTTAAGGATATCTTACTTCCAGAAATAAACGGCTTTTGATCAAGCATCATGTTAATAACACGATAACCATTTACCAATGAAATTTGGGTATCACCAGGATCATTACCATCCGTTAAGATCATATTGATATCATCAAGAATTTTATCAGCTAACAGAACCTTAACAGTCAAAGAAGGTTGCTTGTTTGCCATTTGACGCAACTGTTCTTTGGTAATCACCTGAACAGAATCATTTGCCATCGTTACTTCCACAACGTTGCCCGTCGTTGTCTTTGTCGTTTTTGCCGTGATTGTCATAAAATTACTCGGTACCAGCTGTAACAACAAGGCAAATATCACAAATATTTTAGCGCATTTTCTTCTCATCTTCTCCATCTCCTTTCTCTTTCATTTATACTCCCTAACATAAAAATAAAGCCACCACTGACTTTACTTTTTCATTATATGAGCAGACTAGTTATAAAATGGTTTTATTTTCAATCAGCTACTGTTTTCTTTTGAAAAAAAGACGTGTTTGGGCTTAGGTAACATTTGAAGTGATTCTTTTTAACCCCTTTTTTCAGCATGTTTTTATTACTTTTCACAACGATACATATCAGTGCATAAGAAACTACATCCTTGGTACACTAGATAACGCTAAAAACGATATTTCCCCTCAGATAATAAAAAGAATATCCAAAATCTTTAGCAATCTGAATTAAGGGTTCGTTTAGGGGATTAAACTTTAGAGGGCTTAAAGATTCGTTTGTTTTTTTCTTTCTCCCTAAAATTCTGGTGAAAACCTCTAAAAAATTTGGCTATCTAATAATTTGTTGCCCTAAAAAAAGAACAGAATCGCTTCTGCCCTTTTTGTGCACTCTTTTTTTATTCTGCTTCCTCTGGATCAAGTAATTTTGCTTCCGTGACATAATAATTCAGACGTAATTTCTTATTGCGGAATTTTTTATAAAAGCGATGACTGATACGCTGAATAATCAGATAAGCATTTTCTACCGTCTGACAATCCACTAAGACAATAAATTGTCCTTCATTGATTTTCGCGAACAAATCATTCTTACGTAAGGATAACGCAATCAGATGTTTCACCTTGTTCACTACTTTAAATACTTCTTCTTCTTTATTATCTTCATGACTGATTTCAAAAGATATCAGATATAAACGCTTATTATCTCGCATAGCGCTTTTCATGACCAACTCGTACATGTACTTAAACATTTCAAAGGTACAGTAGAATCCGCCTTCTTCCTCGGTTCGTCTTGATAGTTGTTTCAATAAACTATCAATTTTTACACGTTCAATGTTTTCATGATCACTCATGATGGCATCATATAATTCTTTAAATCGCATCGATAAACCTGTTCCAAGCTCTTTTACAAAAGATTCATTTAAATCATCATAATATCGCAATGCTTTGTGATAATCACTCGTTTCAAGTAAGCCTTTCATATAATAATAGTGCAGACCTTCATAAAACGGTTCTAATAAGATTGCCTGATAATTTAAAGTCATCATTTCCTCATATTTTTGCTCTTCCAACAGCTTCTTACATATCTTTATCACGCATTTCACATACGCATGCCGATAGAATTCACATACTTACTGTGTCCACATAAGCTGTGAATTTGATATATAAAATTTCCCCTTATATAGGTCTACCATGCGATACGCTATCTTCATCGTTTTTGCACTGAGATTCTCCTCAAATTTGATTTCTTCCCAAAGATTACCAAATTCTTCCGAATCAATATGCCATTCAAAATCAGGATTTAACTGATAACCCTGTTTAACGGTCAAGATCAATTCCTTACCTTCAAAAAAAGGTATTTTTTGTACATCCTTTCGAAAACGATGAATCGTAAACTTTAACGCGCTTATCGGATTATCGCTTTCCGGCCATAAAATTTCGATAAGCGTATCTTTGTGCACCGGTTGTTCACGATAATAAAGAAATACCTGAAAAAGATTTACCAGCTGTTTTCCAAGATATTCGGTGATAATCGCTTTTTCTTTGCCACATGTAATCGTGAATTCATTAAAAAGTGTAACGTCAAAAATTTCCTTTGCCATTTCGCCACACGTCCTTTCACTTATTTTCTATAAGTTTTGAAATGCCCTACTATCTATCCGCTAGAAATAATGTACATAATGTTGTTCCACCTTCCATAAGGCTCCCATCCTTACAGAAGAAACTCGTTATACTGTTTTTAAGATAACGATGAAGATAGCTGCATTTACATCCTATTTTTGATTGCAGTTTTGTGTATGGAAGGATTACACAAACACGCGAAATAATCCCATCCTTCGTTACTATTTTAGCATTCTATTACATGCAAGTCAAATAAGCGATTATGCAAGATAAAAAAGTAAATAATCTGCCATTTTTATGCATTTTTAGGACAATAACCACATATAATATATTCTTCTTGTTCGGTAATTTTATTGCGTAAATAGAAATTATGGTTAGTTTTTATGAACACGTTAAAAAACTTTGTCGAACAAAGATACTTATGACCAAAACACTCTGAAAGCCTATACAAAGCACTGTATACATGCTAGAATAATAAAAAGAGGTGATGATATGGACCGCCTGGAATTAATACGCGAAAAAGTTGATCAAGAAATCAACAAATTACAAAAAGAAGAAACACGTAAATTCGCTTATATTCATACGTATGGTGTTGCACAAGCCGCAGCGCTTTTGGCAACCATTCGGAAAGCTGATGTAGAGCTTGCCTGCATAGCGGCTATGCTACATGATATTGCTTTATATACGGAAAATTGTCCTCATGCTGTTCATGCCAAACGCAGTAGTGAATACGCGGAAAAGCTATTAAACGAAACGAAGGCCTTCACTGAAGAAGAAGTTCAGATCATTCGTAATGTCATCGCTGTTCATTCTGATAAAATGAGTCGTCATGATGGTACGATATCGGAAATCTTAAAAGATGCCGATGTCTTACAACATTACTTATATAACGTAAATATTAAGCTATCGGAAAAAGATAATTATCGTCTCTTCTATTTGTTAGAAGCACTAGAAAAAATACAGAATCAAAAATAAGCCTGTTTCCTACATGATTTCTCAAATATTACCCAGACATGTCCACATGCTGTATATATAAGAGTTGATCATGAAAACAGGCTTTTATAATACATATCAAACGATTCTAAGCATTAAGAAGATACTCGCTTTCTCTTTTTATATTCCGTATGCATAAACCAAGTACTGCATAATAAGGTCATACATTCACATAACAAGGTCGCAAGCCATATGCCATCTCCTTGAAACAGCCATCCCAGCACCCAGATAGAAAAAGCTATGAATACAAATCCTCGTAATATAGAGATTGTAAAAGAATATCGGTTTTTTTCCAAAGCTGCAAAATAACCACTATATATAATGTTATAGCCAATAACCAAATAACATAGGGAAAACATGCGAAAGGCTTTTACACTATCATGAAATAAGGGCTGTATATTTGTATCAATAAATATGGAAACTATAAGCGGTGCTGCCAACAGGCAGAAACCAAGGGCAACAATTGATATTGTAAATGTTGATATACGGGCATAGCGTAAAAATAATGCACAGGTCGCGGGCTCCTTTTTTCCATGATAAAAGCTGACTAAAGGTTGTGTTCCTTGTGATATTCCTGTAAAGGTCATCATCACCAGATTGTATATATACGTAATCACCGTATAGGTGACAATTCCATCATCCCCTATATATTTTAAAATAGCATGGTTAAAAAGAAAGACGATGACGCCTGCCGACATTTCCGTGATAAAGTCAGCTATACCGATAGGCAGAATGCGCTTATACACCGACATATCTAAAGTTGTACGACACCAATGAATATTTCCCCTTTTCATCAAAAAATGAAGAAAGAATACGGTAAAAGTTAACACCTGTGATAATCCGGTAGCTAAAGCTGCCCCTTTGATTCCCATAGGAAATACAACGACTAAGACAAAGTCCATCACAATGTTTGTGACTGCCCCAACACTTACGGCTGCGGTAGCTAAACGAGGAAATCCATCTGTTTTTACTAATACTTCTAAAGAATACGATACGATGAAAAAAAAGCTGAACCATGCGATTGTTCCCAAATAATCCAGCACATAGGGCATCGTAGCTTCACTAGCACCTAAAAAGCGTGCTAAATCATTTAAGAAATATTGTGCAACCAACGTAATAACGATACCGCAGACGCTTAAAAACAGTGTATTTCGCGTAAATGTCTGATTCGCTTGTACCAGCTTATTTTCTCCTCGAAAAATAGCCACGACCGTCGATGTCCCAACGGAAAATAAAATGGAAAAAGCAAATATAAAATTTATATAGGGCATAGCGATATTGACTGCCGATAAGGCTTTTTCACCTACAAAACGTGCAACATAAATACCATCGATCATCGTATATAAATTAAATACCAGCATTGATACTATGGATGGCACGACAAATTTTAAAAACTGTTTTTTATGATTCATAAAACACCTCACTTGCATGAGCATTATAAACCTTGGTATAATACCAGAGTCAAGAGGTGTACATGAAAAACTACTATAAAATTAATGAAATTTCTAAATTATACAATATTGGCGTAGATTCCTTACGTTATTATGAAGAAATCGGTATTCTTCATCCCATGCGTGACAAGAATCGCTATCGGCAATATACGACAAGTGACATTTATCGTTTGAACATGATCCGCGATTTACGTAATTTAGGATTCTCCATGAAACATATTGCCGCCTATTTAGAAAACCGTACAATTGAAAATAGCCTTGCCTTTATGGAAGAGGAAGAACGTATTGTCGATCAACGTATTCAAGAGCTGAAAAAACTGAAAAAGGATTTACAGCGTCGTAAAGCCTCTTTATTAAAAAGTACCAAAGTTGTCTTTGATAAGATGGAGCTTTTGCATCTTAACCAACGTAAATGTGTTTCCTTAGCCACTGATGATATTCACGATGATATTGAATATCAATTGATTAAGCTCAGCAAAGAATATGAAGACAATATTTATACAATCGGCAATTTTCACACTGGCTGCTTTTTGAACATTGAAGATAAGAACCATATTCATCCTTCCTCTGTTTTTATCATGGAAGACACTTTAACAGATTATGAATTCACATTGCCTGAGGGTCTTTATCTCAATCTTTATTACCAAGGACCGCGTGATCCTGATTATCAACATTTGAAAATGATGATCGAATATTGTCAACAGCATCACTATACGATCGTATCGGAAGCCATGGAGTTTTTTGTCATTGATGTGCATGAGACACGTCAAAAAGAAGAATATATCACCCAACTGCAATTACAAGTAAGCCAAACGAAATAAACAATAGTATCTCATTTTCTGATGACGTAGGATATTTAGGAAAGCTTGCTTAAAACGGTTGTGTTTTCAAATTTTTAACGTTTCTACAATTACTTACATATCCATTGATCTTATCTGGTCCTTTTATTCCTAGCTATTGAATTGGTAACATCACGCTTATAAGATATTATAGAAACATTTCACATAAAAAATCCCGCTAAACACGGGATTTTTTGTCAATCTGCAATTCCTTCCTGATGTCAGATCGACTCTTCCTATAGCTGAAGAGGCTATATATTAGAGGAGGGGACATGCTATTTATCCATATCTGCCTCTTCAGCAACACCTTTCCTTATGGAAAGATGGGGGAATTCTTATTATACAATCGTTAATTCTGTTTCTTGATCGAAGAAATGTACCTTACTTAAATCCATAGCAAGTTCAATCGTTTCATGTGCACGGGCTTCCATACGTGCCGCAACCTTTGCTTCTAAACGTTGCTTGCCCCATTTGCCATGCAGGATGAATTCATGACCTAGCAATTCGCTGACATCTACATCAAATTGGAAATGTGCCGTTGGATACGTATCGGCAACGATACCTTCACCATGCAAATCTTCTGGACGAATACCCATCACAATTTCTTTGCCATCATATGGCTTCAATGCTTCATGGAACATTTCCGGCAGTTTGATTTCATGATCATTACAGATAAAGCTGTGTCCTTTGCAAATTCCGGTTAAGAAGTTTGTGGCAGGTGCTCCCAGGAATCCGGCAACGAACATATTGGCAGGATTATTATAGATTTCCTTAGGACTTCCGATTTGTTGAATATACCCTTTCTTCATAACAACAATACGGTCAGCCATCGTCATAGCTTCGGTCTGATCATGAGTTACATAAATCGTTGTCGCATTGATACGCTCATGCAATTTGATAATTTCACTACGCATCTGCACACGCAGCTTTGCATCCAGGTTTGACAGTGGCTCATCCATCAAGAATACTTTCGCATTACGTACAATCGCACGTCCTAAAGCAACACGCTGACGCTGTCCGCCTGATAAAGCTTTGGGCTTACGATCCAAATATTCTTCAATTTCCAGAACACGTGCAGCCTCATGCACACGTTTGTCGATTTCTTCTTTTGGCACTTTTTTCAGCTTTAAGCCAAATGCCATATTATCGTAAACACTCATGTGTGGATACAATGCATAAGACTGGAAAACCATCGCGATATCTCTATCCTTTGGTTCCACGTCATTCATCAATTTGCCATCAATGTAAAATTCTCCGGCACTGATGTCTTCCAACCCGGCAATCATACGCAATGTTGTTGATTTACCGCAGCCGGATGGTCCTACAAAGACGATAAACTCTTTGTCTTTAATCTCCAGGTTGAAGTCAAATACTGCCTGGACATTATTGTCATATATCTTATCAATATGTCTTAATGATAATTCAGCCATTCTTATTACCTCCTGTTATTTGTATTTTCTGTTGTATAAATACAGCAGAACGAGCAATCCCGCAAGGCCGATGAATTCCATGCCTAGATTTGCCACACTGACGGTTTTCTGTCCGACAATGATCAGTCCAAGAAACACGAAGAACAAGATTGCCATGATTATATTTTTCACTGCATTATTTTCCATCATTTATCACCATCCATCTTATTTCACCAGGGGCGAGTGTTACTGCGACATGATTGCCTTCTCCATCATACACATTTGTTTTTTGTTCTTGATTGGTATTATTTAGAATTGCATACATGTTGTTATCCGGATATGCATGAACTTCACAATAGAGGTTATCCGCATACCATTTTTTAAATTCTTCTTCTTTATGTGCCGCATAATAGAGAGAACGCAGCAGTACGCGTGTATTCTGCGTGCTGTATGGAAGACCGGCAATATAAACGCCTCTTCCTTTTCCATAAGTATGTGCACCTAAGTGTACTTCGCCGTTGCTGTAGGAAATAATCTCGGTATCTTCATTCAGCGCATAAATGTTTCTCATACCTTCACCAAAGTCCAATTCTTCCACTACATCTTCCGTAATGAAGTGACTTGCTAATGGGGTGTGGAAATATTTATCCGTGTGTAGTGTGAAACCTAATTCTTTATCGACACCTAAAGCATCCGCCAGCTGGAAGAATCTTCCGCCGTTTTCAACTGCTGCTGGTTCACCAATACCGACAAATCCACCGCCATTATAGATCCATTCACGCATCATGGAGATTAATTTTTCATTCTTCCAAACATCTCCACCGGAGAATGCGGTGTGGGCATCCCCTGCATTGATGATAACATCAATATCTTCTGGGATACCATGTTCCAGCACCTCATCGAAGCTGAGGAAGACAACATCTACGCTGGCACCACTAAGCGATTCCAGCATACCATTGTATGAGTAAATCTGTTTGCAATACAAGCCATGGGCAACCATATATGCATGCCAGCTGCGTAAAGCACCCCAGCTGTTTAAGATTGCTACCTTTAATCCGCAATATGGTGTTTGACCATGTACACGATCATAGATTTCACGGAATTCATCACAAACTTTTTCAATATAGTCTACAAACTTTGGAAATTTGTAAGCTAAGCTAGGATATCCGCCATAGCCGATACGATCAATTGGTTTACGCATAATCGCACGACGTGCACTTAACCAGTTATCAATTGCCTCAATTGTCGGATCATTTCCTTCATAGAAGGTATCCGGGAAGAAATATGGAAGGAATCTTCCTTCGTGATATTTCACACCGGGAATATCGGAAATCAAACGCAAGGTAGCACCTCCGCCAACACTTCCGACAACAGCATCTAAGCCGATTTCCGGAAAGTATTTGCCATAAGGCTCCGTACCAATCCAGTTATCTCCCAAAAACATCATAGCTTCTTTGCCGGCATCATGAACCAGCTGTACCAATTCTTTTGCCGTTTCCGCAACAAAGCGCTGTTGGAAATCAATGTATTCCAAATATTCTTTGGTTGGTACACAGAAAGTTGAGTTGTAGTATCCATTATCTACAAATACTTCCGGACGTAAGCGATAGCCATAGGCTTTCTCGAAGGCTAAAATTGCCTCAGTAGAAACACTAGCGCCATATCCACACCAATCCACAAATTTTTCTTTTGCCAGCTTATTGAAGATTAACGTAAAGTGATAGAAGAACGTTGTAAATCGTACGACATCACAGCGTTTATTCTCTTCATCAGCCAACCAGTCTTTTAAATATTGTACGACATATGCGCGAGAGAAAGGTTTTCGTACATCAAAGGGAATTTCATGAGGTTTATCACCCCAGTCATTGGTGATGTGATTGTACATCTGTGTTGGATCCCATAAGATATAAGCCAGAAAAGAAACGGTATATTCATGGAACTTCTTAGCATGATGTATCGTGAGCGTATGGTCTTTTGTATTTATATCCCAATCCTTCACATCAACAACTTCTTGTGTTGTACGATCAATAACTTCCCACCATTCCTTTGGATCATGGTCATAATCCGGTGTTACCTGCTGATCAAAATATTCAGCCGCAAAGGCAATCGTAATTTCTTCTTTATCGGCTAGTGTATAAGGACTCATCAGATAAATCTGCTGACATTCCTCCATATGCTGCTGAGCAAATTCATTATGTCCTCTGGCAACAAAATAAGTCGTATAAATTTTGGCATCTAACGATTTAATTCCTTCATCCAGCTTAGTGCCGTCACTGTCACGAATGGCATCGGCACCCCAGCGTTTCAGCAGGTCTTTACTTTCTTCAAGGAAATTAGATTCTCCAGGTAATGTCACTCTTCCAGTCGTTTTTCCCATAATCGTCTCCTAATCTTTCAAACCGCCAAGGCTCATGCCCTCGGTCAGTTTCTTCTGTACTAAGATGTACAGAATCAGTGTCGGAACCATGACGATTACCAAGCCGGCATACATAACACCAAAGTCTGCAGCCGCTCGCTGATCTGCCATCAAGAATTTCAAACCGACACCCAAAGTTGAGTTGTCTTTTTCCATTAATGTAAAGGCCATGATATATTCATTCCAGAATGCTAAGAATTGGAATAAGATAACCGTAATGATACTAGGTCTGGCCATCGGTATCATGATCTTGGTCATTGTCTTAAAGTATCCGCAGCCATCAATCAAAGCCGCCTCTTCATAAGCTTTCGGCAAAGTTTGGAAGTAGCCGCTGAGCAAATAGATTGTAAATGGCAGCGACGTTGCCGCATATATCAGTGACAGCATGATTTTATTGTTTAAGAACACATCCTGTACCTGTAATGCAATTTCCCAATGGAACAGCATAACATAAATCGGCAATACAATATAGTTCGTATTAATGAAAAGTCCTGCCATAAATAATGCATTAAAGAATTTCTTTCCTTTGAAACGGAACCGTGCCAATACATAAGATGCAGGCAGTGCAACGATCAATAGGAAGAATATACTCATCGCCGTTACAATGACGGAATTCACCAGGTAGTCACCCATGCGCGCTTTTTGAAATGCAGTCGCAAAGTTTGACCATAGTACCTGTGTAGGTAAGCTCCAAGGACTGCGCTGAACTAAATCAGACTGACTCTTTACACTGGCCATGAAGACCCACACGATTGGTACGATAATAGTGATTGCTAACGCGATTAGAGCGACGTAAACAAACACTTTATATAGCGAAAATTTCTTTTTTTCTTTCATTTTGTTTACCTCCTAGAACTCTAATACGTCACGTTTTGTAATATTGTTCAAAATGCCCGATAAGGCAAATGAGAACAGGAAGATACATACACCAGCAGCCATACCATAGCTGTAGTTGCCGGCAAATGCTTTATTATACATATAGTTCAATGGTACTTCTGTACCTAGGGAACCTTCCGTATTAATCTGGACAAACATGAAACTTAAGTTGATCGTAGAAATAACGAAGAACGTAAGTGTTGTTCGTATATTATTCCAGATAAGCGGTAAGGTAATCATAAAGAACTGTTTGATCTTACCGGCACCTTCCAAAGAAGCTGCTTCATACAGGTTTTCCGGAATGGATGACATGCTCGCCATGTACATAACCATATAGTAACCAATTGCCTGCCAGATCAATGCTACGATAATAGAGTAATTTACAATATCCGGATCCCCCATCCAAGCTCTTGTCAAGCCACTCAAACCAATCATTTCCAAGAAGGAATTCAAGATACCATTGGATGGCTGATAAATAGCCGCGAAGATACCGGCAATAACAACGATACTTAAAATATTAGGAATATAGAAGATGACACGGAAGAAGTTCTTTCCTCTGAATTCTTCTCTTGTCAGCAGGGTTGCGAATAAGACAGCCAGTACTAAAGTAACAAGTGTTACAAGCGTAATGGTTAAAATAATATTCTGCATAGATTCAATAAAACGTTCATCGGAGAATAATCCTTTAAAGTTGTCTAAAGCGACAAATGCACCGTCATGAATCAAATCTGTCTTATCAAAGAAGGATTCTTTAAAGACGGTAATCGTTGGTACAGCAATAAAGAGGATAGCCAATATTACTGCGGGCGCCAGACATCCGAAGATAAATGTACGCTGGGCCTTCTTTTTGTTCATATAGAAACCTCCAATCTTTTTAAAAAGCGATGAACTGGATGGCTCATCGCTTAATTATTACCAACTTTTTTACTTATTTAACTGGGTTAGCTTTCAGTTCTTTCCACAGTTTAATCAGTTCAGATTTCCAAGTGGCTACATCTTTCTTGCCAGTTGCGATGTCATCAATTGGTCCATATAAAGATGCGTTGAAGTCCAGTTTAGGAAGTGCTTTTTTGTCGTATGCTGCATAAGATGCACCAACGATAGTTTCCACGTTCTTTTCACTATAAGTAGCGAATGCTTTACCTAAGTCAGAGTTCTTGTCAATCTTGTCAGTGATACCCTTAACAGGAGCAACGATATCATGTTTCAACATAATTTCAGCGCCTTCTTCAGAGTAGATGAATTCCAAGAATTTCTTAGCATCAGCTGAATTTTTAGCCTGCTTAGGAATCCAAGCCTGTTCTGTAAAGGATGCAATTGCACGTTTACCATCTTTTTCGAATGCTGGCAGAGCCATAACGCCCCATTTGAATCCTTTTTCTGGAGTTGTTTTGCTCATTTCATTCTTTACCCAATAACCATTAGGCATGAACAATGCTTTACCATCAATAACAGCCTGCTGGTTGTTTGTAAAGCCATCTTTTGCGTTAGCGTTAGCTACCGTATCTTTAAACAGATAACCGTTTTCTTTAGCAACTAATTTACCAATTGTTTCAAGAATCTTTGTACCTTCTTTTGAAGTCCAAGTAGAATCATCATAAGATAATGCTTTATCTAGGATACCTAATTGTTTGTACATACCGATCAATGTGTTATCGAAGTAACCTTTTACTGGATATGTGAACAATGCTGGTCCATTTTCTTTCTTCAGCTGATCACCTAAAGCAAACATTTCATCCCAAGTAGATGGTAATGCATATTTCTTACCTTCACCGATCAATTCAGCATTGTAGAAGAATGCACCTGGAGTATACATGATTGGTGCTAAATAGTTCTTTCCATCACCTAAATATTTAGATACGGAACTATCAGCAAATGCTTGATCAACATCTTTTGCGTTTGCGAATACATCAGAGATATCCATAACTTCGCCGCTGTTCAGCTGGCTTTCTGTGAATCCTGATTTCTGTCCTACGTTGTAGTAAACCAAATCAGAGTAAGTACCTGTAGCGTTTTCTTTATTCAAAACTGCTGGTAAGTCTTTTTCAAAGCGCATCTGAACGTCTACTTCTGGGTATTTCTTTTCAAATGCTGCTTCCAGATCCTTCCATACTTCCTCTCCGTTACCACCAGAGAATGAGTCAAATTTCAGAACTCTTTTTTCTCCGCCGGATTTGTCAGCGTCATCTTTCTTGCTGCCGCATCCTGTAACAACGCTTGCAACCATCAGGCCGGCACAAGCTAATGCTACCATTTTCTTCATAAAACTGTTCCTCCTTCATTTGGATTTGTTTTCCATACCTAAATATTACATAATGAAAGCGTTTTATACAATCCCTATATTGTTCTGTTTTTTATATTTATTGCTTTTTTGATAATAGAAACAATATTTCTTCCCTTTCATTCACTTACATTCTATTTCATATGAAATATCAGCTAAGACAATTGGTAATACATGTACTAAAAATTCTCGATATCCACAATATCCAATCGTTTCCTCTAAATAAATATCGCGTTTGCGCTTGCATCCTCCACGACAAAAATTAAGATAGGAGCACGTTTGACATTGTTTAGGAAGTTCTTGTTTTAAGAATTGCTCTGCCCTCTCACATTGTCTTGCTGACGTCAGGGAGTGAGTAGCAAGCGTTCCGCAGGCAAATTGTGGCAATGCATAAAAATCACATGGATAGATGGTACCATCTGCTTCTATGACATACTGAAATGCACAGCGTCCCAGCCGCCCACAAGTTAAGGGTAAAGAATCCATGCACATGAGATACAGATCATCAAATAAGCCGATATGTAAGGGATGCCCCTTTGAAATGCCTTGATGCCATAAGTGAAACATCTCGATGTAAAAGCGAGCAAATCCCTGTGCCGATAAATAACGATGTTTATTTGTCAAATCTGGTAAACAGGGAATCAATTGCACATATTCCATCTTATGCTGGATGAAAAAATGATACAAGGCCTTAACATGTGCCACACTTTCCTCATGCACCACACTTAAGATATTCACTTTCACACCATGCCTTTGTAATAATTCATACGCACGCAGTACACGCCAATACGTCTTTTCCCCTTGCGCATCTTTTCGCATATGCTCATGCAATGATTCATAGCCATCAAGTGATATTCCTGTTAAAACATCATGCTGTTTTAAGAAAAGAGCCCAAGCTTCATCCAGCAACAAGCCATTTGTCTGCAGGCTGTAACGTATTTGCTGTTTATGTTGTTTTTCTTTCACCCGTTCGATAAAAGAGATAAAAAAAGGCAATCCAGCTAAGGTAGGTTCTCCACCTTGAAACGCAAAATGAATACTTCCCTCATCATCTACACATGCAAAAGCACGTGCAATGACCAGTTCCATCACCTCATATGTCATAACACCTGCAAAATCCTTGCGATGATTTGCGACATCGTGGTAAAAACAGTATCCACAAGCCATATTGCAGGCCGCACCTGCCGGTTTGATTAATACACTAAGCTGTTTCATATAGAACCTTCCTTCCCTGATCTTTTCTTTTTCATGCGTATTATTTTATTACATCATCCTAGGTTTTTGGTAGAATGAAATATATTTATTATATAAGATGGTCTTTTTTATGAGTATCTTGACATCTTTTTCGGCATCATTTTACAAACCGTCTGTTTTTTCTTATAATGAAGATGTTGTAAGCTTACGCAAAGCAAAGTATCTGTTTATAGCGTAGCGTATCTCCATATAAAAAGTAAAGGAGTTTTCTATGAAAAAAGCAAATGTCCTCTTATTGATGTGTGATCAGTTCCGCGGCGACTGCCTATCCATTGCACATCATCCGGATGTAAAAACACCTTATTTAGATTCTTTGGCAAATGATGGTGTCTTATTTGAACAGGCCTATTCTGCTTGTCCCAGCTGTATTCCCGCTCGCGCTGCTTTGTTAACAGGGCGAAGTCAAAGAGCACACCGCCGTGTCGGCTATGAGGATAATATCCCTTGGGAATATGAGCATTATTTGGCAGAAGAGTTTAGCAATGCCGGCTACCAAACGCAATGTATCGGCAAAATGCATGTTCATCCGCCGCGGTTATTATGTGGCTTTCAAGGATTGAAGCTGCATGATGGGTATTTGGGATGTTATCGAGGCAATGATATACCACATTGGATGCATCAAGAGGTCTGTGATGATTATCTGTTTGACTTACAAAACAGTTTAGATCGTCATGCGGATGTCAATGCTAGCGGTGCTGAGTGTAATTCCTGGGTCACTCATCCATGGATCTATGAAGAACGATTGCATCCTACCAATTGGTGTGCTGATAACAGTATTCGTTTTTTAAAGACAAGAGATCGCAGTAAGCCGTTTTTTCTCATGAGTAGTTTTGTTCGTCCGCATCAGCCATTAGATCCTCCACCTGCTTACTATGCGATGTATAAGGATAAGCAGCTGCGCGAACCTGCAAAAGGTGATTGGGATGATGAAGCGATGACAAAGCAATATGGCTTTACAAGTGATTCCATCTATGGTTGTAATGATGCAGCTATGCGTCATGATGCTATGGCTGGATATTATGCTTCCATCACGCATGTAGATCATCAGATAGGACGTATTCTCAGTGCCCTTCGTGAAGAAGGAATGTATGAGGATACCATCATCCTCTTTGTCAGTGATCATGGTGAAATGCTGTTTGATCATAGCCTATGGCGTAAGGTTTTCCCTTATGAAGGCAGTACCCATATTCCCTTCCTTATGCATATCGGTAAAAACATTGCGGATCTTCTTCCTAAACGCATACAGGGTATCTGTGAATTACGCGACATCATGCCGACTCTGTTAGCTTTGTGTGACTTGCCGATTCCTGAAACGGTGGATGGTCTTTCCTTGTGTGATACGATTTTGCATGATACAGAAATCGAACGCTCTTATTTGCATGGCGAACACAGTTTTCATTCGGGATTCAGTAACCACTATATCGTAACGCCAACAGACAAATATATCTGGTATAGTGAAACTGGCAGGGAACAATATTTCCATCTCGCCAATGACCCAAATGAAACACACGATGCTCTTCATGATGTTCAATACCAGCAACGCATTGAGCAACTGCGTAAATATTTAATCGCTGAATTAAAAGATCGAGAAGAAGGATATAGCGATGGTTCTCGTCTATTTTCCGGTAAATGTGTCAAAACCATCTTACAACAAAAGTATTAAATAAAAAATGAGGGAGTGATTTATCTTCACTCCCTCTTTTTTATCATCATTTTATCGAAAACCAACGAATTTCCGTGGCCGCTAGGGTAAGAGCATAACTTTCCCTATCTGTATATACCGTAGTCGTCTGTTCTTCATATGTGTTATTCACGACACAATAGCTTTGGGTATTGGGATATACATTGACCTCCACATTAGGATTTTCACTGTACCAAGTCTTGATTTCATCCTCTTTGCCAGCCGCATAAAATAAACAGCGATATAACAATCGAGCATTTTCAAAGCTGAATGGCAATCCGCGCAAATAAACACTGCGTCCCTTTCCATACGTATTGGCCGCAAACATGATATTATGACGGTCATCTTTTAAAACCGTGGTTCCATTTAATGCATATATATTTTTTACTTCTTCACCAAAATCGATCGTCTCAGCAAAGTTCTCCGTTAAGAAATGCTCTTTCTCTTCCCAGTTGTATTTATCCGTAGACAAAGAGAATCCTAATTCTTTATCGACCCCTAAGACATCATAGAGTTGGAAGAAATGACCATTGCGCTGATAAGCTGTTGGCTCTCCAACACCGATAAAGCCGCCACCGTTGTATACAAAGCGACGAATTGCTTCGATGATACGTGGGTCAGCCCAATACTCGCCACCACTATAGGCAGTATAAGCATCTCCGGCATTGATAATAACACCGGCATCATCTAAAACATGCGGATTCTCTAGAATATCATCAAAGCTGATGAATGAAACATCAAATGGCATACCGCTTAAAGCCTCTAATACACCGGAATAAGAATAAATCTCTTTATACCACAATGCATGCGCCACCATATGGGTACCCCAGCTGCGCACCTTTCCCCATGCATTTAATATCGTCACTTTAAATGGCATACAATAAGGTTTTGCCCCATGTACATGATCATATAACTCACGGAATTCATCACAAACATGTGTGATATACTCCACAAAATCAGGGAACTGCAAAGCCAGTTTCAAATAACCGCCATAACCAATACGATCCAATGGAGAACGTAAAATAGCACGTCTTGCGGTTACCCAATTGACCTTAGCTTCCTGAATAGGATCGCCGCCTTCACAGAAGACATCCGGGAAGAAATATGGTAAGAATCTTCCTTCGGTATACTTCACACCAGGAATATCCGAAATCAAACGTAAGGTCGTACCATTGCCAACAGAACCAACAACAGCATCAATTCCTAAGTCCTTGAAATATGGTCCAAATGGTTCTGTACCAATCCAATGATCGCCCAAAAACATCATGGCCTCTTTTCCTTCTTCATGCGTAATATCGACAAATTGTTTTACCAGTTTGGCAACCTCACGCATCTGGAAGTTCATAAAGTCTTTATATTCTTTCGTAGGTACGCAGAAGGTTGAATTATGGTAGCCTTGCGAAATGATGTATTCCGGACGGAATTTGTATCCGACTTCCTTTTCAAATTGTTCCAGAATATATGGGGATACACTGGCACTATAACCAAACCAATCCACAAATTTCTCTTTTGCTTCTTCATTAAACATCAGGGTAAACTGATGGAAAAACGTTGTATAACGAATCACATCGACTTCCGGATGTTCCTTACACCATGAACGTAATTTTGCTAAGACATACGCTTGCGTTTTCGGCTGACGAACATCATAGGTCATCTGATGCTCCTCATCTTTCCAATCATTGGTTATCGCATTATACATATGTACTGGATCCCATATTACAAAAGCCAGAAAGCTTACGGTATAAGCATGAAAAGGAATTGCCTCTTGAATGACGACCTCACCACATTCTTCCTCATACAGCCATTGTCCATAAGGAATGATGTCACCACTTGTACGATCAATTACTTCCCACCAGCGACTGATGTCATCAATCGTATTAACTTTTAATTGTTTTTCGTAATAATGTTTCATTAATGGAATGCGTAGAGTTGAAGTGGATGCTGTCATGAAATCACTCATCAGATACATCTGCTGGATTTCTTCCGGATGTGCTGTGGCCCATGCATTATCTTTGCGGGTCGTATAATAAGTCGCATACTGTTTCACATCCAAGTCACTCAATTCCTTTGGCATGTTGGTACCATCGCAATCGCGAATGGCATCTGCGCCCCATAAATCAATGATGCGCAGGGTGTCTTCAATTACATCTACATCGGTCGGCACGGTTACACGGCCTTTGTTCGTTTTCATAAACGTCCTCCTTGTGTTATCTGACAACATTGTATGTATTCCCTATAGTCTTGTCAAATGACCTAAACCTTCATTTTCCCCATTTTTGTAACAAGATTTCTAAAAAAAGAATCGATTTATCGGAGCTTTTTCCTCTTCATTTTGATTTTTTTAGATATATTGGCAACTTTGTTTTTTTAACAATATCTTGTCAACTATGATTTTTTTCTATATAATGGTAAAAAAGGGAGGACAGATCATGAGTATTCAGCGTTATCAGATGGAAGATGTGCCTCGTTTAGATAAAATGTCTTATCGTCTTTTGTATATTTCTACATCACGCTATGAAGGGGACTGGCATAGTACGCCACATGCGCATCATTGCACCGAACTATTTTATGTAATCCGCGGCAAAGGAAGCTTTCTTGTCAATGATAATGTGTTCGATGTACGTGAAGATGACATGATCATTGTCAACCCAAACGTCGTACATACTGAGATGAGTCGTGGTGATTCCCCATTAGAATACATCGTATTGGGAATTGAAGGATTGCAGTTCACCAGCTTTTCTGAACAAGAAGATGAAGAGGAAGAAGAAAAAGATTATAGTGTACATAACTATTATGAATTTAAGCATGAAATCCTGTTTTATTTAAAGACCTTATTACAAGAGATGGAAGAAAAAGACAACAACTTTGAAGTTGTCTGTCAAAACTTATTAGAAGTGCTGATTATTAATATGGTTCGCCGTACAAAAGCGAATTTGTTGATTGCGCCTGCAAAAAAAGTGGCCAAAGAATGCCGCTTTGTGGAACAATACATCAACAATCATTTCCGTGAAGAAATATCCCTCGAATTACTAAGTGAAAAAGCCTTTATGAACAAGTTTTATCTCGTACATGCTTTTAAACAATACAAAGGAATCTCTCCCATCAACTATTTGATACAATTGCGAATCAAAGAGGCGAAAGAGCTTTTATCGACAACCAATTATTCCATTTCCCAAATTTCCGAATCAAGCGGGTTTTCTTCCCAATCCTATTTCTCACAAGTATTTAAGAAAGAAACCGGCATGACGCCGAATGAATATCGAAAAACCGTTCACTAACCTATGTACAGATGGTAAAACACCATCTGTTTTTTTACAATTGTTTACTGCCCCCTTTTGCCTGCAATTGTAATACATTTGTATCAAAGCTCACAATGCGCTTTTCTTCTCTACGCCAACGTTTCATACCTAACTGGATCAGTTCCTCTAACAGTTTTGTAAAAGTCAGACCACTGGCTTCCCATAAATAATACGCTAAAGAACCCGGAATAGAATTAATCTCATTGACATAAATATCTTTCGTATCCGCATTCATCAAAAAGTCAATACGGACAACCCCTTCCGCCTGCAGCGCTTGAAAGCTTGCCAATGCATAGGACGTGATTTCTTGCGCTTCTTCTTTTTCTAAGGAAGCCGGTACGCGTCGATTGGTACCAGCCATTCCTTTACTTTTCGCATGTCCTTCATATTTGTCCTGAAAGGATAAAATCGTATCCTGTTTTACAACTTCTTCTAGGACACTGCATTTGGCATCTTCCATATCCCCTAACACAGATGCGTTTATTTCTCTTAATGGGGTAATCACCTTTTCAATGACGATCTTATCATCATATTGAAATCCCTCTTCCATCGCTTTCTTTAATTCCTGCGCATTTTGTACTACCGCAATCCCAATACTACTGCCAAGATTGCTTGGTTTTATGATCATCGGATAGCCAAGACGCTGTGCTTTCGCAAAGAATGCTTCCGCTAACGGCTCTTGTTTCCACCAATAAAACCATGGTACTAAAGGTAACCCTTGATCTTGCAGGATCATTTTCATAGCCACTTTATCTTGTCCTAAAGCACCAGATAATACACCACACTGCGCAAACGGTACATGCAAGGTCTTTAAAAAGCCTTGAAAGCTTCCATCCTCTCCGTTTGTCCCATGTAAAATCGGCAGTACAAAGTCAATTACGCGAGATGTTTTCCAAAAGTGATGTTTTTTCCATTGCATCAACACCCGTTGATGTTCACGTACAAGCTGAACTTCATAATTTTCCTGCGTAACCTTTGTTAAATCTTGAAATACCTCCGTTTTTCGAAAAGAAGCATCACTATACATTCTTCCATCCTTGGCAATATATAAAGGTACGATTTCATAAGCATCTGGAAAAGCCGCAATTGCCTGCATTGCTGAAAGGATACTGATCTCATGCTCAACGGAAACACCGCCAAAAGCTATGGCAACACTTAATTTCATAACATCCATCCCTTTCCTATTCGCATATTTCAGTCTATGCAATAGCAGGATAGGCGTTACGCAATCCGCTTAGTGGTTAAAAGCGTCCGGCAAATCATTTTCTAATAAAACATAGGCGTCCTTTTCTTTAATCTGTTGTAAACAGGCAAAGGCTTCTTGAATATTCGTTACGACATGCAATCTATCTATCGGAAACTTCTTAGCGATTAAGCCTTTTTTTATTTTTTCGGTCTGTGTTGGACCTACCAATATAACATCATCTACACATGCAGCCATATAAGCTCCCAGCAGTTCATTTTCTTTATCCTGTGCATACCCCAAGTCAATCAGACCGGGGGTAATGATGATACGCTGATGGGGCATTTCTCTTAACACATCCAACGCATAACGAGCCCCCTTGGGATTGGCATTATATGCATCATCAAGCAGTGTATAATCCGCCATCTGTTTCTTTTCTAAACGATGGGTTACATAAGGCAGCTGTTCACATTGCTTACCCAAAGCATCCCAGGACATTCCTAATTGATGTGCTACCGCAACCCCACAAGTGATATTCATCAGATTATGTTCCCCTAACAAACGGGTATGAAAAACATGAGCAATAGCCTTATGCGTAATGGTAAAACGGCTGCCTTCTTCATCATAAGAAACATTTCCATACCGATAATCTGCTAACATATCCTTACCAAACCAGATGACACGGCAATGAACACGTAATGGATAAGAACGTATCCATTCATTATCCGCATTTAAAAATCCTATTCCCTGTCTGCCTAATTGCTCAATCATCTGCATTTTTTCATGCAAAATGTTTTCCATACTATGAAACGTGGCCAAATGCTGTTGGCCAACGGCTGTTACAATACCATATTGGGGTCTGACAAACTTCATCAGCTCTTCAATCTCATGAACATGATCGGCTCCCATTTCGCATAGAAACAGCTCATGCAGTGGCTGAAGATATTCCAAGATGGTCTTTGTAATTCCCATGCGATTATTATAGGACTGTGGAGTCGCCAAGGCATACCAATCTTCTTTCATCAGCTGGTACAATACATTTTTCACACTTGTTTTCCCATAACTTCCTGTAATACCTATGATACAAAGATTTTCATGATCCCGCAGTTTTTTCGCTGCTTTCTGCATATAAGACTGTTGGATAAAGCGCTCGATAGGTAACATGATACATGCCGATACAAGAATAAGCACCCATGGCAAAAAGTAGAGGTATGGCGTAAAGAAAATCTGCCAAAAGATATTGCCATACTGTTGCAATACCCATAAAATCACAAACATCAGGAAAAGTTGCATCCCATATAACCGTTTTGCTCTTGGCGTAAATACCAACGGCTTGCGATATTCACTTTGTTCTTCTTTGCGCCACATCAAGTAACCATATATCAATAGCAACATGCTTAATAACAGCTGGGGAAATTGATCGTTTGAAACAAAAAATAAACCATATATCAAAAAAAGCAACAATACTGTCTTCACCAAATGTTTGCGCAGCACATATAACTGTTGTTTCAGCCATGGCAGATAGCGATCATTGCGATAGCGATTTTGCTGAAACATATGCAGACTTTTTTTCAAGGGCACAAGCACAAAAAACAGATAACTACATAGCATGAAGGTTTTCATGAGATGCCCTCCAGAAAAGCATCCACAATAGCCTTAAAGCGAAGACTTTGATGAAAGTATGCAAAGTGATCATCTTTGGCTAATGTCACAAGGTTCGCATGCGGCATCAATGTTTCCATCATTTTTCCCATCCATAAAGGCGTTTGTTCATCTTGTTCCCCCCATACTAAAAGCGTTTCAACTTTTATCTTCGCTAATTCCGGTGTAATATCATCATTCACACTTTTTACCAGCACACTGCGCATGATATCACTAGCCTGTTGATAATCAACACTGCCCATTTGTATCTGACGATGCCATTTTTTCATGAACTTATAACTATACACACGGATATAATAAGAAATCCCATGTTTTTTACGTATGCCGGCAGCTCCGGTTAAGATCATTGCCTGAAGCGGATATTGCAATGCATAATGAAATGCAATGCGGGCGCCAAAGGAATGGGCAATAATGATCGGTTGATTTATTTCATAGTAATCACATAGCTCATGCATGGCACTCGCATATTCCTTGAGGTCCCAAGCATGATCGGGTTCTTCACTTTCACCAAACCCCGGTAAGTCTAAATTGACAACTTTATAGTGCTCACATAAATGATCTTGGAGAAATTTCATCATATAGGCATTTTGGCCCCATCCATGTAAGAGGAGAATGCCCTGCCCTTCTCCTTTTACGGTGACATTTAACTTACAATTATGAATTCTGCACATATACATCCTCCATTCGTTTCAGTATATGAAAAAAGGAACATGTTTAGACAATATTTTCTTATCCATACGAAAAAACTCTATGAACATATCGTGTTCACAGAGTTTATTTTCACACAAACAAATAATTATCGTCCTTTTTTAGTTTCTGTTTTGGGTTTATTAATACGGAAAATAACACCATCGGCTGTATTTTCTCCACATACCTCATAATGATTCGCGTTAACGGCTTTGGATACGATACTTAATCCTAAGCCAAACTTACCGCCTTGCCCTTTTTCATATGGTTTAAAGAGTACTTTGATACGATCTTCATCCATACATGGACCATCATTGGCAATCGTCAAACCTTCTTCTTCACTCAAGTGAATATCGATGGTCGTTTTCGCATAACGCAATGCATTTTCTAAAATATTTTCCACGGCAACGCGCCAAGGTTCGGCCAATCCATCAAACCACACTTCTTCTAAATCTGTCTGAATGGTGATTTCCGGCTTTATGAATTTGGTATTTTGCACAACTGTTTCCACGATTTCCTGCATATTGCTGGAAATACCTTCACAATCCTGTGAAATCAGATATTCAACACGATTCATGAACAACAAGGAATGTACTTTTGCCTCTAAACGATCCGCATTTTCAATGATAACATCAACACTTTTCTCCAAGGTATCGTATGGATAAATACCATCCTTGATACTTTCTCCATAAGATTTAATCGTCGCAATCGGTGTCTTTAAGTCATGTGATATATTGTGAATCATTTCTTCTTTCGTCTTTTCCTGACGCAATAACTCATCTCGCATGCTGACCAGAGCATCCGCCAATTCCCCGATTTCATCCTTGCGATTTACATGCAGCTCGGCATCTTTTCCCAGTTTCACACGTTCAATATAATTACGTATCTGATTCAATGGATGAATGAGCGTAATGACCCACATCATTAATACGATAAAGAAGAAACCAACGACGATTACCGTGATATAGACAACACTGTTTACTAAAACATTTTCCAGCTTATCCATATTATCGCTATAGGTTTTAGAAATCAAATACTGTTTATCTGTGATGCGCAAAACACTGTAATAAGAATCCAGATCATTGCTGGCATTCTTAAAGATTCCATGATATTTTTCCAAATTTCCTCGCATGACCTTAAGCAAATCATTGCGAATCTGTTCCCATTCCCGACTGTTTGTATCAATATTTTTTTCTGCCGGGGCAATCAAGATAGGGGTATCACCATTTTTGATCATGACCGGATAATTTTCAATATTACTGGCATTGCTGTACGCATCCAGCGTTGCATTTGCACTGATCAAAGTACTTTGTGTATCATCTAGCGATTTAAATATCTGTTCTTTAATTGCGTTATTAACACTGCCATTGACATATACAAAGAAGAAGACCGCAAAAAAAGTAACGAAAAAGAAAATCAGCGCAAACAGCTGTTGTGTTAAAGACAGCTGTTTAATGAATTCATTAAAGCGTTTCATTAGCCTAAACGATAACCATAGCCATAAATCGTATGAATGTTCAGATTCGGCAGTTTCTTACGCAAGCGACGCAGCGTATCATCAACGACACGATCACTTCCATAATAGTTTTCTTCCCATACATTCGTTAAGATGGCTTCACGGTTAAATGCCATACCTTTATTTTTAATAAACATCATTAACAAATCAAATTCCTTAGTGGTTAAATCAATTTCTTTTCCACCGTCAAAAACCTTGCGTTGTTCTTCATCAAGTTCATACCCATCTACCATGATGCGGTTATTATCATTACGATAGACGCGCTTCATCACATTGTTCACACGTAAAACCAATTCCTTTGGTGAAAAAGGTTTTGTGATATAATCATCACTTCCTTTTTCCAATCCAATAATACGGTCAAATTCTTTATCACGTGCTGACATAAAAATAACCGGGATATCTTTTCCCTGTAAACGGATTTCTTCAATTAAGTCAAACCCGCTCTTATCATCCAGCATGATATCCAAGATCCATAAGTGTACATCATCGTCACCGACATGGGCACTGGCCTCTTCATACGTATAATAGGAACGAACCTCATAGCCTTCTTTTTTTAAATATTGATTCACTAGGTCGTTGATTGCTTTTTCATCTTCGACCACACAAATTACTTTTTTCATAAGACTTCACCTCTTTCCTTTATTTTAGACCAAATTATGTGAAAAAAAAAGGGATTTTGAAATGTCCCTTAAGTTTCACATAAAATAACATCAGTTTTTATGGTTTTTCCTATAAATCAAATAGCCAAAAGCATAAAACATAAAAAAAGTAGTTTTTTTTATCCTATTTTCCCTATTTATAGAAAACCTTCCAAATACCACATCACCCCAAGGTGAATGCCCCTTTCATTCACCAGATATAGATGATGTGCTTTGTTTTTTCTATACTTACAGATGCTTTCTTTCCCTTTGCCATTGTCTCCACCCAAATCCTAGTAGCATCAACATACCGCCCCAAAGAAGATAATGGTTTGTTCCTGTAAATCCGGTATCTGGTATGGTCTGCTGTTGATAATTGGGCAAACGATAAGATGCTGTGGAAGATTCTTTCTTAAAGGCTGGAGTACCCGTAACATTCCCCACAATTCCCGTTACTTTAAATTCTTTTTCTTGTGCATCATAGCATAACTTCCACGATCCATCCGGCAATAAGTATCCACTCGGTGCTTTGTATTCCATCAACCGATACTCTTTATCTATGGAGAGTTCCGAAAATGTCACATTTCCATCGCCTGCTGAAATCACACGTTTCTTAGCCTTCCAGCAAGCAGATGAGGAAATCAAATTACCATTGTTATCGACCTTTAATTGCTCATTTGTATGATCATGAGAAGTGCTTGTACAGTTCAATTCATAAATGCCAAAACTTGCATTTGCTAAGGGGACATCATTCATTGTCGTTTTGGTAAAGGTGAAATCAGCTGTCTTCTTTATCGTATTCATAAATACCACATGATTTTCGCCCTTTTCAATTACACCATTGATTTTATTATCATAATATATCGTTTCATCATTCACTTTTATGGATACGTTATAGTTATTACTTTGTTCTGAATCCAGTGTTTCCTGAATAAAATATTTCTCATTAACATCAATCGAAGGAAAGACTAGCTTTTCTTTATGCTTTAATTCGGCATTTAAAATACCATAAGAAGTGGTGATATCTTTTTGCTTAGAACCATCGGCATTATATATTGTAGCGCTATATTTCTTTGAAACGGCATCTTGGAACATGACTGTAAACTTAAACGTCTCATTTAGATTATCACCGATTACCTGTTTTTCAATTTCTAAAGATGTCGCTTTTTGATCCATTACTTGTATAACGGTTTGTTCCATAAAAAGACCTGCTACATTTTTACCATTCAAGTTAAGTTTGTACATAGTATCTGTGCCGCTATAACGTTGTTCTACCTGAAGTTTTCCCCAACCGCTATCCGTTTGTAAAAAGGATGGACCACTCTCTACATCATAAATCCCATCAGTATTGTTAGCGTGATATTTCAAATTCGTGGTTTGCGGTTGTTTTATATACGTACCCGTAAATGTATCTGCGGTTGATAATTGCATTTTCATATCTTGAAGTGTCGTATCGATATCATCTGCTTGCGCATAAGGAAGAAAGCTTGCGATGACATTTTTTATATGCTTTTTCACAAGAATTCCATCATCTTGTTTTTTTGCATTCGCAAACACGCCTTGATCCGTTACCTTGATTTCAACGATTTCTTCATTCAAATCATAGCCTAGCGGAGCTTTCGTCTCCTTCAAATAATATGTTCTTCCACTTAACAAAGGCTGATTTTGCGCTCCAAAGCAGGCCTGTCCCTTTGCATCTGTTGTTTGCTGCTCATAAGGGATATCCTTAACAATTGTGATCGTACCATTTTCATTCTTAATATTGTCTTGGTCATAAAGCGTGAATTGGGCATCGGCTAATGCTTTGCCATCCACATTAACTTTTTCAACACTGAATTGGTTTCTTTTGTTTGTTAAGACAATAGTAGAGGAATAGTGTACCTCATCTGGCAATTTGGAAAAGCCATTCAAACAATTGCCCGCATGATCACAAAGTCGTATGTAAGTATCATATCGTGGAAGAGGTGGTGGTGTTGGCATGACTTCCCATACCATATTCGTGCTGGTGTAATTGTATGGCAAATCCATGATTGCCTCATACGTATTATCTGCTCCTAAGGATAATACTATTGGATTAGCTTGATATGCCTCTGCGTACTTATCTTCGCCCTGTGTACTGGTACTTTTCCATGTTTTTGATGTTGTTTGATAGAGCAACCTTCCTGTATCCGTATCTTCAATAAAAGCAGCCACATTCGGGTATTGCGCCTTGTTATTATCAATTTCGCTGTTCTTGTTAAAACGGATCTTTTGTTTCACTTGTGTGATAGCACCACTTTCCCATTGGTTCTTTACAATAAAATATGGATGATCTGTATCACCGATAAATGCTAGATGTACATCCGCTGCTTTTTGATAACCAGCAGGAGCCTGTTCTTCTTTTAATACATAATACTTACTTTTGGCACGTAAAGCGGCTAAGGTTAGATCGGTATTCACGTTAGGATCTACGCTAATGTTACCTTTTGTATCGGTGATGCCTGTAAATACAGGTGTATCCTGCTGAATCGCATAGGAACTATCTGCGACATACAATGAATAGGTCGCATTTGCTATTGGTTTCCCTGTATCATCAATCTTTTTTAAATCCCATGTTTCATAAGGCTTTATCCAATTTACATTTAGATTTAGTGATACAAAATCCGTAACCGTAATCGTTCCTTCGGTCTGATTATTTCCACCAGGCGAAAAAGCAAGTGGTGCATATCGGTATAAATTTTCGCCCTTCAAATTCTTATACTGTTTATTTTCTAAATCTATGCGCTTAGTCTCTAAATAAAAACTCTGTCCACCATATACCGTTCCGGTTCCACCCGTCTGTGTTTGCCCTGTTGTTGTGTTATGAAGTGTTACCCCATCTTCTAATGGAATATATACAGCAACTTTGCTTACCGCTTGCAGCGTAATCGTATTGGTTCGTTGTATTTTGCTGTTTGGATCATAGGTAGCTTGCAAGGTATCCGTGTTAAACTGCAAGATACTTGGTGATGGATAGCTAGTAATTAGATTGTATACGCCTCTTAATCCAATACCATGCTGATCCCACCAATCAAATCCATGTCCCCCATACAAATCACCACTATAAGCATAGGATGCCAAAATATGGGTGTAAAGATAAGCAATATCTTCCGTTTCCGTAAGGAATACGGATTGTCCCGCACCCCCATAGGCATAATATAAAACTTTTAAGAGATTATCATTATTCACTACCGTCGTCTCATAATTACCATTAGGAGGTGTATTTTTACTTGCCTCCAGACAATATGCAAGTTTCCCGTCAATGGTTCCCATGACCGTACTCCAATTGCCTAACCAGGAAGGATAATAAATCTCTCGAATACGTACAAAGGAGGAAACACCTCGTGGTTCAGCAACAGCCACGTTTTTATCTGTATCATCTTCTCCATCCTTTTGCTTTACTATCGCATGTTTCTGTCCATCTGTTGCCATGTTCCTAGTGGTTGGTTCTTCACTTTTCGCAAAAGCGATATGATCCATAATAGAAAAAGAAAAAAGCAATAACATAGCAAAAAGTATTCGTTTCCATTTTCTTACCATCTCTTACCTCCTCTACTCTTCTTCGTTCTATGCTTTTTTATTGAAATACATCCTTTTCGTTTAGCACATAACAATAAGAAGATTACAAAACCACCTAACATACTCATCGTATGAAAAATCTGTTCTTTTTGAATCCATTCTTGACTTGTTTCATATACCTCACTACGTTGTTTAATAGTTCCTTTATGCTCCCCTTTTCTTTCACAGTACACGACATAACGCTGGGTATTGTTCGGATAAGGATGACAGGTGATAAGCGTCACCATATCGCTAGAATCTACAATCTTTACCGCATCAATATCTTTGGGAAAGATGACAACAATTTTCCTTACCGTATACGTTAATGTACGCCAAGGATTGGTGATGTGAATTTCATCATTGATCTTTAATTTTTCTATATCGCGAAACATAGATGCTCCAGCATATCCACCCCGATGTGCAGCAATAACGCTATTTGTATTTTCGCCACCTATCGGCATACTCGTTTGCGACAGGATTGCAGCGCCTTTGGCGAGATGCTCTTTGCTGGCACCGATGTACAAAGGCAGCTTAATCTTCATGCGTGGTATTTCAAGATAGCCAAATACATTCATAGGAAGGCTTGCCATCTCTTTCGAAAAGATGTTTTCCTCATAACTCCAAGCATCCTTCAGCCCAATCTGTTTTTCTTCATAAATTTGCTTATTATAACGTTCTACTTTCAAATACATATTTTTCGTAATAAGCTTTTTATTCGCTTCAAAGCTATCCAGACATTGTCTAGTTTCCATGCGAAAAGATAGATGTTTCATATCAGGATATAACAACAAAGCAAAGCCGCCGATACATAGCAAGATGGCTAAAAAAGCTGTTAAATAGCTAATGTTTCTTTTTTTCATATGCCCGATATCCTTTTTTTAATGCGAAGAAAGCAATACCACCGAAAAATACGATCACATATTCCAATTTCCAATTATTTTCTATCCTAATTTCCTTTTCTTGCTCATTTTTATACGCAATACGCCTTCCCCTTACCAATAAGCGATGTGTATTTACGCCATAGGGCGTACAAGTCATTAATGTAATCAGATCTTTTTTACTCTCAAAATGAATGTACTTCATATCCTCAGGTTTGATTATTTGAATATCATCAACTTCATATGCATGCACCTGATCCAGTACATGGATATAAAACAGATCATGTTTTTTTAATTCATCCAAGCGTGAGAATAATTCGGCACTAGGTAAGCCTCGATGAGCGCATATCATCGCATGGTTCCCTTTTCCTCCAATCGGAAGAGATGTCATTTCCAGATGGCCGCCTCCCTTACGCAATACCTTTTCTGTTGTTCCATGATAAATCGGCATATGAACATTCAATTTTGGTATACGAAGATAACACATGACACCATCTTCGCTAAGCCGCAAAACATCTTCATAATTGTTCGGTAAGACAAAACCGCTCCCTAAAACAAAGGGATCATGTACGGGTTGTCCTATTAAATTTTCATTATATATCTTAGCTTTTTCCCACTCTTTTTCTATTTCCTCTTTATTTGCAGTATTCATTTTCGCATCATAGGTCTGTATAACATTCCATTGCTTTTTTTCTGCAATGTAATTGCTAATAGCGGGATATAGAAAAATGGCAGCACCTGTAATAAACAATATTACAGGTGCCAGGAAATAAACACGGTTCCATCTTTTTCTCTTCATTCAGATAAAACCTTAAAAAGCTTAATGAAGGTTACTTTCTTTTTTTCGCATCGTGATCACAAGCGTAGCAGCCCCAATCATTAATCCCAATCCTAAGATGGTAAACAACATGGTGCCCATACCACCTGTCACTGGCAAATCAAAACCTTTTCCATTTATGACCGTAAATTCTAAAATAATATCATTGATTTTCACTTCTTCACCTAATTGGATAGAACCGGTCTTAGTAACACCAGAACCAGCATCCAACATACCGTTTGGTTCACTGTCAATCAACGTAAGAGTGATTTCACCATTAGGAAGCACATAGCCGCCAGTTGGTGCCTTTGTTTCTTTTAAGATAAATTCACCAGTTGCGATTCCTTTCACCTGCAGCGTACCGTCAACTCCAGTTGTTAATACAGTTGTTTTTCCTGTTTCAGAAGCTTCTGCTAAACGGTATTCACCATCTGCCGTTTTGATAAAGGCTAATGCCTCGCTTCCATTCTTTTTCTTTACTTCAAATTCTGCACCTTGCAGATTTGCATTATTTTCTCCGACTTTGTGTAAGATAAAGCCATAAGAGCGTGCTACGACCTGAGTACTGCCTCCATAACTGAAAGGACCATTCACAAAGGCATTATTAATCAAGGCATATTCAACATCCTTATTCACTGTTCCCGTATATCTCAAATATACCATTTCTCCGCCATGGGCAGCTACGAAAGCATCCTCAAAACATACTGAGAAAGTTGTATCTGCTGTTGGCGTTTCATATTTTGTAAACCCTGTTGTAAGCTGTGTTGTGCAAGCTTCATCGGCATATACTTTAACATCCTTGTTATATGTCAAACCTTCTGGGAATTTATCACCCACATTGACATATCTGTTTTCAACATCTGGTGCATAAGCAGGGATCGTGACACTGATCGTATATGTAAGCTTCTGCCCCACTTCCACTGTCTCATCATCAACTGTTTTAGCAATCGTACCATCAGAAGACTTTAAAGATACGGTAATGTTTTTCAGATTCCAAGCCCCATTAGCAAACGTTGGGGTTAAAATCGCTGTAGTTGGCTTATAAATACGAGAAGAATATTTTTCCGGTGCGGATGGCTCTGGTGTAGCTAACACAAGATATCCCCCCATGCTAGAATTCGGAAATACTGCATCACTATTTCTTACTGATTTTTGCGATGCGGTTGCCCCTAAATCTAAAGTACCATTTCTAATATCTTTTGCCATGGTCTGCCAAAATTCATCCTGTTTTGCAGTATCCATAGAACCGTTAAATTCATCCGTTACAGCATTATGGATATCACCAGTTTTCGCTATGTAATTTGTACCATGGGCATTATCATATGCTTTTACCCATTCCATAACATCCGGATGCCATAAATACATAGGATTCTTTGGTGTATTGGTTGTACTATCTACATCCACACCGATAACCTTATATAATTCAACATTCGTATCACCTTTTATACCTGAAACAGTAATCATAGCAGTTGAAGATGGCGTAATAGCAGCTTTTACATTACAATAGCCAATTGGCACAATCATGAGTAACATAACAAATATTGCCATTATTTTTGTAAATTTCGTTTTCATCATTCCTTACCTTTCCTTTCTGAATAATTTGTATGATCTAAAACATAAATTTGTTTTTAGCCTCCCTCCCTTCTGGTTCGATAACGGTACATCCCAAAACCTCCAAGCATTAGAAGAATACCTCCTATTACATAAGCGATTGTATTTCCGCCATGCCCTGTGGAAGGCAAATCATTAGGCTGATAATTCGGCAAACGATAGTCTGCTGAAGACATATTTATTTTTTCAAAGGCAGGAGTACCTGTCACTGAACCAACAATTCCGTTCACGATAAATTTCTTTGTTTGTGTATCATAGGATAATTTCCATTGCCCATCCGGTTGTAAATAGCCGCTAGGAGCTTTATACTCTATCAATCGATATTCCAGTTGCGTGTTTAAGTCATGAAATAGCACTTCTCCCGTTGCGGCAACCGAATACGTATTGGCAAACTTCTTCCAGCATTTTTCGGTAGTATCTTTTAGCTGTCCATATTGATCAACCGATATCTTTTCATTCGCATGATCATGTGTATCCTCTGTGCAATTCAATTCATAAAGTACAAAACCTGCTCCTGCTAATGGCACTTGCTTATTTGTCGTTTTTATAAACCGAAAGTCTGCTTTACTATGAACCGTATTTGTAAATACAACTAAATTTTCTCCATACGCAATCGTTCCGTTGATTGACGTCTGTTTTTTAACTTCGCCTTGATTTACTTGCACTGATACGTCATAAGAAGCAGGAATATTGATTTCGGCAATCTCATAGCTTGTCTGATAGTTCATAATAGGTATTCGCAATGTTTCTTTATCCTTTAAAGAGAAAGTTGCTTCTTTGTCGATTGTCATTATCTGAATTAGATTTCCAGAAGCATTATAAATTTCAGCTGTATAGCTTTGTGCTTTAGGCTCTGTGAGTTTAATCTTAAATGTAAAGGCACTTGACGTCGCTTCGCCATCCACTTGTTTTTTAATTTCAAGTGAAGATACTTTCTGATTGGTAACCTGCACAATTGTCTGATCTTTAAATGAACCTGCAACATTTGTGCCATTTAATTTTTGTTTGTTTGCATTTACCGAGGCGCTGTCATGTTCCAAACATTGCTGCAGATTTAAACGGCTCCATCCCACATCTGTTCCTAGATACGCTTTTCCTGTGATGCTATCATAACCAGTTGCTGTATATTGCAAATGCGTACTATCGGGTTGTTTGTTCCATGTGCCATCTAAATTATCGGTTGTTTCTAATTGCATCTTTAGACCATGCAAAGTAGCATCGATACCATCTGCATCGGCATATTGCAGCATGCTGCTATACAAAGAATCGATGCCTTTTTTCACATAGATCCCATCGTTTTCTCTATTCGCATTTACCGATACTCCATTCGTATCGACAACCACCTTCACGGCGAGATCATTTTTCACATAGCCAGCCGGTGCTTTGGTTTCGATGATATAATATGTTCCCGCAGAAACGGCAAACTTCGCACCTCCGCGTAATGTCACACCATCCAATGCTTCTGTAAGATTTTTCGTGGTGACTGTTTGCAAAACTTTCGCTCCACTATTGATCGTATAGGTTCCATCTTCCTTAACGTTTAGACCACTTTCTTCATACATCGCAAATTCTGCTCCCGTCAATGGCTCTTGAGCAGCATCAAGTTTTTGAACAAGTAGGGTATCCGCAACATCAGTAACCTGGAGTGTAGCTCCATATGTATAAGAATAACCGGTCGCCACATCTAATTCATCTATTTCATATGTATAATTTATTTCATCAACACTACTTTCCATACTATAATAATATGCAATTTTAAAATCGGAACCACCGGCAAAATCATACGCATTGATATTTCCCGGCAGCGGAATATTTTTTCTATTTTCCCCTGTCATTCCTTTTTCAACTAGCACATTAGGATTTTTACGGATAGCTGTTTTTAAGGAAGTAAAACTACCATCTTTTGTTACTTCCCATCCATCCGCATCGTTTCCATACACCGGTTTCCACACACCATTATCGTTTTTCATAACGACAGCAAATATGATACCGGAAGATAATGTTATATACGTACTATCATAATTCAAGGAACTGCCATCTTTCTTCTTTATCGTCTTCAAATTAAAAGTAGGAGCTATGTTTGTTCTTGCAAATGCACCACTATTCCATTGATTGTTCACCTTTAATGCATAGTTACTGCCGGCTTTTACGAATTGCAATTGTATATTCTTCGTTTGGCGATATCCTTGCGGCGTTCCTGACTCTTTTAAGACAAAGTAATTGCTAATGTTTTTTAAGCTTTCTAATGTGATTGGATTGCCTTCATCATCCATAAATGCCGCATATCCATTTTTATCTGTAGTAATTTTGCTGACTTCATTTAATGTCTGATAGGAAGCATCTGCTTGATACAAGGAGAAAGTAGCATTTTCTAACGCTTTGCCATTTTCGTCCGTTTTTATAAGAGAAGTTTCTGTTTTAGGTATTAAATTATATCGTAAACGTAAATTTGCTTGTGCATGTCCTCTTTCTAAGTAGAAAAATTTCAAAGTATGTATGGTATCATCCGCAAATGTATTGCCACTAAAGCCGGTAGTGGTTGCTTTTCCTGCTGCTTCAAAAGCTGCTTTGATCGTTGTTCTTTTATCAAAATTGGTACCTATATTTCCATAGACTCTAACCTCACCTGTTTGGAAATTAATATCTAAATTCGTTGCCGCATGACAGCCACCAACATCCCCAACAAGTACACCATCGATAAACACCCATACATCATCATCTCCCATAAAGCTATATGTCACAGGTTTCCCTCTGTTTGTACCTCCTTTTTGTTGCACAAAGGATGTCGTCATGGTAAGCCCAAAATAATGATTTAGTTTTGCATCTACTTCAGATAAGATTTTTGAAGATAGTTTCCCATTCGTTTCTTGAAACATATCCGATGCACTATTGAGTGGAAAAAATTGCCCACCAGATAAGCCTTTATTCTCTTTCATAGCTGGCGTATCATATAACGTAAAGGTTTTTTGTTGTTTATTAAGCTCGGCAAAGTTTTCATCACTATTGTATGAATAATAACCATCTTTATCGATTTGCAATAATCCTTTCACATTTTCATATGATTTTTTTCCACCTGTAAAAATATTATTATTTAGGTTGGCAGGGTCAAATAAATAATCAAGTATATCAAAGTCTTGTACAAAAATATTACTATTTGTGCTATCCTTATCACCACTTAAGCTAGAACTTTTTAATCTAGGGTATCCATCCTTATTGGTATTCCCATTTTTATATAAGACATTTTCAACAATTCCTTGTTTCGGGGTAGAGGAACTATCCGTTGTATTTGCCCAACCATAATTCGAGCCGATTCCAAATAGCAATCCATGACGAACACCAACATCTACACCTTTTAAGCCATTGATGCCATATAAACGATATTCCTCTTTAAATATATTATCTGGATCATTTTCATTCGTTATCCAATAATCAAACAGATCAATTTTTGTACTTGATGGACTAATTCCCTTAATCGTATGATCTGCCAGCGATTGCAACGCGATGTCGGTTTCTTGAAAACAAACAGTACAGGACAATTCTGCGGCTTGTTCTGATAAATGATACGTTGGATCAACAATCGTCGCTGAAATAACATAGTTTCCTGTCCAGATAGGTTCTGGTATCTCGGTTACATCCCATGCTATTTTAAGTGGTTTTTGTCCACCATTCTCATGTACAAGAATTTCAGAAGGCAGCAACGTCAATAACTGACGGTGTGATATCGGATTCTTTTGACTTGCCCTGACACAGGCAATTCCCAATCTTGCTTTTCCGTTTTAACGATATTTACATCCTTTGGCCAACTCCATTGATAGATCATAGAGGTCGTGGTGCTAACATCTTCTGTCTCACTGGCATAAAGTACATCAACTTTTGTAAAATGAGTCATCGCACAAACATCTGCTAATAATAGAAAAGAACAAAAACCTAATAGCAATTTTTTAATATTCTTACTCATAAAGCGTCTCCTTTCTCACGTTTTACAAACGATGAAGTAAACCTTTTTGTGCCATTACATTAAAGAATATATACAAAATCGTATACGATATCGTATACGATTTTGTATGTTCAAAAAACTATAGAAAAACAAGCTATTTCGTATGTAAATACAGAAAAAAACAAAAAAAAAACACCAAAATACGCAATCTTGGTTTATATTTATAAAAGCATACCTTTTTGTACGAATGAAGTTACTTTTAATTTCCAGAAATATAATCTTTCTTCTTTTTATTTATAACGTATTTTTGGGCATTCGTCAATCTAAATTGGAAAATTTTGGTAATCGCATAAAATTGTTATCATGGACAAATCTTGCTTTGCTAGATGCTAATCAAGCTTACAATAAATGAATTTCAATCACACTATCACAAACACATCACAAATATAAAAAGGGTGCTTTTTTTTTAACACCCCGAAGTATTCTTATAATTGTTTTTCTTTGATAAAATCAATCACACGATTTACATAAGATGCACAAAGTTCATCTGTTTCAGCTTCTACCATAACACGTATCAATGGCTCTGTTCCACTTGGTCTTACCAAAATTCTGCCATTATCGCCTAATTCCTGGGCAACAGCATCTACTTGTGCCTGCAATTCTTTATCTTCTAAAGCAGCTTGTTTATTCTTTACCACCGTATTAATCAATAATTGCGGATATATAAACAACCCTTCGCTCAGCTGTTTTAATGACTTTTCTGTTGCCTTCATTACTTCCAGCAGCTTTAATGCGGTAAACAAACCATCTCCGGTGTTTTCATGTTCATAGAAAATGATATGTCCACTTTGTTCACCACCGATTGAATAGTCATGTTCCCGCATGCATTCAAATACATATTTATCACCGACTGCCGTTTGTTCATAGCGAATGCCCTTTTTATCAAACGCATGATATAAGCCAAGATTGCTCATAACCGTAGTAACTACGACATCCTCATGTAACTGCCCTTTTTCATGCATATAACAGCCACAGATATACATCGTATAATCACCGTTGATAAGTTCGCCATCCTCATTTACCGCAATCAAACGATCGGCATCTCCATCAAAGGCAAATCCCACATGGTAATCGCCATCCTTCATCATCTGTTGTAATTCTTCCGGATGTGTAGAACCACATTTGGTATTGATATTCACACCATTAGGAGCTGAATGAATAACCTCTACCGTAGCGCCTAATGCGGTTAATGTTTCTGCTGCACAGCTAGTTGCTGAACCATTTGCCAGATCCAAGGCAATGCGCATGCCGTTCAAATCTAAAGGTACGATATCTTTTAAATGAGATTCATATAATTCTAATCCTTCATCCCATTCCAAAACTTTTCCTATTTTATCTTCATGCGCCAAGTCAATCATGATTTCACCATCGATATAGCGTTCGACTTCTACTTCGATTTCTGGATTCATTTTGCACCCTTCGTGGTTAAAGAGCTTGATCCCATTATCATGATAAGGGTTATGGGAAGCACTGACCATGATACCACAATCAAAATGCTCCTTTTGTACCAAATACGAAACGGAAGGGGTAGGACATACCCCTAATAGATATACGTTTGCTCCTGTGGAAGTTGCACCAGCTGCTAATCCCATTTCAAACATATCACTGCTAAGGCGTGTATCTTTCCCAATCAAGATTTTTGCATGGCGCTTTTTTCCATAATACCATCCCAGATACTGTCCGATACGCACTGCCATATCCAAAGTGAGTGTATCATTGGCGCGTCCACGTGCACCATCGGTTCCAAAATATTTTCCCATAATGTCATTCCTTCCTTTTACTTTTCTTTCACCGCAATTGTTACTGTCGCATTTTTCACTGCATACGTCGCCAGTTTGTTTTTGCCTTCTACAATAAGTGGTTGCTCATACGTACCTGCCTTATCAATCTTACTGACATCTACATAAACATGCAGATCCTCGATCTTAACTTTATCAATGACCTTTTTTGCCCCGGAAATAGTCACACTTGCATTTTGCTGTGTACCATTTGCCAACGCAAAGGTAAAACCATCCATGCCATTTTCGATTTTGATTGGTACTTTATTCATGACACGTTCTTTTTTATCTGCCAATTTCACAGATATATTTACAACGCTTTCACTGATTTTTGTCACTCCATTAGGAGGAACAATCGGCATCGGGAAGTCACGATTGCTGGTCAGTGTAGATGCCGGTATTGTGATCGGTAATACTTCAATCTGATCCAATACACTTTGTTTTGCGTATACTGTAACCTTATCATGATTTAATTTATACGATTCAATCGCTTTATTTGCCGGTATTACACCATTTGGCACAATGCTTAAGCTTACGCGCTTATTGGGCTTGCTGACTTTGACATGCGCATTCATCTTATCCGGAATAATATCCACATCCATCTTATTTCCTTTATCATCATATGCAGCTATCGTCGCTTCGGTCGTAAAATCACTTGTGTAATTTTTCTTAACATCAATCAAAGCTTTGACATAAGCAATCGAATCTAAAGTTTCCGCAGATGCCCGAACATGAACTTCGCCCTGCTCTAATTCTGGTTCGCCTAAATCGTAGATACTGTCCATATTCGAACGATTCACAAAATCATATCCTAACGTAAAACTGCGAATTGATTTTTTCTTGATGGTCACGATGCCATTGCTCGGTTCCAACACTACTTCAACACGACTTGGTGCACCCTCTGTCGTATATTTTACTTCATGTGTTCCTTCCGTAAGATCCGTCAAATTCGCAACAACACGGAAATTTTTCTGTTGTTTCACACTTTTGATATCACTGATATCCCCAATGATACGCACCTTTACCATCTCATCCAAACCAGTGACTTCATAAGCTTGATTGGATACGACCGCACTTACCTTATACTCTCCTAAGGTTTCCGCACTCTTCATATTTTCAAACAATCCACTATTATCAGAACTCATCCCGAAATAAAACAAAACAGCAACCATCAAAGCAACAATCTTGCCATGCTTCTGATTAAATAATAATTTATCTACCCAACCGCTAATCCAGCGAAAGACACGGCTTAAACGAATTTCCACATTGGCATATGTTTTCGCAAAAGTTTGGGACTTTTCAGCAATCGCCTTGGCTAACTCTGTCTTTCCTTCTGAGCTTAGCTGTGTTCTTTTTTTCTTCTTTGCCATTAAGAATCACTCCTTTCATCATCATTCTGTAAGGAGGAATCATCTTCTTCATCTGCTTTTTCATAATGCAATACGATTGCCTCAGGTTCAATGACATCATTAAAAAGATCATCGGCCATACCCATACTACTTAATGGATTTACTTTACTATGGTTTTCTGTATCATCATGTGACAGCTTCAAATCTTCTTTCTTTTTCTTTGTTTCTTTCTTCTGCTTCTTATTATCTTGACTTTCCTCTTTCTTACGATCTTCTTTTGCTTTATCCGCTTCTATTTGCGCTTTGGTACGACGTTTACGCTTTTTCTTTACCGGTTCCATCAAAGTCTCTTCCATCATAGATGTCTTATCAATAACCTCTTTGGTTTCCTCTTCCATGTCTTTTTTATCCGTCACGGTATCCGTATCAACAATTGTTTCAAATAGTTGATCTAATGGTGCATCCTGTTTTACAGCAAGATCTTCTATTTCAATCTTTTCCTTACTGTTTTCTACGATCACCACATCCTGTTCATGGACCGGTGCTTGTTTATCCTTCTTTTTCTTCGTATATTTATTGGCTGTTTCAACATTGTTTTTTGCCCGTCGATTCTTTCCTTTGAAATAATGTGCAAAAACCCCTTGTTTCTTACCGGCAGGCAGCTTGTTGTCCGGTTTGCTTTCTTTCTTTTTCACACTGCTTTCTTCTTTTTCCTTCACATTGCTTTGTGTGCCTAAGATATTCATCAAGAATTCCCGCAAACTTGCTTCCGAATACACCGTAAGTTTTCCTTCTTGGGCAATCGAAATATTCCCGGTCTCTTCACTGACGATGATCGTGATGGAATCGGTAATTTCACTAATACCAACAGCAGCGCGATGACGTGCTCCATAACTGGTAGGCAGTTCTCTGGAAGTCGGTGGGAAATAGGCAGCAGCACAGGCAATCTTTACCCCTTGGATAATGACGGCACCATCATGCAGCGGCGTGCCATATTGAAAGATGGAGCATAATAACTCACTGGACACGACGGAATTCATCGGTGTTCCGGTTTTAATGAAATCACTTAACGAATGTCCTTGTTCTATCGAAATTAAAGCGCCGGTCTTTGTCTTAGACATCTCCGCACATGCTTTAACTAGCTCATCCACTAAATTTTCACGTTCATTCACTGTCAACGTGGAGATACGTGAAAAGACGCTGGTCTTACCAATTTTCTCCAGAATACTACGAATCTCCGGTTGGAAGATGATGATAATTGCAGGCACTCCCCAATTCATGATGGATGTTGTCATAGCAGCTATCGTATTTAATTCCAGATAAGTGGCAATGGCCTTAACAATGATAACCAATAGAATACCTTTAAAGATCTGAATGGTTCTAGAATTATTCTTAACGATTTTCAAACAATAGTATACCAATGCCCAGACGCAGGCAATATCAGCCAATTGTCTGATCAATACCCATAGATTATTCAGTGTGAAATAGCTCATGAGAAAAACACTCCTCTCGTATGTATTATTATAGCATAGAATCAAACACTCCCATACAAAAAGCGTCAAGATTTTGCCCCACACTTCTATCTTTTTTCGTTTTGTAAACAGATTTTACCAGAAGCAAACCCTGCTCCTTTCCTGAAATAAAAAAAGATCCCACCTTCCATAAACAACGTTTATTTATTTCCGTTGTCTACTTTAGAGGGATCCTATCAAACTACATCTCTTTCATTATTTCATTAATACAATCCGCAACACTATCATACACTACACCAATTTGTTCTTTGATTACACTGCGGGCATGTGACAATGTACTGCCATGAAATTCTTCCAGCATCGGCAAATCGTTAAAGGAGTCTCCGATTGCATATATAGCATCATGATCTAACCCGAAATGATCTTCGATATAATACAACCCCTCAGCTTTGGATACCCCATGAGGAACAATGTCTACACAATTCACATTAATAAAAGCTGTCGCATAGCCTTTAAAATTCGCATTAATGTAATGCGCGATTTCCTCTGCCAGAATCGTATCGTTCAAAGATACGACCAGCTGCGCAATCTTACCACGGTCTAAAATAGTTTCTTCCGCATCAGAAGCATCCGGCATATTTCCATATTTATGATCAATCTGATTTTTATCTACACTGAATTTATATCGATGATATCCATCATTAATAACATAAGAGACACAATCTAAAGTCTTAATATAACTGATGATGTCCAATGCATGATTATATTCCATAAACATACATTCCAACAAATTACCATCCCCATCATATATGACACCGCCATTGTTGGTTATGATAAAATCATACGTAAATCCATTACGCTCGATCTCCTTTTGTAAAGACTCCATGCTGCGTCCGGTAACGATACCAAACAGATTACCGGCCTTGCGAAAACGTGCAATTGCCTCAATATCCTTTTCTGCGACCAGCTCTTCTGTACGCAATGTTCCATCATAATCACTAGCGAGTATCTTCATAATCATCCTCCATCTTGCAGTTTTATTGTATCAAGTTTTACGAAAAAAACAATGTTTTCGTATAACTTTTTAGGAACATCCCATACTACAAGCAGGAGGTGTTAGAAATGGCACGAAAGAAATACCGTCCTGGAATGAACTGCGAAAAAACTGGTAAATATGCTTGCTATGATGCAAATGGCAACGAAATGTACCGTGATATCGACGTTGAAAAGGACAGACGTTTTCCTCCTTCTCAGGAAGAAGGATGCTACTACGAAGAGCAGTAGTATTCTAACTGACTGTTCGCACGTATGTGCATAAGAAAAATCCTTCCCATCCTTATTGGATATATGGAAGGATTTTTTTATGTTTAAACCGTATGATCTCGTTTTTTCTGAAAGTTCCTTTTGGTTTTTCTACTATTGAGTTTTTTGATAATCCAACAGACGATATACAGCTCTGCCATTGCGAATACCTAATTGCAAGATTTTGATACTTTCTGTTCCTTCTTGCATCACCTTTACCAGACAATACTTATCTTTTAATAACTTTTCTGCCATCGCCTTGTTCATGGTTTTTCCAATCCCCTGTAAGAATCGATCCTCTTTCCAAAGTGCGAATTTACAGCCATTGCGATAATTGACACAGCCAAAGCCTTTCGTATTTTCCACGATTTTATTTCCGCATACCGGACAAATGCCAACGGCTTCACGTTTGTCATCGATAGGCACACTCTCCACCTTTACATGAGAAAGATCCTCTTTTAGATGGGGGATAAAAGCTTCCAGCACACTGTCTACCAGCGTTTTCACATCCGCTTTCCCTTCCTTGATATCTTCTTGAATGACCCACCATTTGGCAGTTAAATCAGCGGTTTTAATTTCGTCAGGCAATAGGTGATAAAAATCCTTTCCTAGCTGTGTGGATAAGATTTGTTTTCCCTTCATGACGACATATCCTCGTTTCAACAAGGTTTCCACAATTTGTGAACGCGTAGCACTCGTACCGATTGAACCGTTTTCGCCTTTTTTCCCTTTATCCTTTTTCTTTAGAATATCCTTAATTTCTTTATCCTTCACATACTTTGCGATGCTTGTCATGTCTTTGATCAACGTTGCTTGGGTATAACGTTTTGGTGGATTTGTTTCTTTTTCCACAAAGACATCCTCTTGTAAGACTGCCTCATAATTCCCTTTTGGTAAAGTAAACTTGCCACTGTCTGTTTCTTCATGATCGCCATCATCTTCTTTTTCCGGCTGAAAGAACTGTTTATAGCCTTCATCTAAGATAAAGGTACTGACTGCTCTTAATTCCCCTTGTTCGCTTTTGATACTGGCAATCACTTGCCGTTTTTTGATTGGTGGTAAAAATTGCATGATGTAATAACGGCATATTTCTTCATACACTTTCCGTTCATCAGGCAATAGTGCTTGGATAGGGAAATCACTCATGGTAGGAATGATAGCATGGTGTGCCGTAACATATTTATCATTAAAGCATTCAGAATGAATTTGATAATCTACCGGATAGCTTTCCTGCAATTTTGCCATAACATGTGGCAATACTTTATCAGCCTCTGTAAAATGTTCTTCCTTTAAATACTGCGAATCACTGCGGTTATACGTGATTGCCTGATATTTATCTCGCAGCGTTTGTGTAATCTGATCTGTCTTTGCCAATGTAAAACCATATTTGGTATTCATATGTGCTTGCAATTTGGCTAGATTAAAAGGTAATGGCGGACGCACTTCCATTTCTTTTTCCTCAACTTTTACTTTTTGCACATCCTGTTGATGAACCTGTTGTGCAATTTCTTCCAATATCTCTTTATGCAAGATATGTTTTCCATCATCCAACAAATCAGATTTCGGTTTAAAAACAAAAGGAATAAGAACATCTTCATGTAATAGTGCACCATCGACATGCCACTCATAATACTTTTGTTTTACATGGTTATCAATTTGCTCATCCCTTGTCACAATCAATCCAAGGGTAGGACTTTGCACACGTCCCACACTCATTCCACTGCGTCTTAATGCTAAGGAATATAAACGCGAATAGTTAATACCCACTACATAATCCGCTACTGCTCTGGCATAGGCACTACGCCCTATAGCTATGAGCTTTTCATCATTATCAATAAGCTCATGGAAGGCTTTTTTTATATTCGCCGGAGTATTATCATTGATATATACCCGTTTAACAGGCTTCGTATTTTGCGCATATTGTAAAATTTCATCGATTAGAAATTGTCCTTCATCATCCGGGTCACCTGCATGAATGATTTGATCACATTGCTCTATCAATGCCATGATCTGCATGACACGCTCTTTCTTATTGCCATCAGGAACTAGCTTCCAGTTTTCAAAACAAATCGGCAGATCTTCTTTACGCCATTTTTTATATTTTGCATCATACTCATCTGGTTCACAAAGACGCAATAAATGACCATATGCCCAAGTAATCGTCACATTCTTTTTGACGATGACTCCTCGCACTTCTTTACTTGGTCCATCAATGGCCTTTGCGATTGCTCTTCCTAATTCCGGTTTCTCTGCAATGATCAAGGAATGCACACAGCCTCATCCTCTCTTTTACACTCATTAGCTTGCATGGTTTTGGATAATATCTTACCTCATCTAGCAAGCAGGTACTGCCAATTATAGCATATTTCGGCAAAAGCATGAAGAAAATCTTAGTAACCAAATTGCTCATGATCGTGGTATTGCTCGCTATGGCAAAGCGTTCAAAAGACTGACTAGCCCTTTTTTCTTTTTCACATTTTTGATGATCCTATCGTATGTACCTTTATTCACACACAATAACCTGAATATGGTATCCAGCATTCCAGATACATTTTTTTATAAGGAGATTCCTATACAAAAAGATCACTCCTTTTGTAAACAACGTTTTATTTATTTACATTGTCTACGAAAGAAGTGATCATATCACATGTTACTTTCTTTATCCTTCTTTATTTTACAATCAAACGTGCCATGACGATACCTTCACGTTCCTGTAAGCGCTGCACCAATTCTTCACTTACTTCATCATTGGTTTCTAAAATGGTATACGCATAGTCTTTCTTACCTTTACTAGCCATGTTTTCAATATTGATACCATGATTACCTAACGCTGTGGATACGCTGCTGATCATATCCGGAATATTTTTATTAATGATACAGATACGATACTTGGTTTCCTGTGTGATTTGCATATCCGGTAAATTCACAGAGTGCGTAATATTGCCATTTTCCAGATAATCCATGATCTCCTTAGCTGCCATCACCGCACAATTTTCTTCGCTTTCCGGTGTTGAAGCACCTAGATGAGGAACCCCAATAACATTATCAAACTGCATCAGCGCATTGATAGGAAAATCGGTAACATAGCTGCCAATCTTACCTGCCTGTAAGGCTTTTACCATTGCTTCATCATCCACAAGACCACCACGAGCGAAGTTTAAGACCCGTACGCCATCCTTCATCATGGCAATGCCTTCCGCACTGACAATGTTTTTCGTAGCTTCCATGTAGGGTACATGCACGGTGATATAATCACATTCCTCAAAGATCGTTTTTAGATCCTTTGCATGATGAATGCGGGACTTTAAGGTCCATGCCGCCTGTACGGAAATATAAGGGTCATACCCATACACTTCCATGTCCATGGCTGCCGCTGCATTTGCTACCTGTACACCGATGGCGCCTAAACCAATGACGCCCAGTTTTTTTCCGGCAATCTCCGGGCCGACAAACTGGCTCTTACCTTTTTCAACCGCCTTGGAAATATCTTCACCTTCCAGTGATTTCACCCAGTTCACACCTTGAGCAATTTTACGGCCACTTAAGATCAGTGCCGCAATCACCAATTCTTTAACCGCATTGGCATTTGCTCCCGGTGTATTGAAGACAACAATACCTTGCTCACTGCACTTATCCAATGGAATATTATTGACGCCGGCACCGGCTCTGGCAATACATTTCAAAGAAGCTGGAAATGCTACATCATGCAGCTTCGCGCTACGCACCATGATGGCATCATAGTCGTCAAAGTCTTCGCTAAAGCTATATTTGGTTTCATCAAACTGTCGAATTCCTGCTTCTGCTATCTTATTAAATAATTTTACTTTCATATGGTTTTCCCTCACTTATTTTCTTCTTCAAATTTCTTCATGAAGGCAATCAGTGTTTCTACACCTTCCATAGGCATGGCATTATAAATGGATGCCCGCATACCACCTACTGCACGATGGCCTTTTAGGTTGCTCATACCGGCTGCCGCACTTTCCTTCGCAAACAGTGCATCCAATTCTGCATTCGGAGAACGGAAAGTCACATTCATCAAAGAACGATCACTTGGATTTACCTGTGTCTGATAGAAATCGCTTGTATCTAAATACGTATATAACAGCTTCGCTTTTTCTTCATTACGCTTTGCCATGACAGCTAAGCCACCCATCTCTTCGATCCATTCCAATACTAAGCCTAAAATATAGATAGCATACGTTGGTGGTGTGTTGTACATAGAATCTTTTTCGGCAAGTGGTGCATAATCCATCATAACCGGTGTAAATTCCTTCGCATGGCCAATCAGATCCTCACGTACGATGGCAACAGTCAAACCGGCGCAGCCCATGTTTTTCTGTGCTCCGGCAAAGATGATGCCATAATCCTCTACCCGAATCGGTTTTGATAAGATATTGCTGGACATATCCGCAACGATAGGAACCCCCTTTGTATCCGGTACATATTTCCACTCTGTACCATAGATCGTATTATTGGCGCACAAATAAACATAATCCGCATCCTTGTTTAATACTAGCTCCTGCTGTTTTGGAATATACGTAAAATCTTTATCCTTACTTGTTCCTGCTAAAGCAATATCCCCATATTTCTTCGCTTCGGCATATGCTTTATTGGCAAAATATCCGGTGACGATATAATCTGCTTTCCCTTTTTGCAGCAGATTTAAAGGCACCATTGAAAACTGTGAAGTTGCCCCTCCCTGCAGAAATAATACTTTATAGTTATTAGGAATTGCCAGAATGGTTCTAAGTCTTTCCTCTGTCTTTTTAATAATGGCATCATATGCCTTGGAACGATGACTCATCTCCATGACCGACATTCCACTGCCCTCATAATTCAGCATCTGCGATTGTGCTTTTTTCAATACCTCCAGTGGCAGCATGGATGGTCCAGCTGAGAAGTTGTAAATTCTTTTTTCGGCCATAATTCGGCACCTTCCTTTCTTTTTACTTTATGTATGTGATGATAATTATAGCACATATGAAATAAAATGAAAGTGATAATGTAAAAAGCTTATAAATTTTCTGAAATAGTTTTCTTAACATAAACAATCCGGCGATGCTTGTCCTTGTATCAAAGACACAATAAAAAAAGCACTATCCTAAAACGCTTTTACATTAACGTCTAAAAGATAATGACTTTTTACTCTATGCAGATGGCATAAGCTCCTCTTTGCTGCCTTCATCATAAACATATGTTTAGGCAAAAACAACTTGAATCAGCATCATATAAACAAACGTGCCGCCAATGATACTGATCATATTATTACGTTTCCATATATGTAATAAGACAACACATCCAATTCCCAGAAACTCTGGAATTCCATAAGGATATGACATAAAGGCTGTATGGCGGACACAATATATGATAAGACAAAGCATGATTGCCATCGGTAATACTTTGCCAAGATATAGGATTCTTTTAGGAAGTTTATCCGGGTTTTTAAAGATGAGAAATGGTATCGCTCTGGTTAGGAAAGTACAAAAAGCTACAACTAAAATTATGCTCAAGGATGCCTGTGTCGTTATCATGATCGTTCTTCCTTTCTTCGTTCAACATTTTTCTCAAAGATCAACAAGAAGATAACCAGAAGCAATAATGCCGGTAATAAAAAGTTATCAAAGCCAAAGACAACAATACTTATAAGAATGGCGAAAGCCGCAATATAAGCAGGCAGATGATTAACAGTATGCAGCCATTGTTCTACAAAGATGACAGTAAACAAAGCTGTCATAGCAAAGTCAATTCCGGTTGTATCAAAATTTAACAAACTTCCTAAAACGGCACCAATCACTGATCCTATGACCCAGTAGCATTGATCAAAGAGAGAAATGAAAAACATCAACTTCTTCCCATGTTCCTCTTTTTGATCAGGAATGGCACATAATAAAGAATAGGTTTCATCTGTTAAAGAGAATATCATATACCACTTCTTTTTTCCCATTCTGCTAAACACATCTAGAAAAGATAATCCATAAAACAATTGTCTGGCATTTACTGTAAGTGTAACTATTGCCGCCTCTAGCAAATGAAAACCAGAATGAAAAAATGTTAACATAACGAACTGCATACTGCCTGCATAAACAAAAAAACTCATGAAAAAGGCCCACAGCGCAGAATATCCTTGTTGTTCACATAAGATGCCAAATGCCATACCTAAAAAGACATATCCAATCATAACCGGAAAGCTTAATTTTATAGCTTCTTTCACAATTTCTTTCAATACTATCACCCCTTTTAGTTTCTTATTGTAATGGATTTATTGAAATATTACAACTATACCATAGACAATAGCTTTTCTTTATCAATAAGAAATGATCGCATAGTTAAATTATACTTTTTCGTTAAAGTCGTTTATTGTCAATTTTTTCATTCTTTATTATTGACAAGATGACCCCCTGCATGATATATTATGTAAGCACTCAAGAAATGGGGTTTTAGCTCAGCTGGGAGAGCACCTGCCTTGCACGCAGGGGGTCATCGGTTCGATCCCGATAAGCTCCACCAATAAACATAGTAGATTCCGAAATATCGGGATCTTTTTTTTGGTAAAAAACGATTACTGAGATAGGCAAACACCTTATTGTTAAAACCACAATTGCTTATACATAATCATAATAAAAAAAAGACATTGCTGCCTCAATATATAAAAAAAGTAACCTGGGGACAGGTTACATTTAGGAACGCCTTTATCCTGTGCGTGCAAGAATTTAGAGAACAAAGGCTGAAATGTCCAGAATACGTCTGAGATATCGGCGACGTACATTCAAATACTGCATGGGAGTGCAATACTTCAACGTCTGAACATGATCCTTTTCCACCCATTGGGCTTCCCCCGGATCCCCCATTGCAAGAACTCACCCCGTTCTTGCACTTTTATTTTATCCTAAATCTTTATGTAAAACAATATTTTTGGTAAAAGTTGCCATTTATTTCAAAAAAAGTTAATTAAATACAAAATATGGCAAAAACCGTCAAATACGGATATATGTTTTATTGCGTTTAAAAGAACTTCAGCATCTGATACCATACATAAAGAAAACTTCTTTTTTAAGAAAAGAAGTTATACTTTTATATGGATTCTTGAATGTGAAATAGCAGCTGATGGTTTCGTGTCTGCAAATACACAAGTAGCCATTAAGCATAATCCACAAACACTAGCAATAAATAATTTTTTCATAATCATTCCTTATTTTAAAAAGCAAGAAAAGTCTCAATTTTCTGAATATCAGAATGCTATTTTCTTGCTTTTTAATTTTTTAACCATATTAAAAATCTTTTATACTTTTATATGTATGCGAGATGGTGAAATTGCAGCTGATGGTTTAGTATCAGTAAAAACAAATGTAGCCATCAAACACAATCCACAAATACCAGCAATAACCAATTTTTTCATAATCATTAACCTAATTCCCTGATTATGTTTAGACCATATGCATATCATCATCGACAGGCATATGATAATTGATTATCTTGGATTAAACAATAAAACGGCCTTTTATTAATAATAAATAACTTTATTTTAAAATTTCGCTAAATTATCAAATAATTATCAACTTATATCATTTCTTCTAGAACTTTATCATATATATATAGTTTTTTATAACAATTAGTTTCATTTATTAATTTTCTTAATTCAAATTGGAAGACTATAGCAAGATCTTTATCTTTATTAAAAGGTAAGATTTTTTCCATTATTAAATCCTGTTTTTCTATTGAACTTAGCGCTTTGTAATTTGCATAGAAAAAGTACATATGCTGTGCAAAAACAGGATATTTCTCAATATTTTCAACCGGTGGTATGTTAATGTTTAATTCCAATCTACTCTGACAATTTGCCATATATAATAAGTCAATCAAATTAAATGTTTTTTGGTGTTTTACCATTAATTTAAAATATCTTAGAGATATTTGATATTCTTTTTCATAATGATATATATTGGCAAGTGTAGAGTATGTTTCTCCTATTTTATAATCTGACACTAATGCATTTTCTAATATCCCTTCCATTTTTTCTATGTAATCTAACCTTTTACTTTTATTTATATATGTATATAAGATAATATAGTAATTATATACATCAACTAATCTTATATAATTTTTTGCATGCAGAAAAGTTTGTTCCAAATCTGATAATATTTCATTCATACAATCAAATTTGTTAGTTATAGAAAAGTATTTTACGATTAATAGTTTCATATAGGGCTTATCACTTTTTATTAAATTATATTTTTTTATCAAGTTAGTATAAGCCTCACAGTTTTCCGTAGCATAAAGTGCTGCTCTTTCTATAATCAATATTTTGTATAAATCACTATAAACACTTGGGAATATTTCGAGCATTTTCTCATAATGCTTTGCTTTATGTTCTGTTATAAATTCATTTTTTAAATAATGGTTTTTAACATCAGTAATCAATTCATGTATCTCAGAATAATAAACATAATTTTTTAATCTATTCAACAACCTTAGAATTTTATATGATATTGTCATAATAGCATCAATATCATAAAACTCAATCGCTTCATATAAAGAAGTTAAAGATAATTCAACAGCATCATCTACTTTTTTGAAAAATCCAAATTTTAAATTAAACTTTTGTAGAATTTCAGGATAAATGCTATTTCTACAAATATATCCTTGTTCTAACTTTTTTAAAGTATTAACACAACAAACATTCATACAAAAATTACTTTTATTGAACTTTTCAGAATCAAAACTAAATAACTCTTCTCTATAAACACCTATCAATAAACCAATTAAACGTTTTCTCTCTTTTATATTCATAAAGACTCCTAAACCTCATATAAAAAGTATCTTCATAAATCAAAATATTTATATGATTCATTATACCAAAATAAATACATAAATAAAAATCAATTAGATTTTTTTCAAAAAAGCATTAATTATAATCTTCACCATTGTTTTCTATCATTTCTTCAAACATATTCAAATAACTATAATTGTTTTTATTTACAAATGTTTTTCTTAGCTCATATCGTGTTATATCTATTAACCCTTTATCTGATAATAAAGGCGCGATCTTTTTCATGATAATTTTTTGTTTAACAAATGCTTCAACATCATAGTTTTGATAAAAGTTATACAAATATTGTAATACTAAAGGATGTTTTGCAAGAATATCTTGTGTTAAGGTAGGTATATCAATCAATAAATTCAAATGGCTTTGACAATTTGCCATATAGATTATATCAGTTATATGCATATTATCTCTATATTTCATAACTTTATTAAAATAGATAAGGGCTTCTTCATAATTCTTTTCCATGTGCAACGTATTTGCAATACTAGAACAAATTTCACTTACTTTAAATTTAGGAATATTTTCGTTTTCTAAAATCTTATTTATTTTATTGAGATAATGTATTCTTCGCTTTTTCTCAATTTCCGAAAATAATAAAAAGGCATAATTATAAATATCAATCAATCTAACAAAATTCTTCTCTTCTAGAAACTTGTCTTCCAAATAATCAATTACCTCTTTCAATGATAGATATTGTTCCGTTATCGCATAATATTGTAACATGTACAACCTTAATAATGGATGATTATCATCTTTTATATTTAGCTTTCTTATCTTCTTCCGATATTCATCTATGTTATCAATTGCAATCGATAAAGCACTCGCCATAATTAGCTGTTTCAACAAAACATCAAACTTTTTAGGTAATAAATTTAGAATCTGTTCATAATGTTTAGATGTGGTACTGGCAATCTCTTTATCCTCTAAATAATATCTGTTTACATCAAAAAATATATTATATAGTTCTGAATAATATACATAATTTCTAACACGTTCGAGCAAATTTAGAATTTTGTCACAAATCCTGCCAATGCCCTCTAAATCAAAATATTCAATCGCCTCATACAATGGTTCCATCATCATCTCAACAGCAGTGTCAACTTCGGGGAAATAATCAAAACGCAGCTTCAATTTAGCAAGTAATTCATCATATACTTCATCAGAACGACTACATTCGCCACTTTCAATTCTTTTTAAGGTATTGATCGTACAAATACCATCACAAAATCTTAATAACGTATACTCATTCTGTGTATTATGACGTTTTTCTTCACGGTAGATCCTTATTAATTTACCAATGACACGAATTCTGTTTTTGTTTTTAATTCTCACTAAAATTCTCCTCTACATAATCACTCCCCCTCACATAAGTATAAAGTATTTTCCATTTTTTGGAAATAGAATTAACAGAAAAGCGATTGAACTGAATTATTTCAAAAAAACAAAGAAAAAGAGCTATTCGCTCTTTACTAAAAACATTGGTAAATATTCCATAACATGAATAACTTTGTTCAAAATACGGTATATATAAGCAGCTTCTTCTTCACTTTTCGGCGTCATAGATTGGCTTTGTGACAAGGTATTCATACTGCGATAGGTCAATATATTATAGAAATGACAATTGGCAGCCTGTAGATATGGTATAGCTGTTTTAGCCGCAGCATAATTTTCCGTTTTCAATGATAATAGAAAACGTACATAACAATCCATTGCTGAATGCTGATCATATTTCTGTAAGAGCTCTTTGCAACTCTCATATTCTTCAAAATACAAAGACAGCGCATAAAGATAATGATGTGCACAGAAGGCATCAGAAGGATTTAGATTTAAAATTTCCTGGAACTGTTGTTGAGCTTTGCGCATACAGCCAGCTTCATAAAGTGCGCACGCATAAGTGAACTTAATATGAAATAAAGGTTTTGCCTGCTCAATAGAGTAAAAATCATCTACCTTGCGTAAGAAAAAATCTTTACCTAAATTCATAGTAGCTAATTCCATTCCCTCTTTATAACGCTGTATTCTTACTGCATGATCTTCTTCATAGGTTCCAAGCATCATATAGGCCTCAATACAGTCTTCACATATATCTAATGCTTCATAAGCTATTTGCTGTTTCTTCTGCCAGGAACGAACACGCTTACTCTCTTCAAGATTTAATAAAGCCTGTTGATAGGATTGTTCATTTTTAGTATAGCCGACATGACTTTCTTCTAGAAATGCATCAAGACTCATTTGAAATGTCATGCCTATATCAATAATGTCAATTTGCTCTTTCATACTTACCTCAATTCATTTATAACCTGCGTAATTAAAAAACAGATGTCTGTTTATGTAAAATTTTTAATGTGTTGTAACGCCCATCGCTGATTGATTTCATGAAATTTTTTGGTATCTTCTTCTGGCATGCGTTGCTTAACTTGCAGATAGGATTCCCATGTTAGGGCTAATACATCTTCTTGATCATTTTCTGTATAAGAAAACCAAATCGTTTCACTTTGTTTATCCCTATCTTTATAACGAAGTGTATTAGGATAACGCTGTTGTTTCTTCAGATAGATATAAACTTTTAATTTCAGAATTTCGATGACTCGATCATCGAAACCTTCTTCCAATATATGAATCTTTTCTGCAATGTCACGAGCATCGGATATATAACGTTTCGTGGCGGACATATCTGCATACAGGTGATGATCCGCCGCTTTCTTTTCTTTTTCTGATTTCATCAATAAGACAAAATGATGTTGTTTATCCGGATATATACAAGTATGAAAAAAAGATATGCGTGTTCCACATCTTGGACAGGTAAACGCATAGAATTCTTCCTGTTCCAATTGTTGCTTTAAATCTGGTTCAAATTCCGGAATTACTACGGTATCACTAGGCTTGTGCGTATGCCAAAGACAAGTCGGACATGTTATTTCTACTAAGATCGATTTCATTAAATCACCAACTATGTACATTATACACGCTTACGCCAAAAAGTCACGTACTACCTGTCTCTACCTTATAGATACCAACACCTTAGTAAAATCGTACCTATCCATTCCTTTTCTTCATCAACTTTTGTAAGAATTTGATGAATATTAACAAAACTTCATAAAAAAGGCTTTCAATCCTTCCTTTTTCTATATTATAATAATGGTTGTTACAAATGAATAAAGTAAAATTACTATATGAGGTAAAGCAATATGGAAAAGAAAGAAAAAAATACCCGTAAACGTAGTCTGATTATTGACATCGTTTTACTGGCAATCATGCTGATTGTCAGTGTCATCAGCTTTTACATCGCTTATACGTTTGGTCTGATACCAATGAAATGGATAACGATCTTTGCCGTTGTTGTCGGATGTAGTTTCCTCATCCTCCTTCTTTTAAACTTTAAGAAACTTCCTACATGGGGATTGGTCATAAAACGTTTTGTATTGATCGTTTTAACGGTATGTATTGGAACATGCGGTTATTTTCTGGATAAGTCGCGAACGACCATTAACAAGATCAGTAAAACGACTGTGAATGAAGATGGCTCAACAACCAAAAAATCTAAAATGTTCGTCGTTGTGAAAAAAGATGCTGATATCCAAAACTTAGACGATTTAAAAGATCAGACGATCGGATTCCAAAATGGCAGTGATGAGGATAATGCAACTTATATGAAAACATTGTTGCAAAAAGAAATTTCCTTTCAAGAAAGAGAAGAAATGGATTATACGGCTTTAATAACAGATTTAGAAAATAATGCTGTAGCTGCTATTGCCATGAGTGAAACTTTCTACAACATGTCAGCGGCCAATATTGATAAATTCTCGGAAGAAACAAAGATCATTGAAACCTATGAACGCGAATTAACAGACAATCAAAAGAAACATAAGGATATTACAAAAGAAACCTTTACCGTTTATCTGAGTGGTTTGGATAATGTAGGCTCTCCGGATCAGCAGACACGTACCGATACCAATCTGATTTTAATCGTCAATCCGCGAGCAAATCATATTGATATGGTGTCCCTTCCAAGAGATGGCTTTATTCCAAATACAGCGACCAACAATGTCAATGACAAATTCACCCATACGGGAATGTATGGAATCGATACCAGCGTAGAAACCTTACAGCAGTTCTTTGGTATTCCTATTGATTATTATGCCCGTGTCAGCTTCAATTCATTGATTCAAATAGTTGATACCATAGATGGTATAGATGTTGATGTTGAGATTGATTTCTGTGAACAAGATGAGAACCGCAGTTTCAAAAAAGATGATCTCATCTGCTTGAAAAAAGGCGAACAACATTTAAATGGAAAACAAGCCTTGGCATATTCTCGCCATCGTAAAACCTTAGGTTATGATAATCCAGGACGTGAACGTGCTCAACAACGGATCATTAAGGCTATTATCAATAAACTTGTTTCCCCTAGTGCTATTACTTATGTAAATGAATTACTGGAAATTGCGCCTAATTACGTGATTACAGACATGCCAGCAAATCAGATTACTAAGTTTGTATCCAGCGAATTAGAAAATATGAAACCTTGGACCATCTCTTCTATTTCCAGTGATAACGGTGTTTATGATACACGCTATGTCGCAAGTATCGCGGAAAGTGAAGGTAAAAAGGATGTATACCTGTTTAACAAAAATGAGGTTCATGCCTTATTGAATGCTTATGATGGCGCCAGCAAACAATTGGAAATGAAGGAGTATCACTTTGATCTAACAAACCTTTATAAAGATACACCAGCTGTTAACGATGATCCTAACATTGTTTGGGATACCATGGCAGACGATCCACATTAATGTTTGTAAGCAAGAATGACACACGTCATTCTTTTTTTATACATAAGCGTAGAACAAGCTATACCAAAAAGAAAAGCAGAGAAATCTCTGCTTGCATAAACATTATTCTATATCAATTTTTCAATGTTTCATCATTATAAGTACGATGGGTAATCTTATGCAACCAATCTTTCATCATCGCAATATCTTTTTCATCATTTAAGATATATTCCATGATCAAGGTATCCTTGCCACAATTAAACTGTGCAACAATATGAAGATATTCTTCTAACTGTTCAATGATACCCTTTCCTTTGACATCTCCATCCTCAATCACAAAACTTTCTAATGCATTTTGGGGATTGCTCAGCATTTCCAAATAATCCTCAACATTCTTTTCAAATTGATAAACATTTGCTTTGATTAGCCATCGCCAAGGTTCATCACTAGTTTTATACGGAGCCATGAAATGTAATGTTTGTGTACTGTTATCAAAACTATTTTCACTGCATCCATCCACCGGTATGTTCCAATTCCCAAAAGGATACCATACCAGATGGCGGCGATATCCGATATTCGCAATCGGCTCATCTACACCATGATGAATCAACTTTTCGCGCATCAGACAATCACACAATAGTTCATATATATCTAAAGGAAGGCCAATCGTATCATCTGCCTCATATGCAGCTTCTAAGTAATCAATGATCGTATGCGCAATCTTATCTGTAGTCTCATTCATTCCACTGTATTCATAATAACAATCTTTCCATAATAAAGCGATTGCACAATTTTTATAGTACTGGGCATCGCGCGCTAAATTGTTCCATACAAAGAATCGCTGTGCCAGTTCTTCTATTTCCAATGTTTTAAACGCATGTACAGAAAGGTATCCCATAGGTGTAACGACCCTATCGGCTTTACTCATTGGCTGATAATCATCACTGCGCCAACAAATGCACAGATTTTTGTATTCTTCAACATGCTCCTCTACATACGTTGCGATATCCTGCAGCCAGCGATAAAAATAGTTATATTTCAGTGTTTCAAAATTGCGTTGTTCATAATACTTGGTGGGATCGCTCACTTCAAAAGGCCATTCGCTTTCCGTTATTACATCATCAAAAAAACGACATGCGAAAGCATGAAATCCGGGACCGGCGACATTTGTCTGCGCCGTCAGAGTGATAAAACAGCCTTCATAACTGCATTCAATATAGCCCTGTGGACAGACTTCAATATTCACAAAAGTATCAAAATCTTCAAACTTTAATTTCTTTTCCTCACATTGTTTTTTTAAAAACGCGCTAAATTGCTCACGTTGTGTTTCTTTTTCTAATTTACCTTCTAAGACAATTTCAATTGACATAATGACTCCTTTCATGACATTGTGTACATACCTCTTCCTTTTACGATTGGTTGAAAAAGGAACTGATTACTCAGCTCCCTATTCTACTGCTAATACTCGATAAACCGACTTCATTTCGCCCTCAAAAACCAGATTTCGTTTGGTGTAATCGTAAGAACGATTGAAATCATAATCCATGATCTTCATAACCTTGATACGCATTTCTTTCTTTAAAGCACTTTCTTTTAAATCCGTCTTTGCATAACTGACACTTACCTTAAAAGTGAAACCATCACAAGTTGTATCATTATATACAAACTGTGCTTCTTCGCTGCTTTCCACCTTCACCGCACTTACTTGCGGAAGTGCATCCTTTCCATATTCATTTACGATGGTAGGATAGTTGCCATAATAATATGCCTCGGCAAACTCTATGTATTCACGAATACTGTCACTTGGCAGATATTGCAGACCACCAATGTCACTGCGTGACTTTTTATTTGCCAAAGTGAAGAAATCATAAACAAAATTCACGGCAACCTGTTTGGCCTCTTCTTCACTGATCGCATGATCTGGATTTTTCTCAACAGCTGCACTTAAGGAATTAAATGCTTTGATTTGTTGTTCGCTTGGGTTTAACGGTTCAACATATCGATCATTTTTAATAAGTTTAACTTCTTCCTTTTTTGTCTCACTATCACTGCCTTTTTTATCATTCTTTTGATCATTGGAACTGCATCCGCCAAGAATTAGTAGGGATACTGCAGCCATCGTCAAAACCAATTTTTTCATTAAAGGTTTCATACTTTACCTCCACAACTATAGTTAAGTATACCACAGATGATAAATGAAAGTACATCTGCCTCCGTAATTTTTAAGAAATCCTTAAGCAAATTACGTAAAAACAGCATGCATTGCTACACTTGTTCAACACATGCCGCCTTTTTCATCTAAACATTTTTGATCAATTCTTGTATCCTTGTAAGCATATCTTCCTTATATAAACCGCCGCCTTGGGCAATGCTGGATCCGACATTTCCCTTTAAATGATACGTATCCGCAAGCATCTCATACACTGCCTTCACATCCAAACCATTGCCTGGATTTGCAGCAACGACAATATGCGCATTATCATACATTTTGCCAATCAGAATTACCGCCTTCTGATATGTATCACATAAGAAGGAAGCCATTTTTACTAACGATTTATTATCAATATCCTCAAACTGTTCAATGATCAGCTGTTCTTCTCTTTGCCCCAGTTCCTTAGCCAGCATCTTATAGTATTTTTGTTTCCAATCACTTACTTCATTATGAAGTTTCCGCGTTTCATTAATGATACGTCCCACACCGGTATCTAAATACAGATGCGAAATTGCTAATGAATGACTGACTTCATCCAACACCTTATAACGGCGTTCTACACAATCCAATAACTGATCACCGACTAGATATTTGATTTTATACCCCTTATTGGTTTTCTCAAAACCACGAATAAACAACAATTGTAAATAACGTAAAGAAGGGACGTGCATACAACCACATAACGTATAATCTAAGGCTCCGATGCGAACGATGCGCAAATCGTCACGCATGACATCCTTTTGTGGCAGATGTGCCAAAGCTTCTGCTCTTGTCGGATATAAAATACTGACATTCAGATCATCGCGAATAAGTCCGTTACATAGCACTTGCAATTCAATTGCCATTTTTTCATTGAAATCCGGAAAATCAAATTCCACATCATTTTCTTCATCCCCGACATGATGAGCAAGGGTGTGTACCTTATAAACATTACTCAATACAGCACTGATAAGATGCTGTGCCGTATGTATTTGACATTTACGGAAACGTTCATGCAAATTGATGCTCATAAAAACAGCACCTTCTAACTTCACATCCAGCAAATGCCATACATAGCCATCTTTTTTCTTAAGACCAAGTACCATATGGTTATCCATCATTCCAATATCACTTGCCATACCGCCACTTTCTACATAGAAAATCGTATCTTTACAGGCATGCCAGTATAACCCGTTTTCTTCCTCAACCTTAAGAACCTTGGTGTTTAATTCGGTTTTAAAGCAATTATCATAAAGTTTATTATACATAAGCGTTCCTCCTTTTTTTATTATCTTTAATTTTATCACAAATTCATCATTATTTCACGGCTATCCTTTCTTTATAATATGTGAAATCATGGGTTTCTATTACTATGCCATATCTTGTACGATATATCGCTTTCATGGTATTGATAATTTTGTGTGAATCCTAAATCTTGCATGTATAAGATTTATGAACAAACGTAATCATTTGTTTTCTTTTGAAATTCGCCTAATCATCTTGAGTTTGTAACATATCGTGATATAATGAATAGGCAAATCACAAGGAGTGGTAGAATGAATCAGGTTGCTGAAAACTGGAAAGATTATGAGTGCATGGACACAGGAAATGGCGAAAAACTGGAACGTTGGAAAGATATTATCTTACGTCGTCCTGACCCTCAGGTTATTTGGCCGATTGCTGAAGAAGATGCGCTTTGGAAACAGCCTCATGCCCACTATCATCGCAGTAAATCCGGCGGTGGCAGTTGGGAATATAAAAAGAAGTTTAAAGACAGCTGGACCATCGAATATAAAAATCTTCGTTTTAAAGTTTCACCAACCGGATTCAAGCATACCGGATTGTTTCCTGAACAGGCAGCCAATTGGGATTTCATGATGGATAAGATCAGTCATGCGGATCAAGATATCCGTGTCTTGAATCTATTTGCCTATACCGGCGGTGCCACAATGGCATGCGCCAGTGCCGGAGCAAGTGAAGTCGTACATGTGGATGCCAGTAAAGGGATGGTAAATTGGGCGAAAGAGAATATGATGCTCTCCCATCTGCAAGATCGCAAGATTCGCTTTATTGTTGATGATGTCTTGAAATTTGTTCAGCGTGAAAAACGCCGGGGCAGAACCTATCATGCCATCATCATGGATCCCCCAAGTTATGGCAGAGGTCCTAATGGTGAAGTCTGGAAAATTGAAGAACAGCTATATCCTTTAATTTCCGCCTGTCTTGAAATCTTGGACGAGGATCCTCTATTCTTCTTGGTGAATTCCTATACAACAGGTTTTCCGCCAACAGTCCTTTACAATCTACTGCATGCTACCATTGCCCGTAAACATGGCAACGGTTATATTGAAGCCGGTGAAATCGGTTTGCCAATCACACGCAGCCAAACAATTTTACCTTGTGGTATATATGGAAGATGGGTTAAAGAATAAGGAGAGTTTAGGAAAGTATGAAACATTTTAAAACATTGGCACTTGCATTCTGTGCCGCTGCACTGTTAGTTGGATGCAGCACAAAAGATGCGAAAGAGGATGTCATGAAAAACACCAAATCCTTTATTGATGATGTGAAGGATAAAGTGAATGTAACTGGCGTAGAATATTATACCGGAGAAAGTCTGTTTTACAGTGCAAGCGATAATGATCCACAGGTATTAGTAGGTGATGGAACAATCGTTCATATCAGTGCTGATACAAAGGATGGTAAGAAAGCTAACATGTACTACAGCATAAAAGAAGATGGCAAGATGGAAGAAATCGTAAAATTTGCCAAAGATGAAAAAGGCAAGGAAATTCCTGCCGGAGAATATGCTGTTTATTCTGCTGAAAACGAAGTAAAGGATTGGCAGAAATTATCAAAAGAAGAAGTCAGCGAAATCGCTAAATAAAGCAAAAGAAAACAGTATCTCATAGAAGATAACTTGTACTCTTGACAGTGTAGCCATGTGAAAGTGGCTATGCTTTTTTTATGCCTACACAATCATGGCGAATTATCATTTATTATAAGATATGGGTAGATATGCCATCTTCCTTTTCACATAGCGTCATTCACTGCATAAAAACCCCCTATAAGACTTATACGTTTTTTTGTATGTGTCTTACAGGGGGTATGATGTTATCCTTTTCTACATATCTATGAAACCTTTTATGATAGCAGTAATTGTCATGGCAAAATGGTCCATATCCTTTATATGGGTATACTACCTTACGTATTATTCCATATTGGCGTGACGGCCAAACATGGTATCACTTGTCATGTTGCGCTTTTCCATCAACATCATCACAGCAATATCCATGAAAATCCCTTCACTTTGCTCAAACAAAGACCCCATCGGCTGTATTGATTTGATATCTCCTTGTTTGGCACTCTTAGGTGATGGAGCACTGATTTCTACGACGACATCCGCCATCTTTGCTATCGTAGATTCTGTATTGATGGTAATTAAGGCGACACGCGCACCCATTTCTTTTGCCTTTGCGGCATGATTGACTAAACTCTTTGTCTCACCGGAACCACTACAGATGACCAATACGCCATTCTCTGAAATATTAGGTGTGCAAGTTTCCCCTACCACATAGCTATGAATGCCCATATGCATTAAACGCATCGCAAAGCCTTTTACTTGAAAACCACTGCGGCCGGCCCCGTCACAGAAAATTTCATCACCTTGATCGATCAAAGAAACAAATTGCTTTGCCGCTTCTTGATCAATCGCGGTTAATGTATGTGTTAATTCTTTTAAGACAATATCGGCATATTCTTTATTATTCATAATATACTCCTTCTTTCTTTTCTTAATTTCTAAATTGCTAGGTTTATTGAAGATGACGTTTCATTTCTTTCGCTGCTTCAGCACGCGCTTGTGCATTACAGATAGCACCACCTACAACAATAATGCCTGCGCCTTCTTCAACGATAGCATCAATGGTAGAAAGCTTTACGCCACCGGCTACTGCAGATTGGGCATGCTGAATTACGCGATTCACAATCTTTAGTTCATCCAACGGATCTTTTCCACTGGATTGTACATCAAATGCCGTATGCACACAAATATAATCAACACCCATGGCATCAATCTCTTTTGTACGCTCTTCCAAATTTTTAACGGCAATCATATCAATCATAATCTTTCCATGATATTTCTTTGCTGAATTTACAGCAACAAGAATCGTTTCATCATTACTAGCACCTAATACCGTAACGATATCCGCACCGGCTTTAAAAGCTGTTTCGGCTTCTAATTCACCGGCATCCATAATTTTGGCATCTGCCAATACTTCAATATCTGGAAAGTGATTCTTAAATTCACGCACGGGGCGCATTCCTTCTTCGATGATAAAGGGAGTTCCCACCTCCGCAATATCGACACTGCCTTTGGTTTCTTCTAATAATGTAAGGCAATCTTCTAATGTTAATGTGTCTAAAGCCACTTGTAATTTCATATGCTGTTTCGCTCCTTTTTCTAACTGCTTATAGGATAGTACGTTTTCTTTTTAATCGCAATAATCACTTTTGTTTTTTTAAAAGAAAAAGCATTATTTCTTTGTTTTCATCTTTAATCACAAAATTTAACCAATTTTTACAAGCAAAAACCAAGCAATGCTTGACATGACACACAACTTGTCTTACGATGAAGAAAGCAAAACAAAGAATGGAAAAGGAGGTTTCTTATGTCAAAAAATACCGATACCAGAAGAGATGAAATTTATCGCCTTATTTTAGCAGAAGGCTCCGTTCGTGTGAATGAGTTAGCTGCACGCATGGAAGTCACAACGGAAACGATTCGTAAAGATCTGAATGCCATGGAAGAGCGCGGATTGATTGTCAAAACGCATGGCGGTGCTGAAATCTTAAACAGCTATTATCAGTTGCCTTTGGATGTGAAATTGAATGAACATGCTTATGAAAAACAACTGATCGCAAAAGCGGCGTTATCCTATATTCGTGATAATTCTATTATCTTTCTTGATCCAGGCAGTACGACCTTATATCTGTCTAAATATTTACGTCTAAAGAAAGGCTTAACCGTTGTTACCAATTCATTGGCAATTGCGGAAATCATCTCCGAAACACAACATGATCTTATCATTGCCGGTGGTAAACTGCAAAAACGGGGAAAATCAACCATTGGAACCTTTGCGACTCATATTATTGATACAATTGTATTTGATACTTGTTTTCTAGGCTGTGATGGTTTTTTGAATGGACCGACAACCTTTTCTCATGAAGAATTGGAAGTAAAGCAGCATGTCTTAAAACGTAGTGAAACCAGCATTCTATTGTGTGATTCCAGTAAATATCAAAAGCATTCTACCTTTACCTTTGCACAGTGTCAGGAATTTGATGTCATGATAACAGATGCAATCAGTGAAAAAGATGCTGCCGTTGTCAAAGGCATTGCGAATATCATCGTAGCAGAATGATCAATTGCTTTTTAACCTTTCAAAATTGATAGATTACTTTTTCCCTGAATAGTTTTCATCTAGTAGTACTTATGGTATAGTAAGGGTGTTAAAAAGTGAGGTTTTCTTATGAATGTAACATTATTAGCTACCATCCTTGCCATTAGTTTTTTTAGCATTGGGGTTTATGCATATCGTCGCAAAGAAGTCATGTGGTTTTGGTCAAGTCCTACCTATCAACAATTAACGTTTCATGATCCTGTTACATTTAATCATAAAACTGGTATCATGTGGATGTTGTTTGGCATTGCTTTTTTCCTTCCTGTACCATTTCGCTATTTCCATTTCTTTAAAGAAAACATCTTCATCATGTTATTATCCTGTATTCTGACCATTGGCTTATTCGTGATGATGATCTATTGGCATCATTTGTATCAGATACACCGTAAATAAGCCTTACATAAACTGTTTCTTTATATAAACGATAAAAAAGAAGTCTCTTTCATCGTGTGTGCAAGCAGCAATTAAAACACGCTATCAGACTTCTTTTTTTGACTTATGCTATTAATTTATATCATTGTATCCTTTTTCTAATCCTGCTGACTTCTAACATATAAAGATATTTAGTCATCCATTTGCTGAATATGGGCGATAATTTGTTGCATGATTTCTACGCGGTGAAAAGGCGTTATTAAATAAAACCCATCCACAAAGGATGCCATTTCATCAATGGTTGCCTTCGCTATCGTAACTGCCAACACTGCCGCTTCTTCCCTGTTTTTATGCTCATAGCGAGATAAGATGGCATCATCTACTTCAATACCGGCAATCTCATTTTTCATATACAATGCATTGCGATAAGAGACGATAGGCATCACACCACCTAAGATCCATGCATCCAATTCACGATGAGCTTGTTGTAAATTTTGCAGACCCTTGGCCGAATGAATCGGCTGTGTTAAAAAAGCTTGTACACCCTGCTGTATTTTTTGTTTCGCTTTTAATAGCTCCTGCTTAAAATTTGCAGCATTCACATTCAAAGCGCCAAAAATCAAAAAAGGATGAGGGAAGGTAGTTTCATTTAAGTCGCGTATATAACCAGCCAATAATTGTGAGTTAAAGCTGAACACACCTTTTACTTCCTGACGATCTGCCGCCGGTATAGGATCTCCTGTTACGACCAACACATTATAAATATCTTCAATATTTAACCCAAACAACAAAGCTTTTGTCGCATTAATATTACGATCACGACATGTCATATGCGGTATGACATCTATGCCTAATTCACGGTGCAATTTGCAGGCCAACAAAGAACTATCTACCCGTGCACGGGCAATCGGACAATCGGCAATCGTAATTGCGTCTATTCCCTGCTCCTTGAGATATTCCGCATCATTCATAAATCGTTCGATACGGCAATCCATGGGTGGATCAAATTCTACACATATGACTTTTTCTTTTCTTTGTAATTTTTTGCGCAAAGGATTGCGATCCTTATAAAGAACCGGATCATTTGCTGCCGGTGTGGGAAGTGATAGCACAGCTTCTTCTTGTAATCTTTCTTTAATCTTTTGAATATAAGAAGGCTTACTACCGCAGCAGCCACCCAAGATACGAACACCCATACTGCTGATTTTTTCCATTTCCTGCGCATAATAGCTACTATTATCACGAAAATACGTATGGTTGGCTAAAATTGTCGGATAACCGGCATTTGGCATGATGAGAATGGTATCTTTCTTTGTGTCAAAATACTTCAATAAACGGCGCATATGCATCGGCCCGCAAATACAATTCAGGCCAAAGCCATGAATATTTTCATCTTCATGTGCTGCTTTCACCAATTTTGTCAAAGGTACCCCTTGCTGCGTATAGCCATCTGCTGTCACAGCAAAACTTACCAGTACGCATACATGGGGACAACGCTCTTTCAAATATGCCGCTATTTCATGAATACCATGATCATTAGGCAAAGTTTCAAATAGAAAACAATCTGCACCCTCTTCTAAAAAAACATCCACCAATTCTTTATATTGCGTAAAAGCACTGCGCGTTCTCGTCTCTACACAGGGACCGATATCCGCAAAGACAGATGCCTGATAAGGGGTTGCTACGCGCTTGGCAATACGATAGCCTTGCCTTAACAACTCTTCTCGTTTCGCCTTACTACAATCCAAGACTGCCTCATTCATCGCAAAGGTATTTGTTTTGATGGCATTTGCTCCCGCCTTCAGATATTCTTCATGAATAGCAGCCACCCGTGTTGGAGCCTTTACATTCGCCATTTCACAAGGCTCTTCATTGCCGTATAAGGATGCATAATATGTACCAAAAGCACCATCAAATAACAAGCGCTTTTGTTTCATGAAATATGGATGCATTACCCAAACACCTCCTTCGCGATATCTGCACTTGCTTTTGCATCTTTTGCATAATAATCAGCCTGCACTTTATCCGCATATTCTTGACTGACAACAGCCCCACCAATCATGATCTTACAAGGATGCTTACATGCATGCAGTGCTTGAATCGTTTCTTCCATAGCAGCGAGTGTCGTCGTCATTAATGCACTTAATCCGATTAAGGGTATTTGCTTTTCGACTGCCGTTTTTACAATTATATCTACTGGAACATCTTTTCCTAAATCAAATACCTGATAGCCGTAATTTTCCAAAACGACTTTTACAATATTTTTTCCTATATCATGAACATCTCCGCGTACCGTAGCCAATAAAATTTTGCCTTTGGTGATGGTCGTCTTTCCTTGTTGTTGCAATTGCTGTCTAATTTCATCAAAAGCGGCCTGTGATGCACTAGCTGCATTGATAAGTTGAGGAAGATATAGTTGCTTGTTTTCATACAAATTTCCTACCTTATCAAGTGCCGGTATCAGATACGCATCAACGATCGTCAATGGTGTTTCCTTTTCCAATAACTTCTTACATAATGCTCTGGTTTCTTCCTTTAAACCTTTTTGAATCGCCATATCTATCGTGATGCCAGCTTTTTCATTCCCTTTGTTTTGTTCACCATCTTTTTGCTCAGTAAAGCGTTCAATATACGCTTGGGCATCGACATCCAAACCATGCAATACGCGAAAACTATACACTGCCTCCATCATCGCGGCATGATTTGGATTGATAATCGGCATATTCAATCCGGCGCTCAAAGCCATGGTAAGAAAACTCTGATTTAATAAGAGGCGTCTTGGTAAGCCAAAAGAAATATTAGATACTCCTAATACTGTAGGTACCTGTAATTTTTCTTTCACCATATGTAATGTTTTTAATGTTTCAATGGCGCTTTTTTGCTGCGCAGATACCGTAAGTGTCAGACAATCAATAAAAACTCGTTCTTTTTCTATATGATACTGTTGCGCTGTAGTAAGAATGCGTTTTGCAATCTGATATCGTTTTGGGGCATCATTGGCAATCCCTTGTTCATCCAACGTCAACCCTACCACATTTGCCCCATATCGCTCAATGAGCGGTAAAATCTGTTGCATGCTAGATGTTTCTCCATTCACTGAATTTGCAATGGCAATTCCATTATATATCCGTAAGGCTGCTTCAATAACCGCTGGATCTGTAGAATCAATTTGCAAAGGAACATCAACCAACGTCTGTAAATGACAAATTACTTCCACCATCATCTGTTTTTCATCAATTCCCGGCAACCCCACATTTACATCCAACACTTCCGCACCTGCTTCTATCTGTTCCATAGCAATCGCTGCAATTTCATCTAAATCGTGATCAAGTAATGCCTGTTTCATCCGTTTATTTCCGGTTGGATTAATGCGTTCTCCAATGACCCGCACCCCATCCATTGTTACACATTTGGTTGGTGTACAAACACAGGATGGTATTTTTTTCGCAACCATTGTTCCTGTCATAGCGTGCTGTTTTAATTCGGCAATAAATGCAGGCGTTGTACCGCAACAGCCACCTATATAACGGATAGGCAAATGTGTAAAACGCTGTAAACTATTCGCAAACTCATGTGCTTGCATCGCATAAGTATTTGTTAATGGATCCGGTAGCCCGGCGTTTGCCTTGACAATGAGAGGCAGGTTTGTATACGCGGCCATTTCTTCCACGATTGGCAACAGCTCATCTGGCCCCAATGAACAATTGACGCCAACGGCATCGACCCTTAAACGTTCAGCTAACAAGGCAAAGCTGGCAGCACAACATCCGGTAAATGTACGATGATCTTTTTCAAAACTCATGGTCACAAAAATTGGCAAATTGCTATTCTCTTTCGCCGCTAAAATAGCTGCCTTAACTTCCATCAGATCACTCATTGTCTCAAACACGATTAAATCAGCACCCGCTTGTTCCCCGGCCATTACCATTTCCTTAAAAATATCGTATGCTTCATCAAACGTTAAATAGCCATTTGGTTCCAGTAATTCGCCAATCGGTCCTATATCAAGCGCTACTCTTGTTGTTACATTGGCTGCTTTTTTAGCTTGTTGGATAGCCGAAGTTATAATTTTCTGAACACTAAAACCACTCTTTTTTAATTTTTTACGATTTGCCTGAAACGTATTTGCATAAATGATATCTGCACCACTTTCCACATACGCTTTATGAATACTTGTCACAATATCACCATGATGATATCCGAATACTTCGGGCAATTCTCCCGGTGTTAATCCTTTTTCCTGCAGCATGGTTCCCATCGCACCATCTAATAATGTTATCATCGCCTTATCTTTCACAAACAGTTCCTCCTTTACGATATTCACAGTGTTCTTTCAATGCACATACGCGACATCCGCGAACGATAGCTGGCTGTACTGTTTTCGCAATGCCGATAATCGCCGTAACACTTTTTTCCGGCACTAGCATGCAGGATTCACTAACGTGTAAACCAATTTTTCGCTCAGCATCTACTACCTGTAAAAAAGCTTTTTGTGTACTCACTGGCAAATCTCCATAACCACAAGAAAAACGATCGGTCAAGAACGCTTGTCGTTTTGCATATTGTCTGCGAAGTTGTTCATTTACATCATCACAAACTGCTTCAATCATTGCATTCGCACAGGCATTATACACATATGCTTTTCCCATATCACTGATTTCCAACGCACGTAGGCGCCTGTCTGTTTTAATCCCTAAGGTAGCGGCCATGATGATAACAGCATGGCTTTCTTTCAATAAGGCCTGTATGCTCTTCCCTTGCAGTTTTATATAACGGCATTGATGATTTTCTAATGGAAGTGTTCGATAAATGACCTGACATCGCACATCTTGATTAAGAAGTGTCATCATCTCTTCCACTTGCTTATGAAGAAGTTCATCCATCATCTGACTACCCAGATAATGTAAGATATCTTCTTCCTTCACCTTTGGCGTTTTCCATAGCATAAAAAAGCCTCCTTTCAAAAAAACTTTCATCCTTAGGACGAAAGTTTATCGTGTTACCACCTAATTTCATCACTGTTCTTCAGTGACCTCATGAAGCATACCTATGCTCCTGCCTGTAACGCAGCATTTACGCTTTTTTCTACCATATCGAAAAAAGTAGCTCCAAGACCATCTTCTCAGGACATTCCCTAATCTTTTTTCACCATGGCAAGATTCGCTGTATAGTTCTTATCCTGTTACTCTTCTCTTCAACGCATTTTATTGCCTAATTTTACCATTGCGAATCACATTCGTCAATAAAGAGCGATGAAATACCATAACATCCTATTATTCCTATAAAGAATTCATTCTATAAAAGAAGCTGAACATTTCAATTGTCCATGTATTGACAGCTTCCTTCTTTTTTTGAAGAAAAACCATTTCTACAAAGCAGTAATCGAGTAGGGTGAAATAAATCACCCTCTCACACCACCGTACGTACGGTTCCG
>ERZ826396.142-NODE-142-length-106889-cov-12.955885_pt1 | contig 106889 bp, 114 predicted proteins | sample MGYA00519926_ERZ826396 | MGnify/ENA primary metagenome ERZ826396 (study PRJEB31778, sample SAMEA3449230) | human gut metagenome | biome: human gut; feature: human-associated habitat; material: faeces | place: United Kingdom | collected 2010/2012 ... | reverse complement strand
ACAGACAACAAGCCCTTCTGGCTTCTTAAACAATTTTAATTTGAAAATATTGTCTGACTTTTTGGGTTCAGTTCACTTTAAGGATTCCGGCTATATTTGTTTTTTATGAAACAATCAGGTAGAAATCAAGGGTTGCTCTTTGGAGCCAATTTTACAAAGTGATAACTTTCCAAAATCTGAAAATACTTGGCAATACGGGGGTAGAGGGGTTCTGCCTCTTTTCCGAATTCTGCCTTTACTTCCAGTGCCAGATCCGCAACGCTTTTCTGTCCATCCATACGAGACCAGAGAAAACTGCCCATGGTATCCAGATGAACCTGTGTGTATTTCGGTTTTTTGAATACCTTCTGTGCAATGCTGTTGAACAGTCCGCTGTTTTCTACCATCAGGGTTACGACACCATCCTCTGCTGTTTGCCAATTTTCGATGTTATGGGATGGAATCATATCCAGATAATTGATTTGTGGTGTTTCTTTTTTCTTTTTCATGCTTATTTCTTCACCCTGTTTTTACCCCAAAGGGAGGATTTCAACAGTGTCAGAATGATCAGAGCCAGTACAACGATGCTGCCGATGACACCCAGGCTGAAGCCGTTCAAGAGATTGGAAGGATCGATTGTGAATACTGCCAGAATTGCCAGTGCGATACCAACCAGACCTTCGCCGGCGATCATACCAGCGCAGTACAGAGTACCGTCGTTGAGCTGTGCGTCTTTTGTTTTCTGGTCTACGTTCTTTCTTCTGTTCATCAGCAGATTGATGATACCGCCAATCATGATACATGCATTCAGCTGAACGGGAAGATACAGACCAACAGCAAAAGGCATTACAGGTACACCAACGATTTCAATGCCGATGGCAATGAATACGCCGATGAATACCAGAGACCAGGGCAGGTCGCCGCCCATGATACCTTCTACGATCATTTTCATCAGTGTTGCCTGAGGCGCAGGGATTTCCGCTGTGCCATAGCCCCATGCTTTGTGCAGCAAATACAGAACGCCGCCGATAGCCAGGGAAGAAGCAAGGATACCGATCAATTCACCGATCTGCTGTTTTTTAGGTGTTGCACCCAGCAGGTAACCTGTTTTCAAGTCCTGAGAAGTGTCACCAGCCAGAGCTGCGATAACACAGATAACGGAACCGATGGCAATGGCACCTGTCATACCTTCGATACCTGTCATGCCCATGGATTTGAGCAGCAGTGTTGCAATCAGCAGTGTTGCGATTGCCATACCGGAAACAGGGTTGTTGGAGCTGCCTACCAGACCAACCATACGTGCGGAAACGGTTGCAAAGAAGAAACCGAATACAACAATCATGATTGCGCCTGCCAGGTTAACAGGGATTGCAGGGAACAGCCAGATAACCAGTGCAACGGCAGCGATGCTGATCAGGATGACGTTCATAGGCAGATCCTGATCTGTACGAGCTGTGCCGTGTGCGCCGCTGTTTTTCAGACCCTTCATTGCCTGCGCGAAAGTGCGGCAGATCAGAGGGAAAGATTTGATCAGGCTGATCAGACCACCAGTAGCGATGGCACCTGCACCGATGTAACGAACATAGCTGCCCCAAATGCCGCTGGGACCACTTTCTGCGAAGATCTGCGCGATTGTTGTGGTACCGGGATACATAACAATGTCGCTGCCGAACAGCAGAATAATAGGAATCAGTACACACCAGCCGAACAGACCACCTACGAACATGTAGGAGGAAATTCTGGGGCCTACAATGTAACCAACACCAATCAGCGCAGGGTAAATCTGGGTACCAATCTGACCGCCCAGACTTTTGAATGTGTAGTTGATTTCACTGGGAACCAGTTTCAAGCCATCTACAATGAATTTGAAGATCGCTGCAAAGCCCATGCCTTTGAATACGGTGGAAGCGTTGGAACCGCCTTCTTCACCAGCCAGCAGTACGTCTGCGCATGCTGTACCTTCGGGGTAGGGCAGAGTTGCATGTTCCTTAACGATCAGCGCGTTACGCAGGGGTACCATGAACATAACGCCCAGGATACCACCGCAAAGTGCGATGACTGTGATTTCCAGAAGACCAGGGTTTTCCCCTTTGCCTTCCGCTGCCCACAGGAACAGAGCAGGCAGAGTGAAAATTGCGCCGGCTGCCAGGGATTCACCGGCAGAGCCGATTGTCTGTACGATATTGCTTTCCAGAATGGAGTTTTTCTTCATGACGATACGGATAATTGCCATGGAAATAACTGCCGCAGGAATGGAAGCAGATACTGTCAGACCAACACGAAGACCTAAGTATGCATTTGCTGCACCAAAGATAATCGCTAACAGGACACCGACGATAACAGATGTCACTGTGATTTCCGGGGTAACTTTCTCCGCCGGAATGTACGGTTTGAAATCTTTGTTTTCGCTCATGTTTCTCTTCCTTCTTTATAATTCTTTTTGATTGGCCAACATGTATCAGTATAGTATAAAACGATATGTATGACAAGTGTTTTATGCATATTTTCATATATTTTTTCGTGAAATTATCGTTATTTCCATTTATTTACAGTAAGATTTTTGAAATTTTTTATCTAAATTGTACATTTTTAAATACCTTGTATGATAAGAAAGACGGAAAATCAATGGTTTGCGGATATGAAGCTTTAAAAAGTGTCTAATTACATGGTGTGAATATAAAAATGTATGGTTGCATAAAAAGACAATCTTTGCAAAGGATGAAATAAATTGAAAATTAAAATTGAAATTACACTTTTTGTGTAGTAATTTTCAAGAAAGAATAAGAAAATGTATACCAATATATCTGACAAATGACCGACAAATAAGCATACATAAAACAGCCTCGCAAAGCAACTTTCCTTTAAGAAGACATTGATTTTCTATTTCCTTGATTTCTTAAGAGAAATTGCGATGACTTTTTTTAGACGAAAACATATCAAATAGAATTTCAATATAATTAAGAAAGCCCAAATCCTTTGTCATAATAAGGCTTTTGACTTTCTCTGTTTTCTTATGAAAATGCTCCTAAGCATATAATCTTTTTCCTGATTACAAAATGAAAACAATATGGGGTGATGTAGAACAATTCTGATAAAAATAAAATAGCCGGAATTCTTTGTATTTTAAAGATTCCGGCTAAATTGCTTTGTGCAGCAGTTTTAAATGATGTACTGCTTTTGATTTTGTGTAAGTTTAGAGCAATTCTTCGTAGCTCTGGATATACCGATCTGCAGTGCTGGAAATGGCTTGTTTTTCACTGTCAGAGGTAGGGTCTGCAATGGCATAGACAGTAAAACCGCCGTCTTTTGCGCTTTTGATTGCGTAGTAAGCATCTTCAAAGACAATGGTATCTTCTAAAGTTCCGCCTAACCGTTCCATCATCATTTGGAACACTTTGGGGCTATCTTTGGATGCGCCTACTTCGGTACATGTTGCCACAAATTCAAAATAGGGCAGCAGTTCCAGACGATTCAGCGCAAGATGGATATAATCCGCTTCGGAAGCAGTCAGAATACACATCTTTGTGCCTTTGCTTTTTTCCTGTTCCAGAAATTCTTTTACAAAAGGTTTCAGTGGAATGGAATTTGCATACTGGTCTGCAACATAAGAAATGACTTCGTCACAGATTTCCCGTACAGTCTGTGTTGCCCCCAATTCCTGACGGAAAAATTCTGCCGTCTGTGGCAATGTCTGTTTTTTCATCACGGAAAGCAGGTTGGGGGGAATGGGAATGTTGTGGCTTTCCAGATAGCGTTTTCCTGTGTTTCTCCAGACGGGCATGGAATCGATGAGTGTGCCGTCAAGATCGAAAATAATATGTTTTGTCATATGCGTATCCTTATTTATTGAATTTGTCGATTTTTTCGTTGATGGTCAGTACGCCAGTAGGGTTGTGGAATACTTTGATATATGTTTTTGTGGAAGGTGCGCCTTCTTCGATGGGGATTTCCTGACAGCGTTTTGCGATAGCCATCAGACCTTCCAGATCGCCTTCGATGGTGGTTTCAAAAGGACCAACCACATAGTGATAACCTGTGCTGTCAATGTAGGCAATGACTTTATCTACAATGGCAAGAACCTTTTCTGTTTCTGTAACGTCAGGCAGTACCTGAACTGCAATACTTGTTGTATACATTTTTCAAAACCTCCTTTTTCCGTCAGTTTAGCACTTTTTGGAAAAAAAGGCAAGGGTAGCAGAAGGGGCAAAAGACACAGTTTTTGATGGTTTTTGAGCAAAAAAAAAGTCCTTACCCAGATGGGTAAGGACGAAAGAAATCAGGATTTTTTCTTTTCAAAAATGATAAATACAAGTGCACAGATACCCAGCAGAATGGGGTAATAGCAGAAAGGTACGATTTCTACGGAAGATACGCTGACTGCTGCGGTGGCTGTTGCGGCAGAAGCATACAGCATCTGTGCACCGTAAGGAATCAGCCCCTGGAAAACGGATGTGAAAATATCCAGCAGGGATGCGGTTCTCTTAGGAGAAATGTCGTAATCGCTAGCGATTTCCTTAGCAATGGGACCTGCAATCACGATGGCAACAGTATTGTTTGCTGTAGAGCAGTCTACAACGGAGGACAGAGCGGCAATCCCGATCTGTGCGCCTTTCGGACCACGGATGCAGCGGCGGATAATGTACAGAAGCCAGTCGATACCGCCATTTTGACGTACCAGAGAAACCAGACCGGCAACGATGATGGAAATAACGGTAATATCGTACATACCCATGATACCTTCGCCCATGATGCCGAAGCTTTCAATGAGAGTGAAGTCGCCGTAAGCGATACCGATGCACAGAGAAAGAACTGTGCCGCCTACCAGCAGCATAAATACATTTAAGCCAGCCAGTGCACCAATCAGTACCACCAGATAAGGCACGATACGGATGAAGTTGTATTCCAGTGCTTCTTCCATGACATAATCATTGCCTTTGGTGCGCAGGAAGAGTAAAATAGCTGTCAGGATTGCTGCGGGCAGTGCGATTTTGAAGTTTTCACGGAATTTGTCTTTCATATCGCATCCCTGTGTTCTGGTAGCAGCAATGGTTGTGTCAGAAATCATGGACAGGTTATCCCCGAACATGGCACCACAGACAGCAGCGCCGATACACAGCGGCATTGCAATACCGGTTTTTTCACTGATACCGATGGCAATGGGTGCCAGTGCAACAATGGTACCAACGGATGTACCCATGGAAGTGGAAATGAAGCAGCCTACCACAAAGACCCCGACCACGGCAACGCTGCCGGGCATGATGGATAAGCCAAAGTTTACGGTGGAATCTACACCGCCAGCCGCTTTTACAGAAGCGGAGAATGCGCCTGCCAGAATAAATACCAGACACATGATCATGATGTTTTCGTCACCGGCACCACGGGCCATGTTGTTCAGCTTTTCTTCAAAGGAGAGTTTCTGTCCTTTTGGATTCTGGAGAAAAGCCACAACGAGTGCAATGACGAAGCCCACAATGGCAGGCAGAGAATCGCCGAACATGCCGCCATGAGAGTTGTCGATGATACCCACTGCGATGAACAGCACAAGGAACACCACTATGGGAATCAGTGCGAAAGGGTTGCCTTTTTTCATACTGAGACCTACTTTCTTTTTTATTTTTTTACCTTACTGTAATCATACAACAGCATTCGTTATAATACAAGATAGATGCAAAAATATAAATTTTGTTTGAACTATAAAAATAATTTTGACGAAAATACGGAAAAAACATGTGAGAAAAAAGCAAATTTTTTTTTGTTCTTACAAAAAATCCATAAAAATAGAAAATATTCTACAAAATAGGTATAGGAGAAATAGAAAATAACAGATATAATAGGGTAAAAAGAAGGAATATGCATTCTTTTTGCCTAAAAAGGGGGGATTGTATGGCAACATTAAAAGATATCGCAGATCAGACGAATGTTGCTTTATCCACAGTATCGCGTGTGCTGAATGAAAAACCGGATATGCATGTGACAGAGGAAACACGTCGCCGTATTTTGGAAACAGCAGAAGCGTTGGGATATCGTAAGGAACGTCAGCAGGAGCAAAAAGAGCAGGTCATCGGCATTGCCTATGAAACGGCAGGGCTGTCAATACCAGCTTTTTATATGGCAATGCAGGCGAAAACATATTTGGAAGAATTGTGCAGGCAAAGAAAAATCCGGTTGTTCAATATTTCTTTAGAGCAGAATAAAAAGCTGGAACCTATGCCGCATTTGACAGGGATTGCAGCCATTGGACAGTTTGATACGCAAAGCGCAAAGCAGCTTTCTGAATGTAACAGCAATGTGATTTTTCTAGGAGATTCACCAGATTTGGCGGAATATACCAGCATCTCACCGGATTATCGCATGGCTGTGGATATGATTCAGACAAAGTTTGTGGAACGGGAATATAGTCGTGTGATCTATGCGGGCATTGCGGAAAATGAAGCGAAAGCAAAAGAAGGCATGGTATATCACTACTGGAAGTATATGGCGGAAAAACGTGGTTTTACAGAGAAATTCCTGACCTGCAATAACCGAATGGAAATGCAGGAAAATTTACAGGAGTATCTCAAAGCAGAAGAACAGCGGACAGCTATTTTTGCTGTAGACGAGCGCACGGCAATGAGCATTGCAGCGGCTATCTGGGGAAGCGGAAAGAAAGTGCCGGAAGAAGCAGGTATACTAACACTGAATTGTTTCTTTACCAATCCGGGAACAGAACCGCTGTTTTCCACCATTGACTTTGACATTTGTCAGTATGTTGCGATTTTGCTTTCCTGTCTGGAACAGCAGTATGCTTTAGGGTCAAAGGGAAAGAAAATCGTGCTGCCTTTTAGTTATACGGACAGGGCAACAATTTGAGGAGAAAAAGTGACATAATTTCTATTTTTTTACAGTTTCATAAGAAAAAAAGACAGACGTATCACCAAACTTTTTCCCTATTTTGTGTAAAATGGAAAAAAAGGAGGAAACTGTCTTGAGGGCTTGTTTCTGGGTACGTTGTGCCGTATAATATAGGTCGATATTCTGTCAACCAAAGGGGCTCCGATGTCTGCCGCTGGCAGGCGTCGGATTTTTTTGGAAACAATTTCGACAAAATGCAACTTTTTTTGCATTTATTTTGTCTATATAGAGAGTAAGAAATAGGAGGAACAGTGCATTGGATTTTGGAAGTATTCCGTTTATCATATGGTTTTTGCCTGTATTTGTATTGATATATTATTTGATACCTTCAGCCCAGGGGAAAAAAGCTGCCATTATCGTAGGCAGTATTTTCTTTTATGGCGTGTCATGCCTGTCTTGGCTGCCATATCTGCTGGGATTGACTGTATGTGCCGTTGCAGCTGCGTTTTGGGTGCGGAAAAAAGGTAAGCCGGCTCTGATCGTATCTGTTTTGGCATTTACAGCGTTTTTGGTTTGGAATAAAGCATCAGATCAGCTGATGCCCGGTGTCAGCTTCGTAATCTTTACCATTCTGGCACTGCTTGTGGATACGTATCGCAAACCCACAGAAAAAAGTTTGCTGGATTTGGTATCTTATATTCTGTTTTTCCCGAAACTCCTTTCTGGTCCTATTGCCCGTCTGGAGCAGATGGAAACAAGAAAAGTGCGGCTCATGGGGGAAAAACCTACCCGTAATGGTGTGAACATCGAATATGGTGCCGCATGTTTTATCATTGGTCTGGGCTACAAAGTGCTTCTTGCCAATCAGCTGGCAGGACTTTGGCGAGAAATTCAGACCATTGGGCTTCCCAGTGTTTCTACGCAGTTGGTATGGATGGGTGTCATTGGCTACAGTTTGCAGCTGTATTTCGACTTTCAGGGGTATTCCCTGATGGCAATCGGTATTGCGAAGATGTTGGGCTACACCATGCCAAACAACTTTGACAGCCCCTATTTGTCCAAATCCGTATCTGAATTCTATCGCCGTTGGCATATTACCCTTGGTGCGTGGTTCCGGGATTATGTTTATATCCCTCTGGGAGGCAGCCGGAAGGGAACTGGCAGAACCATCATCAATCTGTTCGCCGTATGGCTTTTGACCGGATTGTGGCATGGCTTTGGTGTAAACTTCCTGTTATGGGGGATGTTCCTGTTCTTCTGGATTGCTATGGAAAAAATCTGGCTGCGTAAATTTTTGGAAAACAAGCCATGGCTGGCGCATATCTATGTATTGTTGGTGATTCCATTGTCCTGGGTATTTTTTGCATTGCCGGAATTGTCAGATATCGTATGGTGTTTCCTGCGGCTATTTGGTCCCATTGTGCCTTATGAAGGCATCAATGTGTCAGCAGGAGATTATCTGAAATACGGCAGTATGTATTGGCCTTTCCTGGTGGCAGGTATCTTCTTTGCTTTCCCCTTTGGAGAAAAGTGGCTGAAGCGGAATTACCGCCGTGGTTTGGGGATTCTGGCGTTGCTGGTGATTTTCTGGATGTCTGTTTATCAGCTTGCCATGGGATTGAATAACCCCTTTATGTATTTTTCGTTTTGAGGTGATGCACAATGAGAAAATTCAAATATCCGCTGCTGTTGCTGCTGGTTTTGTCTGTTGTCGCGGCAGAAGGCTATGGGCAGTATGTGCGTGTCCAGGGAGCGGTTGAAATGAATGACGGAAAATTTCATCCCGGCGTTGCCTATGCTTGTATGGATTTGAAAAACCGCATGCAGAATAGCGGCAAAACAGAATCTGCTTGGAATGTTATTGTTGGGCAGGAACAGGAAACAGAAGCGGAAGAATGGCCTGTTCGCGAATTTGAAACTGTAGATCAGTCTTATTTTGACGATGCGCTGTTTATTGGCGATTCCCGTATGGTAGGTATGTCAGAATATTCCGGTTTGGATAACGCAACATACTATGCGGAAGTTGGGCTGACCATTTATTCGCTGTTTGATGAACCCATTGCGCCATTGGCAGACGGCAGTATGGGAACACTGGAACAGGCTTTGCGTGAAAAACAGTTTGGTAAGATTTATCTGATGGTCGGTATCAATGAACTGGGTACCGGTACCAGAGAAAAGTTTTTGGAAACATATTCGGCTGCGGTGGAACATATCAAAGAATTGCAGCCCAATGCCATCATCTTCATTCAGGGTATCTTGTATGTAACAGAAGAACGTTCTGCAGAAGATGAGTATATCAACAATCTGAATATCCAGCTGCGTAATATGGATATTTCCAAATTGGCAGATCAACGGCGTACATTCTATATTGACGTCAATACGGTATATTCCGATGGCAAAGGAAATCTTTCTACAGAATATACCTTTGACAGTGCCCATTTGAAGGCAGCCTGCTATGATCAGTGGGTAACCTTCCTGATGGAGCACGGGATTGTTACAACGCCGCCGGAGAGCTGAAATTTTCATAAGATAATCAAGAAAGCTGAAGTCTATGCGATAGATTTCAGCTTTCTTATTTTCACAGAATGTTTGCTTAAGGAAAAGCAGCTTTTTGTATTACGCCCGTTCATATTTTGCATGTCCAACCAAAAAACCAATACTGCCAACCAAAAAATCCTGAAATTGAGAAAGGGAAGCAATGGCATCTTGAGATGGAGAAGTACACATGCGGACAAAGGTGAGGATGACCAGTGAGAAAAAACCCACGCCAGCAACGATGAGGATTTGCTGTCGGATACGGCAGTTTGTGCCAGATGGCAGAGGAGCTTCCTCAGAGGGGGATTCTGCGGGGATTTTTTCGCGGCTTTCCAGAGGAATTTCATTTTCGCTTTTCTCTGGCATGCTCCCAAAAGCATTGCTGATGAAATAACCAAATATGGTGGCAGCGGAACTGCGGATCATGGCATCCATAGCATCAAATTCCTTTGTGAGATCAGGCGGCAAAAAAATATGCCAAGCTGATTGTAATAATAAAAACAGCAAAAACAGGCAAAGACAGCGGTCTGAAAGACGCATATGCCGCAGAGAATGACGGAGCCGCTGGGCAAGACACTTTTTCTTCATAGAATCACCTGATTTTCTTTTGTTGGTTTATAGTATGAGTGGATTGGAGGACTGTGAAAAAGTTTTTGCCTTACAGTCACCAAAAAGAAACAGAGGCATATCTTGTCAATATAAAAAAATTTAAGGAGTGCTTTTCAATGGAAATCAATGCAATGGAAAATCAGACTTGTCCCGCAGTGGGGTATCAGGCGGCTTCCGTATGTGTGCCTGTGACAGTAACACCTTTTGCAGAGGCTGGGAAAACAGTTACAAAATGCCGTGGCGATCCGGTAGTCGTATCCGGCAGAGATACTTGTGAAGGTGTGAAAAACGGTACTTGTTCTTTCACCATTTCCCAGAATATTTGTGTGGCAGTACCTGTAGCCTTTGGCGCTGTGGCAACGGTTGGCGAAAGCTATGTAAACTGCAAAGGCGCAACAGCCGAGGATGTCTGCACAGACTGCGCTGGTATTCCGCCTGTAACAGAACCGGTTGTTCCTGATCCCATGGTTCCTGGCGTGGATGCTTAACGGACGCTTCCATTCAATATAGGATAAAGTAAATTTGCTCCTTAGGAAATGTGTGCAAACCTCCATTTCTTAAGGGGTTTTTATATCCTATGAAATTTCTGGTATTTTTGTAGGATTTATGTTAAAATAAGTCTGCAATAGAAATATATTAGGTAAAAGGAGGCGCAAATGGGGGCATTCAAAAAGGGACAGGCTTTGTTTTTGTATTTTATGGCTTATGCTGTCATTGGCTGGATTTACGAAGTTTTTTTAGAAGTGGTGGTATACCGCTGGGGATTTTCAAACAGGGGTTTTTTATTTGGACCATATTTGCCGGTTTATGGTTTTGGTGCTGTCATTATTTTGCTGGTGTTACAGCCCTTGAAAAAGAAACGGATTACCTTTGGAAAAATCAATGTCACACCCATACTGGTGTTTTTAGGAATCGTGGCTTTGACAACGGGGCTGGAACTTTTGACCAGTTACATCATGGAATGGACCACAGGGGGATGGCTTTGGGATTATGACCGCTTTGCATGGAATTTTCAAGGCAGAATTGCTCTCAATCCAAGCATTCGCTTTGGCATTGGTGGCATGTTTTTCCTCTATTGTGTGCAGCCACTGCTGGAAAAAGCCAATGGCGCTTTGACAGAAAAAACGAGAAGTCTGTTGTCGGGGAGCCTGTTTGTACTGATTTGTGTAGATTTTTTCTATCATATATTTTTGAAAGTGTAATAAAGAGGTGTCAAATATGATTCGTGTGAATACAGAAACATGTATCGGCTGCGGTATGTGTGAAAAAGATTGTCTGGCTAGTGCCATTCGTGTGGAAGATGGCAAAGCCAAAGTGAAAATGAAATGTATGGAATGTGGGCATTGTGTGGCAGTCTGTCCTGTGGGAGCAGTTACCATGGATGGTGCTTATGACATGGCAGATGTGATGCCTTATGATGCGGAAACATTCAAAGTACCTGCGGAAAATTTCCTGAACTTCCTGAAATTCCGTCGTTCCACAAGACAGTATCAGCCAAAAGCTGTGGAACAGGAAAAACTGGAACGTGTTGTGGAAGCAGGACGCTATACACCAACTGCCAGCAACGGACAGAATGTACATTTTGTCGTAGTGCAGGAACAGATGGAACGGGTAAAAGATCTGATCTGGGAAGGTTTGGAACGGATGCTGGAAGCAGGCGAAATTCCCCATTACCGTGGCATGCTCCAGCGGTTTATTGACCGCAGAAAAGCGGATAAAACACAGGATGCGCTGTTTTTTGGTGCCCCTGTACTGGTGGTATTGACATGTGAAGGACCTTGGAATGCTCCACTGGCTGCCAGAAGTATGGAATTGATGGCAGAAGCAGAAGGCTTAGGTTCCTTATACAGCGGTTTTATCCAGAGAGGGATTTTCTACAGTCCGGAAGTGCAGGAACTCCTTAGTATCACAGGAGAACAGGTAGCCGTTTGTATGCTCATGGGATATCCTGCTGTGAAATATCGCCGTACGGTTCCACGGAAAAAAGCAAACGTTACATGGAAATAAGAAATCAAAAAGACTGTCGTATTTTGACAGTCTTTTTTTTATGCCATTCAGCCGATGTGACAAGTTTTGCCTGCCTGCTTTTTTATAATAAGGGCAGGAGGGAACAATGTGGAACTTTACATAGATGTGGTGTTTTTCGTCAATGGCATCTGTTCCTGCCTGACACTATGGACTGCCGGAAGGCTTTTGTCCAGAAAATGCCGTTGGTGGCAACTCATTTTAGGCGGATTTGTTCCATCACTGTTTTTTTGCCTTTTGTTGGTATTTGGTATAAAAACGGGATTTGTGCTATCTGCTGTCATGATGCTTCTGGGGCTGGAAATTACGTATTTCCCCAAAAGCTTCTCAGGATTCTTCCAGCTTCTGGCAGCGTTGGGGATAGCTTCTTTTCTGTTGGGTGGTTTTCTGGAGATGCTTTTTGCTTTTACGGATGCCCAGCGATTTCTGGGGAAAGGGCTGACCATTTCCGTTTCCATGATGCCATGGCAGCGTTTGCTTTGGGGCTGTCTGCTGTTTTACATACTCCTGAAAGTAGGGGCGAGATGGCTGGAATGTCACGGCAAAAACAGAGGACAGTATTGCAGGATAACCGTGGAATCCGGCGGAAAAACAGTGAATTGCACAGGTTTTCTGGATACGGGCAATGAACTGCGCACAGAAGGGGGAAAACCCGTGGTGGTTTTGGAACTTGCCAGATGTGTACCTCTGCTGCCCAAGGAAAGTGCCCTTTGTTTGCTTTTGGGAAAATCTCTGCCAGAGAAAGAAGCGGCATTTTTCTCTCAAATACCTTTTGCTGCGGTAGGGACATCATCCGGTATGCTGACTTTGTTTACGGCAGAACATTTAACTATAACACAGGGCAAAATCCGCAGGAAGTATGAACAGATGCCCATTGGCATTTATATGGATCGTTTTACAGGTGGGTCAGCTGCACTGGTTCCGCCTGTTTTGTTGGAGGAGGAAGGCTTATGAAAGCATGGAAGTATCAACTGTTTTTCTGGAAATATCGTCTGGAAAGCTGGTTGAAGAAGTGGCAGAAAGCCACAGGGATTTTTTATATTGGAGGAAGTGATGTATTTCCGCCGCCGCTGAAGCCGGATGAAGAGGCTTTGCTGTTGGAGCAGCTAGGCGGCGAGGATGATTTGCAGGTGAAATCCGTACTCATTGAGCGGAACCTGCGTCTGGTGGTATATATTGCCAGAAAATTTGAAAATACAGGTATCAATGTGGAAGATTTGATTTCCATTGGTACCATTGGACTTATCAAAGCCATCAATACGTTTAAAACAGATAAGAACATCAAGTTGGCAACCTATGCTTCAAGATGTATTGAAAATGAAATTCTCATGTATCTGCGCCGGAATAGCAAAACCCGGGCAGAGGTTTCCATAGATGAGCCCCTTAATGTGGATTGGGAGGGAAACGAACTGCTGCTTTCTGATATTTTGGGAACGGAAAGCGATGCTATTTACAAGAGCATCGAAGATGAGGTCAACAAAGACCTGCTCCACCAAGCTATGGAGAAACTTTCCGGCAGAGAGCGGCAGATCGTCCAGATGCGTTTTGGAATTTTGCCGGAAACCACAGAACGCACCCAAAAGGAGGTGGCAGATATTTTAGGTATCTCCCAGTCCTATATTTCCCGTTTGGAAAAGAAAATTATGGGGCGGCTGAAAAAAGAAATGAATAAATTGATGTAATGGAGAGAGAAAGAAGGTGAGAACCCCTGTGCCATGCACGGGGGATTTTTCATGTGTCCAGATAATGAAGGGGCTCAAAGTCCGTATTTTTCGTTCTGCCACAGCCGTTTTCAAATGCCTGCATCGGCTGTCCATGGCTCTGAAAGGAAATGCGTCTGGTGCTGTCTCGACATTCCTGTAAGTTGGTGATGGCTTCCGTCTGTTCTTTGCTGCGCATGAAATCAACTCCTTTTTCAACAGCATATCCTTTTTCTAAAAAAGTATGCTCCTGTTTCCATAGAAGAATATGGCAGTTTTTGCGAGGTATATTTTGCCTGCCCGCAGGGAAAATTCTTTCATAGAATTTCGAAAGAATTCGAGCGGGGGTGTAGGCAATGGGATATTATAAAAAAGTAGAGATTAGTGGCGTGAATACAGCGCAATTGCCAGTGTTGAGTGCATTGCAGGCAAAGGAACTGTTCCGTCGGTATCATGACGGTGACGAAAGCGCCAGAGAATTGCTCATAGAGGGGAATCTGCGTCTTGTTTTGAGTGTGATTAAGCGGTTTGAGAATCGCAATGAAGATATGGACGATTTGTTTCAGGTAGGCGTCGTGGGGCTTTTGAAAGCCATTGAAAATTTCAATCCAGATTTAGACGTTATGCCTTCCAGTTACCTTTGCCCTATGATCAGCGGGGAAGTGCGGCGGTATCTGCGAGATAATAATACCATTCGGGTTTCCCGTTCTCTGCGGGATACGGCATATCGCGCTTTGCAGGTGCGGGAACGGCTCACGGCAGAGAAATCCAAAGAACCTTCTGTGGATGAAATTGCAAAAGAGATGGGATTGCCCAAAGAAAGCGTGGTGCAGGCATTGGATGCTATACAAGACCCAGTTTCTCTCTTTGAGCCGGTATACCATGACGGGGGGGATACGCTCTTTGTGATGGATCAGGTCAGTGATGACAAAAATGGCGATAAACTTTGGCTGGAAAATCTTTCTTTGCAGGAAGCCATGCACCATCTGTCAGAGAGAGAAAAGAAAATCGTGGCACTGCGGTTTTTTGAAGGGAAAACACAAACGGAAGTCAGTAGTGAAATTGGCATCAGTCAGGCCCAGGTTTCCCGTCTGGAAAAGTCAGCCTTAAAGCGCATGCGGAAGTATGTGTGATTTATAGAAAAAGGTTTCCTTTTTGTGGATGTGGTTTCTATGGACAACCGTCCTTTTTTAGAGTAAAATATTTTTGAGTAAAAAGAAAATATTTTTGAATCAAGGAGGAATTTGTTTATGAAACTGCGTGCAGAAGATACAGCAGCACTTTTTATCGATTTTCAGGAACGTCTGGTTCCTGCCATCCATGACAATGAAGCCATTGTGGAAAAAACAGTGATTCTGGCAAAAGGTTTGCAGGAATTTGGTGTGCCTGTGGCTGTGACTCAGCAGTACACAAAAGGTCTGGGCGATACTGTTCCTGCAGTAAAAGAAGCTTTTGCTGATTTTAATTATATGGAAAAAACATCTTTTTCCTGCTGTGAATGTGAAGAATTTGCTTCTTGGGCAAAAGCACTGGGCAAGAAAAACATCATCGTTTGCGGTGTAGAAGCGCATATCTGCGTACTGCAGACAGTACTGGATCTGATGGAAGCAGGTCTGAACGTATTCGTTCCTGCAGACTGCATTGGTTCCAGAAAACTGTACGACAAAGAAATGGGCATCAAACGTCTGGAAAAAGAAGGCGCATACCTGACAACTTGTGAAGCAGTTCTCTTTGAACTGACAGGCGGCGCAAAATCCCCTCATTTCAAAGTGATTTCCAAACTGGTAAAATAAAAGGATTTTCAGGACACTCCTACGGGGGTGTCCTTTCAATGAGAAACAGAAAGAAGGCGGCTTATGGGTTTCTGGAAAAACTGGAAGGGCAAAGAACATTTTCGCACCATTACATACCATCGAAAACTGGTTCGGCAGAATTGTTTTCGTGTCGGTTTGTACCGGCAGGGACTGATGCATGACCTTTCCAAATATTCTCCGACAGAATTTCTAGTGGGTGCAAGATATTTTCAGGGAGACCGCAGCCCCAATAATGCGGAACGTGAAGCAAAGGGCTATTCCTCCTCTTGGCTCCATCACAAAGGACGGAATAAGCACCACTTTGAATATTGGATTGATTATACTTTGAAGCCGGGAGAAATTCTGGGCGGTATGAAAATGCCCGTACATTTCGTTGTGGAAATGTTTATGGACCGTATTGCAGCATGCAAGGTATATCAGAAAGAAAACTATACAGATGCCAGCCCTTGGCTGTATCATAAACAAAGCAGAAGGGTGCATACACTGATGCATCCAGATTCTTTGCGGCTGCTGGAACGTTTGCTGAAAATGCTGGCAGTGCGTGGGGAAGATGAAACATTTGCTTATGTAAGAAAAATCCTGCGCCACGATCGACAGCAAAGACTGCGGGAATTTCTGCATCGGAATGAAATCAGAAAGAAAAGATAAAAAGACTCCATATAAGCTGATTTTCCTTAAGAAAACATTGCATTTCCTTGTTTCTGATTTCTGAAGGGAAATTGCGATGGCTGTCTTTAGAAGAAAATGTACCGAATAAATTTTTCTAAAATAAGAAAGCTGAAATCCTTTGTTATGATAAGGATCTCAGCTTTTTTGTTTTCTTATGAAGATGGCATTTATGGAACCTTCTTTTTATCATTTAGTTATCTTTTATGTCTGAAAGTGTGGGAATGATGCTGTCTCAAACGTTCCTGACGTTTGGCTTTTCTCATGGCACGGCGGCGTTCCCGTCTCTGGTAGCCGATGTATCTGCAGCAGCAGAATACAATAACTAAAATGCCAAATACAATACCAACGCCAATGGCAATGCGTTTCAAGATTTTATTTCTGGCTGCTGCTGCCTGCGCCGCACGTTCTTCGTCAGTGGTTGCTTTTACTTCCTTTTGTGCAGTCAGGTCTACAGTGGCAAGGGCTTCTCCATCCATGGAAAGCACAACGGTACCTAGTTTGTCGCCGACAGCAACGGGAACGGAAGCACTTTCTGGACAGTCAACAGCTTTTGTGATGTTTTCAATGGTTGCATTTTTGGGAATGGTCACATAAACATCACTGGCAGGTGCCACTGTGATGGTATCCAGTGTAGTGGTTTTGTCTTTGTATGTTTCTGTGATTGCCACATTCTGTGTCAAATCTGTAGCAGAGAATGCTTTTACTGTCTGGTAATTGGCAAAGCCGTAATCAAACAGTGCTTTTGTATCTACATAATGCTGTGCGCCATTGCATTTCAGTACAACGGCAATGAGTTCAGTGTCTCCCTGTTTGGCATAGGTCACCAGTGTGTTCTGAGCTTCTACAGTGTAGCCTGTTTTGCCGCCTTCGGCATATTCGTAATAATACAGGGAACTTTCGTTAAGCATCTGATGCTGTCCGTGAAGGGGGCGTTCCTCCGGCTGTTTGTTGGTGGGGGGAATCACATAATAAGTGTTGGACATCATGCTGCGGTAGGTTTCATTTTTCAGTAGTTCCTGTGCGATCAGTGCCATATCATAAGCGGTGGTGTAATGGTTTTCGTCAAACAAACCGTTGGCATTGACAAAGTTTGTGTTTTCGCATCCCAATTCCTTGGCTCTGGCTGTCATATGCTCCGCAAATTTTTCCAGAGAACCATCTACATATTCCGCTGCAGCGTTGGCACATTCATTGGCAGAACGGAGCATGATACCATAAAGCACTTGCTCCAGTGTCAGGATTTCCCCTTCCTGAATGGCAATATGAGCGCTTCCATGTTCGATGCTGAATACGGCATCGTGAGAAAAGGTGATCTCATCCTCCAGACTGCCATGTTCCAGTGCCAGCAGAATGGTCATCAGCTTTGTGATGCTGGCAGGATACTGTTTGGTGCGGCTGTTTTTCTCGTACAATATTTTACCGGTGGTGGCATCCATCAATATGGCAGATTCTGCTGTCAGCGACAGTTCATCGGAAGTGATATCTGTGGATGTTCCATCGGTATTTGTTGTTGTGGATTCAGTCGTTTCTGTTTCGGTTCCTTCTGTTTCTGTTGCATATGCTGGAAACGCAGCGGTGAAAAGAAGTGTCGCTGCAAGGATCAGGCTGAAAATTTTGTGCTTCATAAAATTCTCCTACTTTGATAATTTTTGTTTTTGTGGTAAAATAAAAAAAGTATGGGAATGTGTTCTGCATACCATATCTTTAAAAGTATACCAGAAAACAACAAAAAATAAAAACAAATTTTTTCTTAAAATATTGCCAAGAGGGTATGTTTTATGAAACAAGAAAGATGGAAAGTGACACTGGCTGCGATTTTTCTGCTGGCATCGGGCTTCTGGTACAGTCATTTGTATTATGACGGAAAGGTGATACAGGAAACGGCACCTGTGGTGGAAACAGTGGAAATTGCAGTGGATGATGCGATTAACCTAAATACGGCAAGCAAAGAAGAATTGATGCTTTTGGATGGCATTGGTGAGAAAATGGCAGAAAGGATTTTGGCGTATCGTGAAGAAAATGGTCCTTTTACGAAGATCGAAGACATTCAAAATGTAAAAGGCATCGGGGAAAAGACTTATGCGAAGATTGCAGGAGAGCTTACCGTAGATTAGATTTAGAACAGGAGGAAAAGGCAAAATGGCGTATCATATTTTGGTAGTAGACGATGAAAAACTGATTGTCAAAGGAATCAAATTTTCATTGGAACAGGATGGAATGGAAGTAACAGCAGCTTACGATGGGGAAGAAGCGCTGCAATATATCAAAGAAGGAAATTTCGATCTGGTGGTGCTGGATGTCATGCTGCCCAAAATGGACGGTTTGCAGGTTTGCCAGCAGGTGCGTGAATTTTCTCAGATTCCCATCATCATGGTAACAGCAAAAGGGGAAGATATGGACAAGATTATGGGGCTGGAATACGGCGCTGATGACTATATCACAAAACCTTTTAACATTCTGGAGCTGAAAGCGAGAATCAAAGCAATTCTGCGCCGCAGCGTAAAGAAGGTGACAGCGGAACCACAGGCAAAAAACGTGCTGAAAGCGCGTGATTTGGAACTGGCTTATGACAGCCGCCGGGTATTCATCAATGGTAAAGAAGTGAATTTGACAGCCAAAGAATTTGACCTGTTGGAACTGCTCATGGAAAATCCCGGAAAGGTTTACAGCCGTGAAAAACTGCTGGATACCGTATGGGGATATGATTATCCCGGCGATGTGCGTACAGTGGATGTACATGTGCGTCGCCTGCGCGAAAAAATAGAAGCAAATCCAAGTGAACCCAAATATATCTTTACAAAATGGGGAGTTGGTTACTATTTTAACTAAGAAACGAGAGGCACCTTTTATCAGCCTGCGATGGGTGTTGTTGGTGACTTATGTTATCATCGGGGTCATTCCTCTGCTTCTGATGGCAAACACCATACTGCATTCCATTCAGGGATATTTTGTAGAAGAACGAAAAAAAGAACTTCTCAGCGAAGCCAATGTCATTGCTGGGCAGCTTGCTTCTTATGACTTTTTTACCAATGCGGAAAATCAGGAAAGTCTGGAAGAGATGGTGCTGAAGACCAGTCAGGATGAGGATTTTCGTGTGCTTGTGTTGGATGCTTCCGCCCGGGTGGTATATGATACCGGGTATGAAGAAGTAGGCAAAACCTATCTGGTACCGGAAGTTTTGGAAGCCCTTCAGGATAAGGATGTTGCCAGAGAACAGAGAAACGGCACTGTTTATGCGGCTGCATCTATTGTGGGCAGTGGCAGTCAGCATGATGGCGTCGTGTTTATTGCGGATTCTTTGCAGGACGTGGATGCGACAGTAGGCGACATTGCAAGCAAAGCCTATATCATGATGGTTACGCTTCTGGTTATTGTCATCATTGTGATGATTATCATGTCCAAAATGTTTACAGAGCCGCTGAAACGTATGATCAAAGTCATTCAGAAAATGGCAGAAGGTCATTTGGAACAGCGTCTGGAGATCAAGAACCAGACTCATAACGAAATTGTGGATCTGGCGCTTGCATGTAACCATATGGCAGACCAGCTGGAAAAAGTGGATTCCAGTCGTCAGCAGTTTGTTTCCAATGTATCCCATGAATTGAAAACACCTTTAAGTTCCATTAAGGTATTGAGTGAATCCATTCTCCTTCAGGAAGAAGTGCCGAAGGAAATGTATGTAGAATTTTTGCATGACATAAACTCCGAAATCGACCGTATGTCTGCCATCATCAATGATTTGCTGACATTGGTAAAACTGGATCAGAAAGAAATTCCGCTGAACTTTGCGGAAACAGATCTGAATAAGGTCATGGAGGACATCATCAAACGTATGACACCCCTTGCAGCGGCGAAACAAATCCAGATTCATTACAGCAAGGAAAAAGAGGTGCTGGCAGAAGCAGATGAGATGAAACTGACCCTTGCCATCTCCAATCTGGTGGATAATGCCATCAAATATACACCGGAAGGCGGCAATGTGACAGTGGTATTGGATGCAGACCATCAAAATGCATTTATTACCGTTACCGATACAGGGATTGGTATTCCTGAGGATGAGATCAATCGTATTTTTGAACGTTTTTATCGCGTGGATAAGACACGTGACAGAGAAACCGGAGGAACAGGTCTGGGGCTTTCCATTACTTACGCCACTGTGATGATGCATAATGGCAGCATCAAGGTCAACAGTAAGGAAGAGGAAGGTACTTCTATCCAGATGCGGATTCCTCTGCACCAAAATAGCTAATCAGAAACAGAGATACAGCAGACTTTACAGGGAAGGAAGTGATTGCGGCTGATGAAAAAGAAAAAATGGCTTTTGCATCTTGCACTTGTCGTGATTGTCTGCATAATCCTGCTTCCCTGTTTGTTTTTGCTGGGAAGCAAATTAGGCACCTCCGGTATGGCAGATGCAGAAGTGTATTATCTGGTATCAGCGAATAATTCCTTAAAGGAAGTGCGTACAAATGTACCTCAGGAAACAGAAACGTCCAACATGGCATTTCATTTGCTGGAACGTATGAAAGAAGACCCGAAAAAGGACGGAATGGTTACTGCTGTTCCGGCGGAAGTGGAGTTTTTGTCTGTACAACTGGAGGATAAAAAAGCAGTGGTAGATGTTTCTTCTTCTTATCTAGCATTGGACAATGCGCAGGAAGTTGTCTGCCGTTCTGCAATCGTCTGGACGTTGACTTCTTTGGATATGATTGATAATGTGGAATTGACAGTGGAAGGACGTTCTTTGCGGAACCAGCAGGGAAAAGAGATTGGTGTTATGAATCGGGAGAATGTCCGCATTGACGGAGATGTTCCGGCGGAAACAACGGAATATGCCATCTTGAAACTATATTTTACCAATGCAGATGGTACAGATTTTCAGATTGAGGACCGCGTGGTGGAAGTCAATGCCAACCAGGCAAGGGAAAAAACCATTTTGGAACAGCTCATCGCAGGTCCCTTGGAAAAAGGATATTATCCTACGGTTCCGGCTGATACAAAGATTCGGGATGTCACCACAACGAAAGATGGTATTTGTTATGTGAACTTGAGTCAGGATTTCCTGATGAAAACCGCAACGGCGAATATCAACGATGTTGTAACAGTTTATTCCATTGTAAATTCCCTTTGTGAGCTGGAAGAAGTGGATAAAGTTCAGTTCCTTATGGAAGGGGAAAAAATAGAAGATTATAAAGGTGTATTGGATTTTAGTACACCTTTTACGGCAGTAGAAAGTTTACAGACCATCCGTTTACAGAATAAGCGATGAAACGACCGGCACTTTGGATATTGATTTTCATGATATGTGGCATTTATTGCAGACTGGGTATATCTTTATTGGTATGCCTGGTCTGTATTTTTTTGTGCATTGTTTGTGGGTCATATATTGTGATAAAGACAAAAAGAAAAGGGTATTTGCTTCTTCTGCTGGCATTTCCTCTGGGCTTTCTGCTGACAAGCTTTCATGGGGCGGAAAATTTTGTATCAGCCTCGCCCGTTTCTGTGACAGGAGAAGGATATGTGGCAAAAGTGGAGAGAACTTCCGGCGGTTATCCGAAGCTGACAGTTCGTGCGGATTTGACAGAAACAGCAACGGGAGAGATTCACAAAGATCAAAAGGTTTATATGATTGATATGGATCGAGGGACATTTACAGAAGGGGAAGAAATCACGTTTTCTGGCAGTGCGCAGCCCTTTGACCATGGAGATATTTTCAGTGGATATAACGAATATCTGTATTTGAATGCAGAAGGATATGACTGCAAAATGTTCCCAGAATCTCTGGAAAAAACAGGGGAACATCATAATACAGCAGGCACCATTGCGGCGGCTTGGAACCATAGAGTAAAAAATGTTTTAGAAACCATACTGCCGCAAAAAGAAAGGGCATTGGCAGAAGCTATGATTACAGGAGATCGGGATGATATTGACGCTGGTATAGAGGAACTTTATACGCAGGCGGGTGTGACTCATATATTATGTATTTCTGGTTTGCATATGTCTTTACTGGCGTTCTACATATCTGTCATATTGCGGCGGATATTGCATCAATCTCAACGGAAAACAGCGGCAGTGACATTGTGTATTTGCTTGGCTTTTCTGTTTCTCACAGGCTTTTCACCTTCCTCTGTAAGGGCGATGGTCATGATTTCTCTGGTTTGTTTGGGGCAAATGATATACCAACGTCATGAATGGCTCAATTCCATTGCATTGGCGGCGCTGGTGATTCTGCTGGTAAATCCCTTTTATTTGTGGAGTGCAGGATTTCAATTATCTTTTCTGTCAGTTCTGGGCATTTATGTGGGTTCACAGGTGATACCCAAAGGTCATACATGGTATGGCAAGATTGGGGAAATGATGGGGATTTCCTTTTTCGCCGCACTCTTTGGCATGCCTGTAGCGGCGTATCACTTTTACTATATTTCCACAGTCAGTGTACTGGCTAATCTTGTGATACTGCCTTTGAGTGGGATATTGCTTGGCTGTACCATGTTGACAGCATTGTGTGGTATGATTTTTCTGCCGGCGGGGGTTTTTATGGCTGGACCAGTTTATGTGATCTTTCAGATTTACGAAAAAGTATGCCAGCTGGTAACTATGATTCCCTATAGTTATGTGGCAGTTGGAAAGCCGCCTGTCATTGGGATTTTGTGTTTTTATGGCTTGGTTTGTTTGATTTGTTTTTATCGCCGGCAAATGCGTTTTCGTGTGGGAACAGCAGTGTGTACCGCTTTACTTTTGGTGATGCTGTTAGGAAATCGGCTCTTGTGGCATAGAAATACCCTGGCATTTTTGGATGTAGGGCAAGGGGATTGTGCCGTTTTGACGACTTACGACCATCGTGCCATTGTTATTGATGGAGGCGGAAAGTATAATAAAGAATTAGGTGAAAATACAGGTGTGACCATATTAGAGCCTTATTTGGCATCGAAAGGTGTGACACAGATTGATGCTGTTTTCCTTAGCCATCTGGACAGTGACCATAGCATTGGTATTCTGGAATTGCTGAATGATATGCCGGTTGAGGGCGTTTATGTTTCTGCCATGGAAGCTGTGGATGTGCAGATGCAAGAGCAGTTGCAGGAAATCATGGAAAAAAATCAGATTTCGTTATATACTATGAAGCATGGGGATATGATCCGCAGTGCAGCTTTTGGAGAAATGAAATGTCTGTTTCCTATTTATGTGAATCAGACAGCAGAATCTGAAAACGAGCGTTCTCTGGTTCTGCGTTATGTTTATGGCGATACATCTGTTTTGTTTACGGGAGATTTGGAGGCAAAAGAAGAATCATTGCTGGAACGGAATAATCTGATTGAGGAAACAGATATTTTGAAAGTCAGCCATCATGGTTCTAAAACGGCGTCCACAGAATCTTTTTTGCAGGCATTAACTCCTGAAACAGCAGTGATTTCCTGTGGTACCAATAATCTGTACGGACATCCCCACAAGGAAGTGCTGGAACGTTTGTCTGCCTGTGGTGCAGAAATTCTCCGCACCGATGAAATGGGAAGCGTTGTTGTGAACATACCGCCTGAAGGTACGGCGGAAGTGACAACGGCGGCAGAAAGGAAACCGATTTATGAAAGAATTAAAGAAGCAATGGAAGGAACACCAATTCCATAAATGCTATTTGTTTTATGGTACGGAAACGTATCTCATGAAAAATTATGAAGAAGCGTTGGTGCAGGCACTTTTGCCGCCGGGAACAGAGAGTATGAACTCAGATATTCTGGAAGGGAAAAAGGCAACTGCGGCTACCATTATGGACGCTGCGGAAACACTGCCTTTCCTCAATGACAAGCGTCTGGTTCTTATTCGCAACAGTGAGTTTTTCCATCGGAATGGCAGAAAGGAAGAGGGGGAACGGCTGGTTGAGTTTTTGAAGGATAGCCCGGAAAGCACCTGTATTCTTTTTGTAGAGGAAAAAGCGGAAAAGACAGGCAAACTCTATAAAACCATTGCCAAAGAAGGGCAGGTTGTGGAGTTCGCGCCTTTGAAAGAAAAAGAAATCATCACCTGGCTGCGGAAAACATGTGCTTCTGGTGGTGTACAGCTTTCAGAAGCCATGGCAGTATTGTTGCTGCGGACAACTGATAACAGCATGGAAAACCTCCAGCGGGAAATGGATAAACTCATTGCCTATAAAGATGGCACAGGAGAAATCACCCAGGAAGATATTTCCGCTGTATGTTCTGTTTCCTTGGAAGCAAAAGTCTTTGAGCTGGTGCGGGCAATGGGGGAGAAAAAGACAGAAAAAGCCATTTCCATTTATTCCAATCTGCTGTCTTTGAAAGAATCACCTTATATGGTGCTGTCTTTGCTGACCAGACAGTTTCGTATGATTTTGGGCAGTGCATTGCTTTCGGCAGAAGGGGCTGCGCAGGCAGAGATTGCAAGCAGACTGGAAGTGCGGGATTTTGCCGTACGGGATTATCTCCGCCAGAGCAAAAGTTTTTCCATAAAGGAACTGGAGCAGGCATTGGCAGATTGTCTGGAAACAGATTTGGATATTAAAAGCGGTCGTATAGCAGAAGATTTGGCTGTGGAATTGCTGCTTGTGAAATACAGCAGCCCATCTTTTTCCTAAAAGAAAATATATTTAAAATAAAGAAAGGCATGAAAGCAACTTCCCCTTAAGAAAACATTGATTTTCCTTTTCCTTGATTTCTTAAGGGGAATTGCGACGGCTGTCTTCATAAGAAAACATAACAAATAAAATCTTAATAAAATAAGAAAGCCAAAATCCTTTGTCATGATAAGGATTTTGGCTTTCTTTGTTTTCTTATGAAGATGCCCCTAAACCTCTTGTATTTGAGATTTCATGCCTTTTTTGTTTAATACATGCGGATATAAGCGTCACGTTCTGCGCCTACGGAAACGTACCGGATGGAGCATCCAGTCATTTCTTCCAGCAGCTGAATGTAGTCCAGTGCTTCTTTGGGCAGTTCTTCTTTTGTTCTACATTTGCTGATGTCACAATGCCAGCCTTTTACCTTGCGGATCACAGGTTTTGCTTCTGGCAGGATTGCGGCATAAGGGAATTCGTCAATGATTTCGCCATTGAGTTCGTACTGTGCGCAGATGGGGATTTCTTCCAGATAGGAAAGAACATCCAGTTTTGTCAGAGCAATTTCTGTGCAGCCCTGTACGCGGATGCCGTAGCGAGATGCCACTACGTCAAAGGGACCTACACGACGAGGACGACCTGTTGCTGCGCCGTATTCACCGCCGGCTTCACGGAGTTCTTCTGCTTCTTTGCCGAAGGATTCACAGGTGAAGGGACCTTCGCCTACACAGCTGGAGTATGCTTTCATGATACCTACTACCTGATCCAGTTTATGATTGGGCACGCCTGCGCCGATGGGAGCGTAAGCCGCAATGGTAGAGGAGGAAGAGGTGAAAGGATAGATGCCGAAGTCGATGTCACGCAGTGCGCCCAGCTGTGCTTCAAACATGATCTTTTTGCCTTCCTTTGCAGCCTGATCCAGATACAGGCTTGTGTCGATGATATAATCTGCAAATTCAGCAGCGTAAGTATCCAGCCATTTTGTCATTTCAGCCAGTTCTACAGGGGCTGCATGATAAACGTTTTCGATGATCAGATTTTTGTACTCCAGAACATGTTTCAGTGTATCGTGATAGATGGCAGGGTATTTCAGATCACCCATACGCAGACATTTTTTCATGTATTTGTCGCCATAAACGGGAGAAATGCCGCGGCGAGTGGAGCCGTATTTTGCATCGCCCAGACGATCTTCTTCCAGACAGTCCAGCATAACGTGGTAAGGCATGCAAATGACTGCTTTATCACTGATTTTCAGGTTTTCCGGTGTAATGGATACACCAGCTTCCCGCAGACGGGAAATTTCTTTGTGCAAGTGTTCCAGGTCAATCACCATGCCGTTACCCATGACATTGACTACATCACTGCGCAGAATGCCGGAAGGCAGCAAATTCAACACAAATTTGCCGCGATCATTGATAACAGTATGTCCTGCGTTGTTGCCGCCCTGATAACGGCAAACAATATCATATTCCTGAGAAAGCAAGTCTACCATACGACCTTTGCCTTCGTCACCCCAGTTAATACCAACAATAGAAGTAAGCATAAAATACCTCCTGATATATATAAGTGTAGTTGATTTTCCTATAAATTACTATAAGATTATAGTATGATAAATGCTTTGCGTCAAATGCGCACTTATTCGTTATTATACGTAATATTGTGATAAAAATTCACTTTCTGTAAAAAAGAAATGTCGAAAACAGGTAAAATGTGTCGTATCGTTCGTAAAACAGTGTAATTTTATGCATTTCTTAAGCAAGTCTTTTAGAAAAATGAGTTATAGAAATATTTGATACCTTTTATAAAAATATAAAATAAATAAAAACAAATATGAAAAGAATGGTATATTTGTCCTTCCCATACGGAAAATTGCAGCGCAAAATAAAAACCAGAAAGATTCATATCCTTCTGGTTTTCTGGCATAAAATTTAAGATTTTTTCTTGCTTTCGGTTTTGCTCTCTTTGTGTTTCTTAGGCGCGGGAGCCATGTCATAAGCATGGTTGCGACCTAAGGTATAAGCAGCTTTGATGAGTTTCTTTTCGCTTTCTGTCAACTCCCGGTTCAGCTGTGTCATAAAATGCTGGAACAGAGCTTTTTTATCTGTCCGCAAACGTTTGGGTTTTTTCGCAAGCATAGTCAGTGGCTGGAAGATATCCGGTGTAATGGTTTCCGGATGAACAATGCGGAAAATTTTTGCTGTGTAAACCGCGTCGTTCAGAGCATTATGGAAAGCCTCCTGTATTTCGATGCCCAGTTCTGTTACGGCGTTTTTCAGACCAATGGCTTTGCCCGCTTCCTGATGCAGATAAGTGGAAGCAAAAGGCTGGATATTCAGATATTGATCAGTTAGCGCATCCGCATCCAGATTATAGTAAAGGATATTGCGGAACAAAGACTTGATGTCGTCAGGACCCCATGTGCAGAGGATGGCATCTTCTTTGCCAATAAAGCGCAGAAATGCTTCGTATGCTTCCGGGAAAGAGGGCTGTCCTTTTAAGTCGTCTTCCCGTATCCCGGTGATTTTTTCCACAAAGGGATGCAGACGGGGATAGATCTGGGGACGAATCATGTAGTTAAATTCTTCCAATATATCAAAATTTTCATTGAGCTTTACAGCGCCGATCTGAATGATTTCAAAAGGGCATTCTGCCACAGGCTCTGTTTTTTTTCCTGTTTTGAATGGAAAGGACTGGTTAAATTCCAAGTCTAATACAATGTAATGCATCTCCAAGCCTCCTGTTTGTTGTACTCAATTAGTATACCATGAAATGCCTTTGCGACAAAGAGAAATTTTCTTGTATATCTATTTTGTCAATGGTAAAATCATCATAAAGGAGGTTATTGCTATGCGTTTGACATTTACGGAACAGGAAATCCAGCAGGAACTGAATAAAATCTATCTGGAAGAAGACGATCTTCTCATGGAAGGGGAATGGCTGGAAGGTGAAGGACGCCATTACATCATTTCTGGTGTCGCAACCATTGAAGGCGAACGTTATCATGAATTTGAAATAGAATTTGAATTGTTGGAAGACCCCCAGGAACAGACAGCCGTAGGCATTTTGTCTGTAGACTGGGATTGGTATGATTTTTTATGCTAAAAGGAGGAACGAGAACATGAACACATTTCGTTATTTTATGCCCGTAGATACATACTTTGGACGGGACTGTATTGCAGAACATAAGGATGTTATGAAAAAACTGGGACAGAAAGCCCTGATTGTGACTGGCAGAACTTCCGCAAAGAAAAATGGTTCCCAGCAAGATGTGACAGACGCCCTGGAAGCATTGGGTATGCAGTGGGTATTGTTTGATGAAATCGGCGAAAATCCCGATGTGGAAACGGTTGTACGTGCGGCTGAGCTGGCAAAAAAAGAAGCGGTTGATTTTATCATCGGTATTGGTGGTGGCTCTCCTATGGATGCTTCCAAAGCCATCGCGGTGCTGACTGCAAATCCGGAAGCGGATGCAGAAATCCTCTTTACAGATCCTTCTGCAAAAGCGCTGCCTGTTGTGGAAATTCCTACAACAGCAGGTACAGGCTCTGAAGTGACACAGTATGCCATTTTGACACTCCATGAAAAACGGACGAAAAACGGAATTTGTCAGCCTATTTTTGCTACTGTATCTTTCTTAGATCCTAAATATATGGATACCCTTTCTGCAAAAGTAACCAATAATACAGCAGTGGATGCTATGAGCCATCTGGTAGAAAGCTATTTGAGCGCCAATGCCAATACAGTCAGTGAAAAAATCGTTGCCATGGGTCTGTCCTATTGGAAAGAATGCATTCCTGCGCTGAAAGCAAGAGAATACACTCCGGAAGTACGTGAAAAACTGATGCTGGCATCCACCATCGGCGGTGTTGCCATTGCCCAGACAAGCACATCCATTCCTCACGCATTGGGCTATTTCCTGACATATGAAAAACAGATTCCTCACGGTCGTGCAAACGGTATGGTAATGCAGGCGTATATGGAACTCTTTGGCAAAGATCATCAGAAAGTCAAAGAAGTTCTTGGCTATCTCGGTCTGGAAACCACAGAAGATATGGGTCAGCTCATGAAAGACGTGCTGGATATTTCCGAAACATTTACAGCAGAAGATATTGCTTATTACGCAAAACGCTCCATGGAAAATCCTAAAAAACTGGCTACATTCCCCGAATATGGTCTGGAAGAGAAGGACATTCTGGAAGTTTACAGAAAAAGCCTGCTGTGATATAATCAAGATATAGAAAAACAGATGCCGGAACTGATGAGAGTTTCCGGCTCTTGTTTTCTGGAGTTTCGTATGAAATTTGATAAAACGATGTTGGAATGAGATGAGAACAGTTGGGAGATGACAGGCTTGACACCTTTGATGAAAATACAACCTTTTATTCAGGCATATGTACAGGCCATCGCCTCTATTTTGGAAGCGGATGTTACCATTGTTGACCATGAACTCATTCGTGTGGCAGGCACAGGGGATTATCTCAATGAAATCGGCAACGCTGTTTCCCATGCCAATTTTTTTGAGAAGATTCTTAAGACAGGGAAAGGCGGTATCATTCGGGATGTGAATGATGACTCTAACTGTGTAGGCTGTGAGAAACGGGCATATTGCAAGGAGCTTGCCAATCTGGCTTATCCCATCTTTCAGAATCAGACAGTGGCAGGCATTATTTCCATCATTGCTTTCCGGGAACAGCAGCGGAAAAATGTTCTGGAAAATATGGGAAAATTAGAAGAATTCCTCAAGTATATGAGTATGCTGCTGGAAAGCAAGCTTTATACAGATGAAGCCAAAAGCAAACTGGAAGAGCAGTTAAAGGCGGTGCATACAGCAGAAAGCGCATGGTCTTTCGTAGGGGATAGTCCGAAAATGCAGGAGGCACTGCGTATTGGCAGAAAGGTAGCAAAGTCCGATTCTACGGTGTTTCTCCGTGGGGAAAGCGGTACAGGGAAAGAAATCATGGCAAAAATGATTCATGACCTCAGCGACCGCCGGGAAAAACTGATGATTTCCATTAACTGTGCTGCCATTCCAGAAAATCTGGTGGAAAGTGAACTCTTTGGTTATGAAGAAGGGGCGTTCACTGGAGCGCGGAAGCATGGCTCTGTGGGGAAATTTGAACTGGCAGATAAAAGCACTATTTTTCTGGATGAAATCGGGGATATGCCTTTGCCGGTTCAGACAAAACTGCTCCGCGTCCTGCAGGAAAAGCAGGTGGAACGAATCGGCGGACGGAAACCCATTCCGGTGGATATCCGCGTTATCTGTGCTACGCATAAGAATATCGAAAAGATGGTAGCAGAAGGTACCTTTCGAGAAGACTTGTATTACCGTTTGAATATCATTCCCATTGAATTGCCGCCCTTGCGTATGCGGCGGGAAGACCTGCCAGCGTTGATTACTCATTACATTGGGTATTATAATCAGAAGCTGAATAAACATCTGGAAGGAATGGAACCAGAAGCACTGGATGCCATGATTGCTTATGATTGGCCGGGAAATGTCAGAGAATTGAAAAACATTGTGGAGTATCTGGCAAATATTGTGGAAGGTACCCATGTGACTCTTTCGGATTTGCCGGATCATATTGCGCTCCACGGAAGCAGAGGTGATGCCCCGCGTTCTTTGGATGAAATGATGTCCGATTATGAAAAACGAATTTTGATGCGTATGGTCAAGCCCGGCGCTTCTCTGGAAGAAAAAAATCACCTCGCAGATACGTTGCAGGTGAGCCGTGCCACATTGTATCGCAAGCTGAAAAAATATGACCTTATCTAGTTCTCATTATTGAGAAACTGTTTTCAAAAATGAGAAATACATATAAGTGAAGAAAAAAGCCCGATTTTTGGTATGCCGTATACCAAAGGGGCTTTTTTAATTGCAAAAAACAGAAAAAATGTATGAAAAAAAGAACGTTATTTATTTGTATTTGAAAAATAAAGAAAGAGAATTAATCTGTATTTCTCAAAAATGAGAATCAGTGTGTCAAAAAATGCGGAAAATAGGGATTTTTTGTTTGGCACGCTTTTTGCTCTATAATGGGGCAAGTAAAAACGAACGAGACTTTCTTCAAGGAGGATATACAAATGGATATGAAAAAGGCATTGAAAGCAATCAGAAGTGAAATGAAACCCAGCATGGGCTGTACAGAACCTGTAGCAATTGGTCTGGCAGTTTCCAGAGCATGTGCACTGTTGGAAAAACCTGCAACACATCTGGATATGGTCATCAGCTCTAACATTTTTAAAAACGCTTATAGCGTACAGATTCCCAACGCTGGCACAAATGGTATTGAACTGTCCTGCGTATTGGGATGTCTGCTGGCTGATCCCGACAACACCATGGAAATTTTTGCAAAAGTAAAACCTGAACATGTGGAAAAAGGTCAGAAACTGGTAGAAGAAGGTTTTGTAACTGTAAAAGTTCTGAAGAGCAGCCAGTTCTATATTGAATGTGTCGCAACAAACGAAACAGAACGTGCACATACCATCACGGAAGACGCTCACGACAATCTAGTATATTCTGAAAAAGATGGCAAAGTGCTGCTGGACAACCGCAAAGAAGATGTTGCCGAAGAAGAAACACATGAAGATTTTGATATCACACAGTACACATTTGCAGATTTCCTGAAAATGGCAGAAGAAGTAGATGTGAAAGATCTGGCATTCATCCAGGAAGGTATCGACATGAACCTGGAAATTGCAAAAAGAGGTCTGGAAAAGAAATATGCCATCGGTATTGGTCCCTGCATGCAGAAAATGGTTCTCAATGGCACACTGTCCAATGATATGGTTACAGATGTAAAATTGACAACAGCAGCGGCTTGTGACTTCCGTATGAGCGGTGGTGACGGTTCCGTTATGACATATCTGGGCAGTGGGAATCAGGGTCTGGAAACCATGCTTCCTGCAGCGGTTGCAGCAAAACATCTGCATGCTTCTTCTGAAAAATTGTTACGTGCAGAATTGCTGGGTATGCTGATCATTATTTATATGAAAAAACATGTGGGCAGACTTTCTCCTATCTGTGGCGCAACACTGGCAGGTTCCGGTTCCGCAGCAGCTATCACATATATGATGGGTGGCAATCTGGAACAGATTTCCGGTGCTGTACAGAATATGATGGGCGGCGTAGCAGGTATGTTCTGTGACGGTGCAAAGGGCGGTTGTGCGTTAAAACTGTCAATCTGCGCAGGCGAAGCTGTTTATGCAGCACTGTATGCCATGGATAACTCCATTATACAGGCAACAGATGGTATCATCAGCACTGCAGTTGAAGATACAACCAAAAACCTGATGAAACTTTCTCACGAAGGTTTGGCTGATGTAGACATGAAAGTAATCGAAATTATGCAGAATAAAAAATAAAAAATTGTACTTGATGTCATACATCATAGCAAAAAGTGGAATTTAGCGAATAAATCGCACAAAAAATTGCACAAAAGAAAATGGTCATTTTCTGTAAAAAGATTGGATACTGGATACTGGTATCCAATTTTTTTGTGCGAAAAAGACTTTCTCCTTTGAAAAGTGACAGACGGAAAGTGGTTTTTGATGGCATTGTATTGCAATTTGTATGCAGCCAATAAGGATTTGCAGCAAAAGAAAATGTTTTTCGGTGCTATATTGTTATGCAAACGATAAAAAAGGGGGAGAAAAACATGCAAAAAGCAGTGGTGTGAAATGAATTTGTAGAAAGAATAGGTGAAAATCACCATACTTTTCAAGCGGTGACTACTCAATAAATCTCACTGTTTTTTGCCAATTTGAGGGCTTACAAGCTTTTTTGTGGATAGGCATAAGAGTTCTTATAACAGCCTTATCTTGTGCGTTATTTTGGAGCTTTTAACGAAGAATTTGGCAGGGAACAAAGAAGAAAGCAAAGAATGGAAAAACGGATGTGAAAGCTTTCAGAAGTCTTATAAGAGCAAAAAAGAGAGAAGCATAAATTGCTTCTCTCTTGTAATATCAATATTACCAGCCATTCTGGAACTGCAGTACGTCGTCAGGGATATTGCCTGCTTCATAATCAGCCATAGCTTCATCCAGGATTGCAAAAGCTTTACGGAACAGATCGTGGTCGATGTTCAGAGGCGGCTGAATTCTCAGGATATTGCCGGCAACGGAGATTACCAGCAGACCTTTTTCGTAAGCGCGGTAGAGGATTTTGAAAGTACCGTCTAAATCAGGTTCTTTGGTACCGTCAGCATTTGTTTTTACAATACCGATACCACAGGACATGCCCAAACCGTTGGTTGTGCTGATGATATCGCCATGTTTTTCTTTCAGCATTGCGAAGGATTCCTGCAGGATTTCGCAGTTTGTTTTCAGGATATTCTGGAATTCTTCTGTCTGCATATAGTCAAAGGCTGCAATACCAGCGGAACATGCCAATGCGTTGCCGCCCAGTGTAAACAGATGGGCAGGAGCAGGCAGGCAGTCCATGATTTCATCTCTAGCCATGAAAGCACCCAAGGTTAAACCTGCACCAACAGATTTACCTAAGATGATGCCGTCAGGTACGATGTCATAATGTTCGATACCATACATTTTACCGGTACGGTAGAAAGCCTGCTGTACTTCTTCAGAAATAAACAGAATGCCGTGTTTCTGGCAAAGTTCATACAGTTTTTTCATGAAGATAGGATGTGCGGGGATTAAACCGCCGTCACCCTGAACAGGTTCGATGATCACTGCTGCCACGTCGTCTGCAGGCAGATAAGTGTCAAAAGCACGCTGCATTTCTTTCAGACATTCTTTTTCACATACATCATCTGGTGTGTCAGACCCGAAGAAGGGGAAAGGATAGATTTCCGGCAGGAAAGGTCCCATTTTCTTTCTCATACGGGTTGTAACAGTTGTCATGGAAGAAGAACCGTAGGTATTGCCATGATAACCATTGATGAATGTGATGATTTTGGTGCGTCCGGTAAATGCTCTGGCGAATTTTACAGCTGCGTCATTGCCGTCAGAACCACAGTTACCAAAGAGGATTTTTGCTTTTACACCGCCAGGATATGTGCTGACAAGGCGTTCTGCATATTCAATGGCAGGAATATTATATGTATAAGCAATGGTATACTGTGAATATTTTTTCAGCTGTTCTTGTACAGCAGCTTTTACATGGTCATTGCATGTACCAAGGTTTAAGGAAGAAGCGCTGCTGAGGAAGTCAATATATTCATTGCCATCCAAGTCGCGGATAATAGAATCTTTACCGCTTTCTACAACAAGTGGAAAGTAAGAAAGATGCTGGGTAGGAGCGATTACCTTTTTATCTCTTTCTACCCATGAAGTACATTTTTCTGTGTTCATAGTTGCTACACCCCTATCTTTTGTATGTTTTTTATTAGATACAACGTATAGAAATAAATCTTGTTCAATACTGTAACACCATTCATGTTTTTTGACAATGGCAGAAATCATAAAAAAACGAGGGAAAAAAACAGATTATTATTGTGAAAAAAGATGGGAAGCTTTTGCATAAACATGGAAAAAATTGTGTAATCTATTTCTTTACAAAAAATAGGACAATATGGTACAATCTTCCATATTCGATTTGTTGTACTTAAATCGATACAATTCTGGTTTCAAAAGAAGAATCTGGAAAATGCAAAAGAGAAAGGGGAACAAGGTATGGAAAACAAGGTGAGTATGGCAAATGTTGTAAAATTTGCCGGCGCATATGTGGCATGCGCCATCGGTTCAGGCTTTGCAACAGGGCAAGAGATTATGCAGTTCTTTACAGCACAGGGGGTTATGAGTATCCTGGGCAGTATCGTAACAATGGTAGTCTTTGCTTGGGCAGGCGGTATGTTTATGAGGCACGGGAAAGAGCTGCAGTTGAAAGTTCCTGGTGCGATTGTACGTTATTATTTTGGTCATACAGTTGGTAAGATTTTTGAAATTCTGTTCCAGGCATTCCTGTATGCGATCTTCGTTATCATGATTTCCGGCGCAGGTGCTACATTGGCAGAATATTATGGAATCAATCCCTATGTAGGACGTGTTGGTATGACACTGGCAGCGTTCTTCACAGTTATCCTGGGTCTGCATAAACTGACAGACATTCTGGGCAGCCTTGGTACAGTTATCATCGTCTTTTCTGTAGGCGTTGGTCTGATCAGCTTCATGGGCAATGCAGGCGGATTGGGTCATGCGGCTGAAGTTATTCCTACATTGGAAATCACGAAGAACAGCGGCGGCTGGCTTTTCTCCAGTATCCTGTATCCTGGTTTTAATGCCATTGCTGTATTGATTTTCTCTGCCGGTATTGGTGCTAGTGCAAACAGCAGCAAAGAAGCTCTGTATGGCGGTTTGCTGGGCGGCGTGCTTTTCGGTCTGGCAATCCTGTGCATGAACCTGGGTCTGCTGGTAAACATCGAAAGCGTTTATGACAAAGCGGTACCCTCTCTGGTGCTGGCAGACAATATCCATCGTGCAGTTGGTGTTGTATTCTCTGTTATCCTGATCTGTGGTATCTATACAACAGCAGTACCTATGCTGTGGGGTGTAACCAGTCAGTTCGCACAGGAAAAAACAAAGAAATTTATGTTGGTTGCTCTGGTTCTGACAGTGATCGCTTTCTTCCTGGGTATGACAGACTTCAAAGTTCTGGTAAATACTATCTATCCTTTCAGTGGTTATATGGGTATCATCCTGATGGTTGTAGTGCTGTATCATATGCTGTTTGATAAACGGGATAAAGCAGAAGTGGGCGCAGCCCTGAATGCAAAATACAAAAAGTTGGAACAGCAGCAGTAATCTAACGATAAATTAGGTTTAAAAGAAAGCCTCATGGGACTCTTGGTCACATGAGGCTTTTATATGCTTTGAAAAAAGAAAACCCCCACTGCAAGAGCAGCGGGGGAGTGGTATCAAAATTAGATGATGCCCATTTCTTTTGTGATTTCAATGATGGCATCAGCAGCTTTTTCCAGATCTTCTCTGGTGTGTGCTGCGGAAATCATCACACGCAGACGAGCGGTACCTCTGGGTACAACAGGGAATTTGATTGCCTGTGCGTAAACGCCTTTTTCATACAGACGAGCGCTCAGTTCTTCTGCTTTTTCTGCATCGCCAACGATAACGGGGATAACAGGTGTTACAGTGGAGCCTGTGTTCAGACCTGCTTCTTCCATACGTTTTGCGAAATATTCTCTGTTTTCCCACAGACGTTTTACCAGTGTGTCGTCATCGGCAATTTTGTTGATGGCAGCCAGTGCTGCTGCTGTCAGGCAGGGAGCCAGAGGAGAAGCGGTGAAGATGAAGCTACGAGCCTTGGGACGCAGTTCTTCGATAAATTCTTTGGTACCTGCTACAAAACCGCCGGCTGCACCGAAAGCTTTGGACAGGGAGCCTGTTTCTACTGTTACTTTGTCACGCAGACCAAAGTGTTCAACAGTACCTTTGCCGTAAGGACCCATTACGCCGTCGCCATGAGCATCGTCAACCATGAACATAGCGCCGTATTTTTCAGCCAGAGCCGCCATTTCAGGCAGGGGAGCCAGATCGCCGTCCATGCTGAATACTGCGTCAGCAACCAGCAGTTTTTTGCCTTCTGTGGGTTCTTTCAGCATTTCTTCCAGTTTTGCCAGATCCATGTGAGGATATACTTTTACATTTGCACGGGATAGACGGCAACCGTCGATGATGCTGCCGTGGTTCAGTTCGTCACTGTAAATGGTATCGCCTTTGCCTACCAGTACAGGAATAACGCCTGTGTTTGCCGCTACGCCGCTGTTGAATACCAGAACAGCTTCCACGCCTTTGAATTTTGCCAGTGCTTCTTCCAGTTCATCATGGATTGCGAAGTTACCGACAATGTTTCTGCTGGCACTGGGACCAACACCATATTTGTCAATGGCTTCCTTTGCTGCGGCTACCAGATCGGGGTCGTTAGCCAGACCCAGATAGTTGTTGGAGGCCATATTGATGATTTCTCTGCCGTCCAGATTGATGTGTGCACCCTGAGGTCCATAAAGGGTTCTGTACATGTTGCATCCTTCTTTCTGTGATAATCCCTGATTTTGCTTTCAAATGAAATTTTAATAAAAAACCCTAAAAGCATTATAACACCATTGTGAAAGATAAGTCAATGAAAGGCGAAGTAAGGAAAAGAAAAGTGGAACATTTCACAAGAAAAAAGGATTTCTTTCGGGGAAAGAAATCCTTTTTTTGTAATAATTTATAATTCCATTTGTCCAGGAACATCATTGGAAGTTTTGTCTTTTTCCTGAATGAAATGCCCGGTTGTTGGAATTTTTCGTGTTCGATAGTATTCTGGATTGTTTGTCTGGAACTCAGCCGCAGGGCAGACTTTGGTGATGCTGCTGTTTTTCTTGAGGGTATAAAGCTGCACACCAGATGCGCTTTTGGAAGCATTTGCCGGAATCAGTTCTGTGTTCAGCAGCGTGGCTTTGTCGTGGTTGCGCATGAGCAGGAAATCTGCGTCTGCATCCAGTTTTTCCATGTATACTAACGGAGAACGTGCGGAGTAGGCATTGACCAATTTCCGTCTGTTTGCTTTGGTAGCATAAGCAGAAAGCTGTACCTTTGCGCCTTTCCCGTTTTCAAAGAAAAATACCATAAAACCGTTGTAATCCTGTGTGACAGTCATGTAAAGGATTTTTTCTTCTGCATCCATACCCAGAAGGTTCTGGAGATATTCCCCCATGGAGCTTGCTTTGCTGTCGGGAATGTCGCTGAGCTTCATTTTGTAAACGTTGAACTGATTGGAGAAGAACAGCATTTCTCCGCGGTTGGTGCTTTCCAGCTCCTGCATGATATAGTCGTCGTCCTTGACTTTCTGTTCACCGGCAGAACGCAGGGAAATCAGAGGGATTTTTTTGAAATAGTTCTGTTCTGTCAGGAACAAGCGTACACCATAATCTTCGATGAAATCATCCTTGGTAGGAGTCACGATTTCTTCTTCCTGAATGATTTCTGTCAGACGAGGTTTGTCGTATTTTTTTGCAACGGCTTTCAGCTGACGACAGATCAGATTTTTGATTTTGGTGTTGCTTTCCAATGTTGCTTTCAAATCAGCAATTTCATTTTCCAGAGTTTTCATTTCCTGCGTACGTTTGAGGATATATTCCTTGTTGATGTTACGCAGTTTCATTTCCGCAATATAGTCGGCCTGCACTTCGTCAATGGAAAAACCTTCCATCAAATTAGGCACAACCATGGATTCCAGTTCTGTATGACGGATGATAGAAATAGCTTTGTCAATATCCAGCAGAATTTCCGCAAGACCTTGTAAGAGGTGGTATTTTTCCTGTTTTTTCTGAATATCAAAAGCCAGCTGTTTGCGGATGGATTCCATACGGAATTCTGTCCAGTGCTGTAAAATGCCCCCAACGCCTAATGTCATGGGCTTTCCTTGAATCAGCACGTTGAAGTTACAGCTGAAACTGTCGGAAAGCGGCGTCATGGCATAGAGTTTATGCATGAGTAAATCCGGGTTGGTGCCTTTTTTGATGTCGATGGTGATTTTCAGACCATTCAGGTCGGTTTCATCACGGATGTCGGAAATATCACGGATTTTTCCGCCTTTTACCAATGCAATGATTTTGTCAATGATGACTTCCAGATTGGTAGTGTAAGGAATTTCGTAAATTTCGATACAGTTCGCATCTTTGTCATAGCGGTATTTTGCCCGAAGTTTCAAACTGCCACGACCAGTGCGGTAAATCTGCTCCAAGGAGGAACGGTTGTATATCAATTGTCCGCCTGTAGAGAAATCGGGAGCAGGAAGCACATCGCAAAGATCAATAGAATTATCTTTGATGTAAGCAGCAGTGGCTTCGCAAAGTTCCGCTAAGTTAAAACTGCAAATGGAGCTTGCCATACCAACTGCAATCCCAATGTTAGGATTTGCCAGAATATTGGGAAATGTGGTGGGCAACAAAACAGGTTCTTGCATGGAACCGTCATAGTTATCCACGAATTCGACAGTGTTTTTGTCAATGTCCGCGAAAACTTCTTGACAAATGGGCGCCAGTTTCACTTCTGTGTAACGGGAGGCGGCGTAAGCCATGTCACGGGAATACTGTTTCCCGAAATTCCCTTTGGAATCTACAAAAGGTGTCAGAAGTGCACCGTTGCCTTCTGTGAGACGTACCAATGTTTCGTAAATAGCAGCATCCCCATGGGGATTCAGTTTCATGGTCTGACCAACTACATTGGTGGATTTTGTACGTTCGCCCCGTAAAAGCCCCATGTGGTACATGGTGTAAAGGAGTTTCCGGTGGGAGGGTTTGAACCCATCAATTTCAGGAATGGCACGGGAAACAATGACACTCATGGCATAGGGCATGTAGTTTTGTTCCAGTGTCTGGGTGATAGGCTGCTCCTGTATGAAATTATCTTTTCGTTCAATGACTGTTTTTTTCTTTCTTGCCATAACAATCTTACCTTTCTTAGCTGATATCTGTTAAGTCCAGATATTTGTAGCCTTCTTCGGCAATAAATTCTTTTCGTCCTGCCAGATTTTCCCCCAGCAGAAGCTCAAACATTTCCTGCGTACGTTGCACATCGTCAGGTGTTACCAGAATCAAACGTCTGGTTTCAGGATTCATGGTGGTTTCCCACATCATTTCCGGCTGGTTTTCACCTAGCCCTTTGGAGCGGTTGATTTTTACTTTGCCTTTCAGCTTGCTGACGATGTTTGCTTTTTCTGCGTCGGAGTACGCAAAGTAAGTGTCTTTGCCGTTGACAATCTCATAAAGAGGGGACTCGGCAATGTAAACTTTCTTTTCTTCAATGAGTGTTGGTACCAGACGATACAGCATGGTCAAAAGCAGAGTACGAATCTGGAATCCGTCCACGTCCGCATCGGTGCAGAGAATGATCTTGCTCCAGCGAAGCTGATTGATGTCAAAAGAATTCAGACCAGTGTTATGCTTGGATTTGATTTCCACGCCGCAGCCCAGCACTTTCAAAAGGTCTGTAATAATGTCGCTGTTGAAAATTTTGTTGTAGTCTGCTTTTAAACAGTTCAAAATCTTACCGCGAATGGGAATGATTGCCTGAAATTCCGCATCACGTCCCTGTTTACAGGAACCCAAAGCGGAGTCACCTTCTACAATGTAGATTTCCCGACGGCTGACGTCTTTGGTACGACAGTTGACAAATTTTTCTACACGGTTGTTCATATCCAGAGAGCCTGTCAGCTTTTTGCGAATGGAAACACGGGTTTTTTCTGCGGTTTCACGACTGCGTTTGTTTGCCAGTACCTGATTGGCAATTTTATCCGCATCCATTTTGTTTTCGATGAAATAGATTTCTAACTGTTCCCGGAAGAAATCTGTCATAGCATCCTGGATGAATTTGTTGGTGATGGATTTTTTGGTCTGATTTTCATAACTTGTGATAGTAGAGAAAGAGTTGATGACCAAAATCAAACTGTCCTCAATGTCAGAGAATGTGATCTTTTTCTCATCTTTTTTATAAAGATTGTTTGTTTTCAGATATTTGTCGATGGCGGAAACAAAAGCACTTTTCACTGCTTTGTCAGGCGCGCCGCCATATTCCAGAAAACTGGAATTGTGATAGTATTCCAACAGATTTATCTGATTGTTGAAACAGAAAGCCGCTTCAAATTTCAGTTTGTATTCTGGCTTGTCCTCACGGTCACGGCCTCTGGTTTCTGTCTGAAGGTAGTGAACGTCTGTCAAAGAAGTGTTGCCAGCAAGTTCTGCCAGATAGTCCCGGATACCGTTTTCATAGTAATAGGTAAAAGTTTCGCCGCTTTCTTCATCGAAAAGCTCAAAAGTCAGACCAGCATTGACAATTGCCTGTCTGCGCAGAATATCCTGAAAATAGGAAAGGGGAATGGCAATATCTGTGAATACATCCCGATCGGGCAGCCAGCGAATTTGTGTGCCTGTGACACGTTTGTGTGTGGGTTCTTTTACCAGACCACCGATGTTTTCGCCTTTTTCGAAGTGTAAGTCATAACGCATGCCGTCACGGTAGATGGTTGCATCCATGTAGGCAGAGGCATACTGTGTGGCACAAGTACCCAGACCATTCAGACCTAAACTGAATTCATAGTTTTCACCAGAATTGTTCTGGTATTTGCCGCCAGCATAAAGTTCACAGAAAACCAGCTCCCAGTTATATCGTTCTTCTTTGGGATTGTAGTCAACGGGAATACCGCGACCATAGTCTTTTACAAGAATAGACTGGTCTTTGTAACGCACTACCTCGATTTTGCTGCCAAAGCCTTCTCTTGCTTCGTCAATGGAGTTGGAAAGGATTTCGAAGACAGCATGTTCACAGCCTTCCAGCCCGTCAGACCCGAAAATAACCCCGGGACGCAGACGGACACGGTCAGCACCTTTCAAAGAGGTAATACTCTCATTATTATAGTTAGAATTTTGATTCGATTGCATCGTTTCACCTGTTTCTATATTATAATAGGAAAGAATCCTATTTTTATATGCTCATCTTCTCTACTTTACAGAAATTCCAGGGGAGTGTCAAGGGGAGAAGGGGAAAGAATGTTCGATTTGGAGTGAAAAGAATGTAGATTTGTGAAAAAGTCAAGACTAAATTGCAAAAATTCATAAAAAATCTCAAATAAGACACGCGACGCCTTCCTGGAAAACGGCTTCGGCGGTCCGGAAGCCCAGTATTTCACGGGGATAGTTATTGATCCAGTCTTCGACTTTCTGGATCGCTTTCGCGGTAACTTTTCGGAAGTCTGTTCCTTTCGGGAACCAGCGGCGGATCATTTTATTTACATTTTCGTTTGATCCTCTTTCATATGACGAATAGGGGTGACAATAGTATATCTTTGTCCTGTTGCCTTTGCGGCGACAGGACTTTTCCATTCCGGCACAGTCAGCGAATTCGGAACCGTTGTCGACAGTGATCGTCCGAAAGATTTTGCTGAAATTTGCGCCGTATTCACGTTCAAGGCTATCCAGGACGCGGACCACGCTTCGGGCGGTCTGGTCGCGCATAGGACGAATGATTTCCCGTCTGGACTTTCTTTCGGTCAGAACCAGAAGGGTTTTCTTTGTTTTCTTCTTGCCTTCGACACAGTCCATTTCCCAGTCACCAACGACCGCGCGATCGTCGATTTCTTTCGGGCGGTTTTCGATACTGGTCCCAGCCGGTGGCCGCTTCGCTCTCTGGACTTTGTTATACAGGCGTTTCTTTTGGCCTTTGACAGGAAGGTTCTTGTTCGTGACAGTCAAAAAGACGCCCTTGTCGATATAAGAATACAAGGTCGATTCACAGATCGACGTTTTGAATTCAAGGCCCTTTTCCTTGATTTCGCCCAGGACAGCGGCCGGCGAATAGCCTTCTTCGGCGATCTTCTTTTCGATATGCTGGGCCAGTTCGTGGTCGTTTCCGATTTTCAGGTCCGGACCTTTTGCGGCCAGGTGTTCGCGGTAAGCCGCTTCGGCCATTTCCGGACTGTATCTTTCTTCTTCGGTCAGGTCGGAATTCGTATGAATATAACGGCCGCGCTTGATTTCGTTGTAGATCGTTTTCAGGTGAACGCCGATTTCGTCAGCGATTTCCTGTTTGTGACGCTTGTCCTTTAACATTGTTTCTATTTTCAGCCTGTCAGTCCAGGACAGGTGTTTGAATCTGCGCTTTTTCATTTTGATTCCTCCTGATATGCAAAAAAACCCCGTCCGTTCATGGACAGGGCTTTCGTTTTATTGTTTGGTTGTGCGGGCGATATATTCGACCAGTGCTTCTTTGATAAAAGCGTTTACACTCATACCGGCCGCGCTGGCGGCTTGAACGATCTTTTCTCTGTCGCCTTTTGGAACTGTTATTTCGATTCGGTCATAGGATTTCTTTCGGAAGCGTTTGTTCGCTTCAATTTGCGCTTGTGCCATAGTGTAGTCACCTCTTTCTGTCGAATATTATATAATACCGGTATTATATTGTCAAGGGGGGGGAATCAAAAAAATAAAAGACCCTGGCGGTTCAAAAATTCGCCAGTGGTCCGTTGTGTTATTCGCAGTCTTCGGACAGTAGCCAGTCGACGGTTACGTCCAGGATTTCAGCTATTATCATAAGTTCATAGTCTGCGACGAAGCGTGTTCCGATTTCGATTCTGCTGACGCTGTCGCGCTCCATAGTGATTCCGGCTATTTGCAGTCTGGCGGCGAAGTCGGCCTGTGACAGCCGCTTCTTCAATCGTGCTTCGCGGATTCTGTTTCCGCTGATGTTCTTCCGGCCTTTATAGTCATAGATTTTCAAGTTGTGACCTCCTTCCCGAAAATTTTGTGTTAATGTTCAGCGTCATTCTTGTTTTTAACACATTTTTCACGTATAATTGTGTTAAAGGTCAGAACCTTATAAAGTTTACAAGTAGGAAGGGGGGATATAATGCGAATAGTCGCTATTATATTCGGAATCCTGGCCGCGATTGTCGATCTGATCCTGGTGATTGTGTCGATCGCGGTTCCGGAAGTATCATTGTGGGGCTGGATCGTCGTCTTGACCATTGTCACCGTTGGGCTTTTTTTCAGTGCGAACAAGGTCAAGAAGCAGAAGGAAGCCAGACAGGCGGCACAAGTGGCCAGAAACACGCCGTTCATGGAAGAAACCGCGATTTCAGCGATCGCACAGGGCGAACTTCCTGTTGTAACGGGGACGCCGGTTCTTTTGGAAGAAGGCGAAGTCGCCCATTATTACGCGCCGGCGACGAAGATCGTCACGAAGAACAAGGCTGTCGGCCGAACCGGAAGCGGTGCTGGCGTCCGTGTCCGCGTTGCGAAGGGCGTGTCGGTAAGCACTGGCGGCGGTTCCAGTCGGACGGTTTACGGCGAAGTGACAGAAACCTATTCAGGCGCTATCGTTTTAACGAATAGGCGGATCGTCTTCATTCATAACCAGGCCGGTTTCGAATGTAAGATTTCAGCATTGACAGCGGTGACACCTGTCGACGGCTCTGTCGTCGTACAGGCCGGATCGAAGACATATCAGTTTTCAGTCGCGCGACAGGACCTTTTCGTGTCGGCTCTTTCAATGGTCACCGGAAAATAAAAAAAGGCGGTCAGGGAATGTCCCTGGCCGCTTTCCTTTTGCCGTTATGCTTTTTTCAGGTTTGCCGCATTGACGGCCGCTGTGACTGTCTTTCCGATACCAATGACCACACGGTCGCCGTCGGCTTCGATCACGTCATATTTGTCATAGTAGGTCTTGAAGGCTTTCCCTGTGTAGGTGACAGCTTTCAGGACCTTTACTTTGTCGCCTTTTTTGAAGGACTGGGCGGCCTGGGTGTCTGGCGGAATTTTGATTTTCTGGCCGACGCGGATCAGGTTTGCGTTTGCGATCCCGTTATAGGCCGCGATCTTCTGATAGTTTGTCCCGTACTTCTGGGCGATCTTCGACAGTGTTTCGCCAGCTTTGACAGAGTGGATCACTTCGCCAGTGGTTGGTTTATTCTCTGCCGGCTTTTCGACCGTGGCGCCCAGGCGGCGGTTGACTTCGGCCGCGATTTCACCGTGGCGGTTATACAGATAATCACCAGGACAAGCCTTGTTTGCATAATCGCGGTGAACGGTCATATTGCACCCGTTCAGGTGATTCATACGGTCCTTTTTGTTGGTGGACCATACAAGGCGTTTGATCCCGTTTCGCTTGCAAATGTCAGTCACCAGGTCAAGAAGCGCGGCGAACGCCTTTTCATTGACTGCGTAAGGGTGTTTTGTGTCGGACGCGACTTCGATCGTGATCGCTCTGTTATCGTTGGACGCGGAAGAACTACACCAGGAACGGTCCTTTTCTTCCACATACATTCCGATTTTGCCGTCGTAGCCGATCCCATAGTTTGAAGACGCCTGTCTGGAAGTTGGCGCGAAGATATTCCCCAGGGTTTCGACCGAACACTGGCCGACGACACAGTGGATCGTGATCGTGTCGATCTTGTGGTTTCTGGGACTGTTCTTGTTCGGGGAAATGCGCGTATAGTTTACAAGTTTGCTGTTACTCATTTTCGTTCCCTCCATTTCCGGCCATGAAGCCGATCTGGACCTTTCCGGCGTTGGTTGCTTCCGGCTCCGGTACGTTTTCCACATTTTCCACGGAACCGGTGTTCAAAATGGCAACGAACTTCGTGAAGGCTTCCTTGATGTATTTACAGGACACAAGCAGAACGGCGCCAATGATAATAAGATCGGCGAAAATGTCCGTGTATTCGTCAGGAATAGCCCAGCCGACTTCGTTTGCAAAAATCGGAAGTGCAGTAATAGCCGTACACAGAAGCGTCAGGCCAACGATGAAAACAAGGATTTTCAAGCCGCTTGCGATCAGCTTTTCGCGGTCGAAGTCTTCCTTCCTGATTTTGATGTTGTACCACAGGGAAAAGGCGACGTTTGCCAGGTATGCACACAGGAAGATCAGCATAGCCCAGCCGATATTTGTCAGATTTTCAAGTAATGCGTTAAACACGTTTATACCTCCTTCGTGTCATTGTAGATTTCAGGACCATATAATTTCCGAAGTTTGATCCGGTTTTCGGCCTTCGCTTTGCTGAAATAAAAGCCGGTCGCGGTGGCCAGTTCGCCGAAGACCGAAGGGATCAAATACGCCAGGGGCGCGGTGTCGCTTGTTTTCCATACAACGGCCATAGTAAAAGCCGACACAACAAGCGTGACGGCTCCGACTATGGTTATAATGATCTTGGAAAACTCGCGTTTCTTTTTGCGCGATTTCACCGGTTTTCCAGGTCCTCTATACGGTGATTCGCGACCTTGATTTTTTCTTCAATAACGGCCGCCTGTTCTTCCAGTTTGAAGGTTCGTTCCACGACGGAATTGTGTTTGTCGACCTTCTTTTCAAGAAGTTCCAGACGGTAGGCAATAAGGGCGGAACTTTTTCGGTTTGCGAAGTAGGTTCCGGCCAGTGTACCGATCAGCGACAGAATGCCGACAATGATTCCTTCGGTCATTTTGTCACCTCCGTCCAGCCATAGACGCCAGGCTCCCAGACGTTCGCGTCAATGTTAGATGTCCAGTGTTTCCCGTTGTGAGACACTTTGTCGCCGCTGTTATAAGCGTCATGGGCGCCGATCGGCTGGGACCAGGCCGGCCATTCTTCCGTCGGATCACCGATTTTCTTCCAAAGAGAAGCGGTGGCGTCAGGCGTCCAGTCGGCTTGTGAAGTGTGGGCCTGAACACAGCGGAAAAGTTCACCGTTATACTGGCGGATATTGCCGACAGCATACGCCACAGGATAGGTCCAGGGGGCGAACTGGCTGACGTTTTCCGTTGCGGTTGTGTCGTCGATCTGGCCGGCTTCGGCCAAAGTGACGAAGGCGATCGAAGTCGCGCGCAAGGCGGCATTGACAGGATTTTGTTCTTCCTGGGCTTTTGCCTGGGCCATGCTCACGCTTTCGCATTGTGTAGGGTCAAACATTTCGAATTCCTCCTTTCGTTTAGGCGAAACGGATCGTCGCCTGGGTGATTTCGATTTCCTGGGTTCCCTTCGTGATATAGAAGCGATAGCCCAGGCCATAGCCTTTCGCGGCGGTCGTATTCGTGAAGACGTGGACAAGTCTGTTCGCCTTGTCAGTGATGTCTACCCACACCGGCGAAGTGTCGAACGGGTTGTTCGTGACTTCCAGGTGAAGGGTGGCGTCTGCCGGAATCGTCGCCGGATAAAGGGAAACAAAGACCTTCTGGACCAGGGCGTCCGTATTGAACGCGCGCGCTGCCGCGATACGGCTGACGGTGCGGCTGAACGTGATCTTTCGCGTTGCGCTTCCGCCGGCGCTGTCGGTGGCGGTGATCGTCAGGACGTGGGTTCCGGAAAGAAGCGGAAGCCATACACTGGACAGGTCGACGGTGTTCTGGGCGCCGCTGGTCGCGGTATAGGTGCGAAGCGTGATCGTCTGGGTCCCGTTGGTCAGTTTTTCCGTGACCGTGATCGTCTGGGTGGCCGCCTGGGCGTCTGTGACCGTGTACTGGTATGTAAACGGCGCCGTTTTCGCTCCCAGGTTTTGATCCGAACCGCTGATCACGGGCGGCGTGTTGTAGGAAATAGTTTTCGCCGATCCGGTACAATAGCCAGATTCAAGGCCGTTTGCTTCGACTGCCTTCACGCGCGCCGTGTAAGTTGTGCCGGACGTCGGAACTGTGTCGGTGAAGGTCTTCGCCGTGGTGATCCCTAACTGGACATAAGCGCCGGAATCAATCTTCCTTTCCCAGACGTAGGAAATGGCGTCGCCCTCCGGATCGGTAGAACCGCCCGTCGAAAGAATCAGGCTGTTTCCGGCTTGCGGTGTGCCGTAGGAAATAGAAGAAGGATCAGACGGCGGCTGGTTCCACTGTAAGATATAGGCCCCGTCGGTGTCTGTTGAATCGGATACCAGATTCCCAGATTCCAAATACAAAGCCGGCCGAACGCCACGGTAGCCATAGTACGCGCTGTCGTTGTGCAGACTGCCGTCCGTGTTGACATAGCGCGCATAGTACGCGTAGCTGGCGTACGGGGTTCTAAGCCACCAATACCAATAAGAAGACGCGTTCAGACCGGAACTTGTGTATTCCGAATTGCTGACAGCTTCGGCGGTCGGGTAGCACTGGCGGCGCGCGGCGCTGGAAAAGTAGGACCACAGGGTCCCTTCGGCCACGCCGTTTTCGTTGGACAGGCCGACTTCGGTATTTGACAGAAGAAAGACCTTTCGGGTAATGTCTTCATAACCGCCGCCGTCGGTGACGGTATTCTTTGCGACACGGATCACGGCGTCCAGGATAGCTTTTCGGAAGTCTGCTTCGAAGTTAGACAGGAATCCGGCTTCGGTGTCGTATTCGTTGTAGTTGCTCCACACGTTGGCGTTATTCGGTGGTGCGTCGTAGCTGTGACGCGCGGAATACCAGGACGCGGCCTGGCTGTTCAACCACTGGTCGATATTAGACTGGGAATAACGGTTGTTTCCGTAGCTTTGACGGCTACTGTTCGGGTTCGAAGATTCCTTCGCGTCGAAGCATTTCAGGGTGATCATTTTCTCGGCTACCAGGCCCGTTCGGCCGTTGGCTGTGTCCTGGGTTCCCACGATCCACCTGATCACTTTCCCGTTGTATTTCGTGTTCGTCGACTTGACGACGCTTCCAACGGGCAAAGCGGATAGTAATTTTGCCATAGGTTAATCCCTCCAATTCATTCTTGAATAGGTTGAAGAACAGATCGTCCGTCTTCCTGATCAAGTGGTAACTGTTGCCGTGTTCGGCGTGACCGGTCCACGAAGAATAGGATTGAAGAATCGTTTCGAAGTCGATCCGGCCTTCGTCCAGAAGGTGACGGTATTTCTTCAATTTCCTTCGGATTCGGTTCTTGCTTTCACGGCGGACTTTTCTGACGACCTTTCCGGTGTCGGTCAGATAGGTCCTGAATCCCAGGAAGTCGATTCCCTGGGTTAAGGGGAAAATGGCCGTCTTTTGATTCAATTCCAGTCCTAAAGGGACCAGATACTTCTTGATTTCTTCCAGACAATAACGCAGATAGCCCTTGTCGGGGTGAATCAAATAGAAGTCGTCCATGTAGCGGCCGTACATTTTGATTCCCAGACGTTCCTTGATCATGTGATCCATTCCGGACAGGTACAGAACGGCGAACCACTGTGAAGTATGGTTTCCGATCGGGATTCCTGGTCCTTCGGTGGAATCTATGATCATATCCAGAAGCCACAAGACGTCGCGGTCTTTGATAAGCCGGCGAAGCTGTTCTTTCAGAACGTCGTGATTGATACTGTAAAAATACTTTCGAATATCGCATTTCAGGACCCAGCCGTCCGCCCCGTTCTGTCGGTAGTACCTCGACATGAAATATTTCAGGCGGTCAAGTCCGAAGTGCGTTCCTTTGCCTTTCTGGCTTGCGTAGTTGTCGTATATGAAAGTTTTCGAAAGGTACGGTTCCAGGACATTATCGCAAAGACTGTGCTGAACGATTTTGTCGCGGAAGCTGTTATACATGATCAGTCGTTCCTTCGGTTCTTTCACAATGAAGCAGTTATAAGGCGACAGGCGGTATTTGTGGGCCGATAACATGAAATGAACGAACATAAGGTTTTCAAGGACGTTCACTTCGTATTTGCAGACCGCATATTTCCACCGTTTACCTTTGCGCGCTTCTGTATACGATTGATATAGACTGTTAAAGTCGATCACCTTCGCGAAGTCAGAAAGATTCAATGTCTGGTCTTCGCTCAAAATAAAAATCCTCCTTGACGCTTACAGTCCGGCCGTCACAGTAGGAAGGCCATTCGTCGTCAATCTTGTGTTTACCGTGGCCTTTCCGGCACTTCGGAAGGAAATGACCTCCTTTGTTGGGGTACTCTGTTTTCAGGTTCTTCGCCTTACTCGGTCGCGTTTTCCACCAAATCCGGCCGAACGCCATTGTTGCCATTGTACGCGTTGTTGTTGTTCAGACTGCCGTCCGTGTTGACATTGCGCGCATTGTTCGCGTTGCTGGCGTTCGGGGTAACAGGTCATTCCCTAAATATCATTACACGCTTTCCGGTATAGGGTCCGACGGGGCGATCGCTTCGGCGGTGTCCTGTTCGGCCTTGTACCATTTTGCGGTCATGAACTTAACGTCCAGGGTCAACTTCGTCCAATAGTCAAAGGTGTCCTTGTCGATATAGCTTCGCTTCTTCGATAATTCGATCATGTGAAGCAGTTTCTTGCACTCGGTCAAGGCGGCCCTTTGTAAACGAAGCCGTTCTGTCCGGTCCGCTTCTGTGCGGATCGGAAATATTTCGTTTGCTTCCAGTAAGCCGTCGTATATGGCCATGACGTGGCCCTGAATCTTGTTTGTGATCGAAAAACGGACGCGCTTCGGAAAGCGTTTCGCGTTGTCGGTCAGGTCCAGGGTGTAGTCGATCAGTTTTTCGGCCACCGGAAGAACGTGAAGCGGACTGTCATTTTTATTCGAAGTCCGCTGGTAGTTTCTTCTTGTTCCCATAGATACACCTTCGCTTTCGGATATTTTCGACGGTTTCCGGATCGCCGGAATAGTCGAAGCCATAATCACGAAGGACGACGGTTTCTTCCTGTCCTTCGTAGGTTACGCCACACAGGACCACGCTGTCGCCCTCACAGTGGCCGCAGACGGGCCGAATTTCCGTGAATAGGTTCGATATAAGGCAAGACGTTTCCGACGGCGTGGCGCCGATTCTGGTCATAAATAAAGACGGTTCAGGGATTGATCCAGAATACCTTCCGGAATTCCTGTTCCGTCGTAGCCTTTCCAGTATTGAAGCTGTGCAGGAACGAAAGTGTGTGTGACGGTTGTTCCGGTGAATCCGGTGTTTAACTGTTCAAGGATCGACTGAATGTCGTTGTCCTGGCGCCGCTGAACCTGTTCCGTGGTTTCGCCGGTCGTTTCGTTGATCGTTGTTGCGGCCTGGGTATGAAGCACAGGCGCGGCGTATGCGGTCATTTGCGCGGTTGTCACGAAGGAACCGACGCCCACCTGGACAGATACGGCCGCCGCTTCCTGGTTGGTGATAAAGACGGCCAGGTCGTGAATGTGGACCGTGTCGGCGTCCTCTTCAAAGGTTGTCGCCGGAAGGACGTTGTCACTGTCTTCGCCGTCAAGCCAGCCATAGCAGAAAAGAATTTCGTTTCCGCTGATGTCCAGGCCGAAGACGCCGATTTCCCTGATCCAGACATTCGATTCCAGACCTTCGTTTGTCACCTGTACCGGAATTTGCATGATCGAAGGCGAACCTTCGACCAGTTCCTTTTCGGACAGGTTGGCGCTGACGTTTTCCACGTTTACAAGATCGGTCAGTGTATTCGGGCTGGCCTGGGCGACGCCGCTTCCGGCGGCCGCGCGTGTCAGTATCAATTTCTGTCCGGACGCGATAAGGGCCGTTAGGGCTTCGCTTCCGCCGTCCGTGACAATGGACTTGAATTTTGCCATTCGTTTTTCCTCCTTACGTTGCCGGCGTGTATTTGTGCCGGTTCATTGTAGCCATAGCGGAACAGGCGGCCGTTTTGGCCGGTTGGTCGTCTTGTGGAATATCCGTCCGCAAGCGAAGAACCAGATTCGCCGGAATCATTTGTCCCAGGGTTGCCGCCAATGCGTCGCGTTGGGCGTAGCCTTCCAGGCGGATTCTGATATATAGATCGTAGGCGTTTTCGTTTAGGGTGACTGTGAAGTCTTCGCTGACCGTTGCAAGGTATTTCAAAAGGGCCCTGTAAGTATAGGGAAGCTGATCCAGGTACTTAATCAGGATTCGGTCGCGGCGGTCCTGTACTGTGTCCCCAGGCGCCGCAGAAAGCCCCAGAATCTTTTCCCAGCGTTCGCACCCATATTCGGACAGGGACACCAGAAAAAAGTCGTCAGCGGCCGATTTTACGTCACTGACGGCATTTTCGAATTCGGGTTGTTCCGCGTTGGCGATCTGCTGAAACTCGATCAGTTCTTGCAGATAGCGCGGCCAGTATTCTTTAAGAACCATTTGTCACCACCCCCAGAACCGGAATCGCATTTGAAGCCAGGGAAATATTTTGTGTTCCGCCGTTGATTTTGGTTCCGGTGATGTCGATCACGCCTTCGACATTCAGGACCTTTGTTTCGATCTGGCTGACGCGGACGACAAGGTTTTCTTGTTCGTCCCAGGTTTTGGCCAGGCTGTCAAAGTAGTCCTGAATAGCTTTCTTCACAGACGTTTCGACGGTCGACCAGGTGGCCGAACCGGAAAAAGTCAGCGTGAAAGACACGTTGATCGTGGTTCCGGTCACACCTTCGACCGTGACGACGTGTCCGATCGGGGCGATACCGTCACCGACGCCCTGGTTCTGAACTGGATCGACGACTGTTTGAACGCTGTTGACAAGGTCGGAAGAAGGGATTCCCCAGTCACTATTTACAAAGACGATCTTCACGGTTCCGCCGCCATTCCATACAGGAAACACTTTGACGGCGCCGACGCCTTGAAGAAGTTCGACTTTTGTTTTATAGTCGGCCTTATTTCCGCCGTATGCCTGGGCCTGTAAGCTGTCCATATAGCGGTCAAGAAGGTCTTCGTCGCTTTCTTCGTCTTCACCGTTGATCAGAATATCCGCAAGCCTGGCCGCGCCCAGTCCTTCCACGTAGTCGATCGGGAAAAGGTTCCCCTGGTACTGGTTGCCGGCCGCGCCTGGCGTTTCACACAGAAGGCGAAACTGTCCGGTTGCGATCTTTTCGGTGACGGTATAGTTCAAGTTATCGCCGGAAAAACGCGTTCCGATCGGTACGTCCATAGCGGCGCCGTTTCCGTCTTCAAAATAGCCCTTTCGAATTGCGGCGGTTGCCGGTGTTCGGAAGATACTTCTTTCGCGGACTTTCTTTGTCAGGTCGTCGCCGGATTCCGTATCGGGAAAAGCGCGGTCCATAAGGTAGGCCAGTTCGATATACATGATCGCCAGTTCCGCCGCCGCCGGCGCGATTGCGTCATATACGACGGAACCTTCGCGTTTGTCGATAGAAGAAGACACACGGTCCAGACAGCGGTCCATAATGTTTTCGAAGGTCATATCCTCATACATTCGCGTTCACCTCGCTTTCAATAGGTATTTCGCCGAAGATAGTTTCGGTCGTGAACTTCACGGAAGCGGTTCTTTTGTCAATCTGGGCCACTTCGAAGTCTGTGACGTCGGTGATCCGGCTGTCCGCCAGAAGGGCTTCGCGAATTACACGTTTTATTTCACTTGTAAACACTTGATAACTTTTCCCGACAACGGCGTTCAGTTCGATTCCGTAATTCCAGGAATAGATCAGGTATTCGAAGCGTTCTGTTTGCAGTATCTTGTAAATGGCCTGTTTCATGGCTTCCGTTTCATCACAGAAGCCACCGACGCGGCCGGCGTCAAAGTCGATTTTGAATGTTCTTGTCGGCGCTTCGGCGGCGGTTTGAACCTCCACGTCTTCGCCGATCGTTACGTTTAACGCGTTCGGTATCATAAAATCACACCCTTCCCAGGACAAGGAACGCCTGTCCGCCAGCATTTCGCAGAAGGACCACTTTGTCACCGACGGCCAGGCCGTAATAATATTCGGACTTTGCGTCGGTGTTGGTCTGGTAGTTGCCTTTCAAGGTGTGGGAATGTGCCGCGAAGGACGCGTCGCCGCTTCCGCCTGACTTTTCTTCGGTGGAAGGGCTACCCTTGACGCCGGTGTGGTAGTGGGTAGGATAGAAGCCGGCCTGGAATTCCTTCATAACCACAATAGCGTCGCCGGATATATCGAACCGGTTGTCGACGCGGATCGTCAAGGGCGACGTCTTCGTCACGGAACCGAACAGAAAAGCCGTAGGCATACCGGCGTCGTTGGTCGCTTGTGCGACTTGTTTTATAGTGTCAAGAAGTCCCATATTACACCACCTTTAATTTCAAGGACATTGTTTCTTTCAAAAGGTCGTGCGTGGCTTCTTCGACTATGAAGAAGGATTTCACGCCCACAGCGCCGATCCCGATATACAAGGCGCGGCCGGCTCTGACTGACAGGTCCGCGATTGCGCTGACGCTGAAAGACCGCTTCGGTCTGTTGTATAATTCCAGCATTTGTCCGCCGCGTTTCTTGATCTGGGCTTCGTTCATATCTTCGTCAACCACTTCGTAGTCTTGCAGAATACCCCACAGGGTCATATTTTTAGAATCCTGGAAGATATAAACGTCACGTTTTCCGGTTTTCTTGTTGTCCTTGACCAGTTTGATCTTGTTGTAGGCTTCGGAATCAATTTCTGATTCGTAGGTGAAGCCTGTCGCCAGACTGCCGTCGCCGACAAAAAGGTCCAGCTTTGCCGTTTCGACGTCGGTCAAGGTCAGTTTCCCGAAGTTATCCCACAGGACGAACATTTTCCCCGTATTGATCAGGGTGTAGTCGATAGCCTTCAAGACAATGTCGAAAAGCGTCTGGCCGTCTTCAATCATAGACGGGATAGAATATCCGGTGTTTGCCAGGCTTCCGGTCTTCAATTTGAAGTCTTCGGCGATCTGTTTCAATACCTGATCCGCACGTTTTCCCTTGAAAACATAGGTGTCCTTGTTTTTCTTCAAATACCAGGTCTGATCGTAAGCCGTGATCTGAACCTGTTCCTTTTCGTTCTGGCTGATTTTTACGACGTAGCCATAAAACAGTCCGGTTTTGTCGTCTAACAGGGTGACGATTCCGCCGTGGCTCCACTGTATTTCGTCGTTGACAATGGCGGTCAGTTCCAGGGAAGCGGGGGAACCGGACCGTTTTGTCGACCATTTCGCGCCACTGACAAGCGTCGTTATATCGAACGCCGAGCCGGTGACGTTATTCTGGTATTGAATACGAATGGCCATTATGGAATCGTGAAAACCTGGCCAGGGTAGATCAGATTCGGGTTCTTTCCGATCGTCCCCTTGTTGGCGTTATAGATTTTTGTATAGTCGCTTCCCTTGCCATAGAATTTCTTCGCGATATTCCATAGGCAATCGCCTTTTTTGACCGTATAGGTTTTCGATTTCTTTTCAGGCTTTCCGGCTCTGGCCGGTTCCTGGGTTTTCGCCGGTGTGTTCTTCTTTTCCGGAAGAACGATTTTCTTCGGCGACGTGTCTTTCCATTCGTACAGTTTGATCGTATAGTACAGGTCGCCCAGTTCGCCGGATCGTTCTTCGTATTCGAAGGATTCGATTCCCATTCGAATATTACAGTCCAGGTCGGTTCCCGTTATCAGGAAGCGGACCGGCGTTTTGCTGTCCCTGGCTTTCTGGATTGCCTGAATAATAGAAATAGGGTCCCGAACTTGTCCGGTAGTGTACGGCGCGGAATCGGCCGGAAAAAAACTTTCCCAGGACAGAATCCGAAGGCCCTTTTTGCGTAAAAGAAGGACTTCACCCAGGTCAAGCACTGTCACGCGCTCATTTTTCCCAGGCGAAGACACGTTCAGTTTCGCCGGAAGGACGGGAATGTTGATTTCCCGTCCACCGACGATCAGTGTCATTCGGTAGTTGCTCATTAGTTATACACTCCTTCCGCCGCCGCTGTGAATTCGTCTTCCAGCTTGCTTTCGATTCGTTCGACGACTTCGTCGACGTCGACCTTTTCGCTGATCTGGGCTTCAACCGCCACAGTCGGCGTCAAGGTGACGAAGTTCTGGACATAGCGCATTTCGGCCACGTCGCGAAGGAATTTCAGATCTTCATCGGCGATATTTACATCGCTGTCAATCTTTCCGACCGATCCCACAGAATCGACTTTCCCGACGTCGTTTGTTCCGTCGACATTCCAGTCCGTGGCGCCGACGTCAGACTTTGCCTGTGCGGCTTCCGCTTTGGCGTTGGCGTAGGTCTTAGACAGCGCGGCCGTAGCGTCAGCAAGTTCTTTCTTCGCCGCCGAATATGTGGCGTCACGCTGGGCCTGTGCGGCCTTGATGTCCGATTCGTACTTGTTCAAGGCGTCGGCTCTGGCTTGCTTTGCGGCTTCGTTTTCTGCCTTTGCGGTTGTGGCGAAGGTTACTTGTTCGACCGCGTCAATGCTGACACCAGGAATTTTGTTCAGTAAGCCGATAAACTTGTTTATGATGTCGATCGCGCCATTGACCATATTTTGAAGTATTGTCAGGACGTTTACTTTCATATCGCCCATATATCCGGCTATGGCCACGCCGGCCCTTTGCCAGCATAGTTTCAGCTTGTCGATCAGGTTCGCGATCCAGTTGTAGGTTGCAAAGAACGCCACCTTCAAGGCCGCCCAGGCGACCACAAGGGCCGCTTTGCAGATTTCCCAGGCGTTTTTCACGCCGCCGACAGCCTGAATCATTCTGTAAAGCGCGGCGACGACAACGCCGACCGCAAGGGCGATCCAGAAAAGCGGATTCGTCAGAAGCGTCGTAAAGAAAGCCTTCGCGGCTCCGTCTGCGATCCAGGTCGCGGCCGTCTGGATTCCCAGCGCCACAGCATAGGCAAGGGCGGCACTGGCCAGGCCCCAGAAGATCGGGGCGATAGTGGACCAGTTGTCATAAATCCATTGTGCGCCGGAACCGATCGCCTGAATAACAGGTGTGAAGGCTTCCAGGGCGATATTTTTCGCGATTGTCCAGACCTGGGCGAAGGTCATAGGCATAGCTTCAAACTTCGCGTTGATTTCGTCAGCAGACGCCAGCATGGCATTTTTGACGATCGTCGAAGTGATCTGACCGTCGGCGGCCATATCGCGAATTTTGCCGATAGGTACGTCAAGATAGTCCGCGATCGTCTGAATGATTGTCGGCGCCTGTTCGAAGACGCTGTTCAATTCTTCACCACGAAGGACGCCGGAAGACATGGCCTGTGTAAGCTGTAACATAGCCGCGTCGATACCGGCGGCCGAAGTGCCGGCGATCGTGAACTGTTTATTGATCAATTCTGTAAACTTGATCAGTTCGTCGTTGTTTGAAAAGGCGTCCTTTGCCATGATACCCATTTTCGAAACGGCGTCAGCCGTTGTCTGATAGGCGGCGCGGGACCGGTTGGCGGATTTCATAATCATAGACTGTAATTCGTCCGTGGTTTGAAGTCCGTCGTTCATTATGTCCAGTCTGGCCCTGGTCGACGTCATACTGTCCGCAAGTTCGATCACTTTTTGGACACTGATCGCCGCCAGGGCTGAACCAATAGCCTTTTTTACAAGGCCCCAGGCGGAAGCGACCTTTCGGGCGCCTTCTTCTGACTGGCGCTGGCGATTGTTGAAATTATCAACCTGGCCGGAAGCGCGACCGGCGGCCGAAGCCGCCCTGTCAAAGTTGGCCCCAGGGTTCACCTGGTCCGACAGTGCGTCCGTGGTTTCCAGGGCGCGGTTTGTCCTCGATACTGCCTGAAAGATTCGGTTCAGCTTCGAAGTCATACCGTCGCGAATGGTCATTTGTGTAGCGACACCGGCCACGGTTCATCACCTTCCTTTCTTGCTTTTCTGTTTCGCTTTTTGCGCTTCTTTCTTTTCCTTTTCGATTTGAAGGTCAATCGAAGCATAAATAAAAGCCCGTTCCCGAAGGGGAAGGGCTACAAGCGTACTGGGAAGAATTTTCAACCGGTGCAAGGCGTAATGTGCGTAGACAGCTTCGCCGTCCGCGTCAGCGTCCACACCTCCACCGGTGATTAGTTTTTTGCTTCTTCGCGAAGATCGTTCACGTCGTCAGAAAAGCCGTTGACTTCCTGGACGCCCAGAAGAAGATCGACGAACTGGCCAGGCTTCAAAAGGACGTCGATCAAGGATTCGGCGCCCATGACACCGAATTTCGCTTGAAGTTCCGCGTCTTTGAAGTTCGGGTCCACACAACACGCAATCACAAGGCGGTTGTTGTAAAGGTCCTGATCCGTTTCCGTGGTCTTCTGGTGTGTCTTCTTGTCGAAGGTGATTTTCTGGCAAGACTTACGAATGGCCTTGTTTTCGCCTTCGGTGATCGACTTAATCGTGAAAGGGACAGGGAAGCCGCTGACCGCGACTTCCGCTGTTGCCTGAATATCGTCCTGGTTGGACATAAGGAATTCCTGTAATTTACCCATTTTGTTTTCCTCCTTTGATAACTTAGAACTTCGTGAACGGCGTCAGAATATCGAAGTCTTCGAAAGTGAAGTCGGCGTCTTCGTCCAGGGCGTCGTCGGAATCGCCGTCCAGCTTCGCAAGGACGACGGAATCCAGATTGCAGTCCATAAGAAGAACCGTCTGTTTGCCGGCCGAAGATTCCTGGTCGTCATTCTCGACCACCATATCGAAGTAAACGTCCTTTCCGGTTTCCTTCCACTGGCGAAGCATTTCACGGAAAAGCGGCGTCATATAGTAAAGCGTCATGGAACCGCTACCGTTTGCGCCGGTTGTCTTGTGGCCGGTCATACGCTTTCCGATCGCCTTGATTTCGGACTTACTCTTTTCGACATTCGCTTCGATCGTCTTCGCGTAGAACAGTTCTTCATTGTTGCCATTGATTTTCGCATAGGCGCGGCCTTCCTTGCCGGAAATGGTATCAGGTGCGTTCAAAGTTTTCATTGTCTGTCACCCCTTTCTTAGTTTACGACGACAGTCATATAAAGTTTTTCCATGCTGTCGTTCGGCTGTAAAGCGCAGTCGACCGCGACGTCGCGTTTTCCGTCGCCCTGGTTGACAGTGATGTCGTCGGACTTGAAGTTGCTGATTGCGTCGATCGACTGATACTGATTTGCAAGCGCCACAAGGTCAGCCTTGAAAAGCTGTCGGCCCGTGTCGCTGTTGGTTACAAGACCGATATAGGATTCGCCGAAGATTCGGGCGACGTCATTCGCCCAGCCGTCCATAACACGGACAACGCGGTTCGACGTCCAGTCGGAAGACATATTCTGGCCGATTGTGACAAGGCTGTTGATGTCCGTCAGGACACGGGCTTTTTCGTTGTCGGCGTAGAATGTGAATTCGCCGGCCTTGATAGCGGCTTCGAACTGGGACTTCGTATATTTAATATCGACGTCCACAGCGTCGTCATAGGCCGTATTTGTCAGGGATTCGTTCACTTCCGCACCGGCAGAAGCGCCAGTCACCCAGGCGACGGCCTTGTCGCCGGTCAATGTGGTTCCGTTGGCCAGGATAACGCCATTCTTGACGTTGATCAGGCCCATATTGTCGCCGTCGTAGTCATAAAGGACGCCGACGATTTTTCTTCCTTCGTCGTCACGAAGACGCTTCACAAAGGCGCCATAAAGGGCCTTGACGTCGGTATTCGTGCCAGGATAGCCGATCACATTGAAGGATTCGACTTCGAAGGCGTTCAGGGCGGCCGTGTGCTTTGCGGCGTTGACAGTGGCGTTCGTTCCACCGGTCAAGGCGGTTGCAGTTGCGGCCGTAAGGGTTGCCGCCGTTCCGAAGGTTACGAAGTCATTCGCTACCAGGGAAGCGGCGCCGCCGGATTTCGCGACGGTCTGGCTATCCATAACCGCGCCGTCAAGATAGGTCACGACGTCAACCTTTGTCGCGTCGTCGACGTTGGTGATCACGGCGACCATGATGTCGTTTCCGTGTGTGCCGCCATATTTCGCGGTGACAGTCATTCCGCCGACGGTTGCGCTGGCCTTCGTGCCGCCGCCGTTTACGCGATAGATCAGAAGGGACTTCGCGCGTTTCAGTGCTTCGCGGACAAGAAGAATATTCGCGTCGGTAGGATCGTAACCGAAAACTTTCAAGCTGGTCGCGTTGAAGTCGGTCGCGGTCATAGTGAAGACCTTGTCGTCAGGTCCCCAGTTAAGTTCAAGGGGAAGGGCGGCGACGCCACGGCTTCCCATTTTGGCGTTGGTTCCCATGCTTACGAAGTTAATGTAAGCGCCAGGAAGAATTTTGTTCTGTACTGTGAAAGTACCACCACCAATAGGCATAGGTTACACCTTCCTTTCAAGAAATTCGGTCACAAGCTGGATTGCCTGTTCCCGTGTGTACTGCTGACCGTCTTTCAGGATCGCCGCCACGGCGTCCCTGGGAAGGCCCAGCGTTTCGGATTTGACCAGTTGTTCTTTGCTGAAAGTAGGTTCCGCCTGGTCAACGGAATCAGCCTTTTTCTTTGTTGCCATTATTCGATTACCTCCGATCTGATTGTGTTGTCCTGGTCCAGATAATACATAGTCGGAATCACTTCCGGCGTGATCACGAAGTAGAAGTCCGCGTCAAAAAGAAACTGATAGACACGGCTGTCGTCGTCCTTTCTGGCCGTGACATTCGTCAGGCGAACCAGTCGGGAACGGTTTTCTGTTTCGACCACAGTCAGGGATTCGAATTCGTCCAGCATTTTTTCGGACCATTCGTTGAAGTCAAGGTTATCCTTCGACGCCAGGAAATAAAGAACTTCAATCTGGACATGACGCCGGCGGCGACGATCCAGTTTCTTTTCCTGTGTCGTTTCGATAATTCCGACGAAGAAATTCCCGTCAGAATCCTTCGGGATTTCATTGACGAATACGTGTCGATCGGGCCACAGGCCGACAAGCTTTTCGGCGACAGCTTCAAGGAAGTTGTTCAGCGTCATTCTGTGCCACCTCCATTCATGCGTTGACGAATGATCCGGTCCATTTTCCGGTTCAGTCGTGCCGCCTGGGTTGTCTTCGTGCGTCTTATAGCGCGCCGAAGGGTGAAATGACCGCGAACATAGCCGCCGGCCGGTCCGACGTACATTCCGCCGTCAGGGTCGTTTCTCTGGTACTTGAAGGAATTCCCTTCCCAGTGGCCAGGAACGAAGTGACTTCGGAAGCCGTATTCAAGCGGCTTCGCATAGTCAAGATTGTTGAAGATGTCGATTTTGTACGAATTACCGGCGCGGATCGCCTTTGTTCCGCTTTTGAAGTTGCGTCGATAGTCGCCAGTGTTTACGATATTTTCTTCCTTGCAGATTTTACGGGCCTGGTCGCGCGCATAGCGTCCTTCGCCGACGGCCAGGCTGTCCATTATTTCAGGAATGTCGTCTTTCAATGCCTGAATCTGATTCTGGAAGGCCATAAGTTCAGAATTGTCCACGCTCACGCCAGATCACCGTCCTTTACTTTGATTTCTTGATGTGTCGCATAGACGGAAGGACGGCCGATCACTTCGAAGGTCAGGTTTCGACCACTGGAAGGGTCGTCCCGTCCGAACCGTTTTACGACGATTGTGTCACCAGGAAGGACCAGAAGGTCCGGACTGGCGAAAATGACAGCGTCATAATCGACGTTGTTCTGTGCGTCCGTCTGTCTGCTATTGTCTGAACCTGTATACGATAGCGCGCAAATGATACCGTCGTAAATCACAGAAGGGGAAGACGCTGAAATGTTGTTTTTCCCTCTCTGTGACGTTGTACGGCTCACGGTGGCGGTGTCTTCGTAGGTCAATTCGATTGCGGCGCGTTCAGCGCTTGCGTTTCCGAAGGCCATAGGATCACCACCTTAACACGCGATATTCGTTCAGGACAGTTTTCCATCCGAAGAAGTCGCCGCTGTCTGTTCCCAGGTTGAAGGTGTTCGCCGATCCAGAAGAACCGGAACCGGTGGCGAAGGAAGTCTGGACGTCGCCACGCTTCACAGACGCCACAGGACCGACGGCGGCCGTCGTGGTTCCCAGTTCGGCCGATTTGTAATAGCTGACACACATGACGATCAAGACGTTTTCCAGACGCGGCGGAAGGGTGTCCTGATTGATGTACGACAGGATCATATCTTCGACTGTCTGGATAACGAATTCCAGAACGTCGTCCTGATCCGTCGTTGTGATTCCCAGAAGGGCCTTGACCTTAGAAAGGCGGTTGTCCTTCGACATAAGAACGCGAAGGACGTCCGCACGTTCAAGATCAGTCAGGCCGTCCAGGGACGAAAGAATCTGTTCGAACATAGTTCCACCACCTTTCGGCGGTTCCGCTTTATTCGTCGCCCTGTGCGGCTTTGATCAGTTCGACGATCTCCGCCTTTGTGGCGCCGTCAGGAACCGCGATTTCGGCGTCCTGGGCGACTTTCAGAAGTTCGTCCTTGTTCATCTTCGACAGGGGCTTTTCGTCGCCCTGTGCGGCTTCCTGGCCGTCATAGACAACGAAGGAAGGATTCTTTCGAAGCTGTTCAGCGACCATTTCGGAATTCGGTTCCAGGATCGCGCCGGTTACAATACTTTTGAATTTTGTGTTCATGTTGCTACCTCCTATAAAGGTTCCGCCACTTACGCAGTGACGGAAGTTCCATACCAGAAAATAAGGTCAGGGGTAAGGGCCTTCGTGCCGTAGTCGAAGAACATAGACACGCCGTAGTCGTTGGAAAGAGGAATCTTTTCAGGCTCCTTGTAAGGATAGATAACCGCCGGCTGTGCGATAGCGCCTTCGATCATGGCGATAGCGTGAACCGTAGTGGTCTTCGTCTTGCTGTCGGAAGTCGCTTCGGACGTCACAGGCAGATTGATAGAAGAATATACCCTTACACCGTGGAAAATAGCGAAGTCTTCGGCGGCCGTGTCCACGTTGGCGTTGTTGGTGCTTTTGTCAAGGTAGTTTCTGGCCTTGCCGTAAGTAAGAGGATCAAGGACAAGGCGGATCATGTTACGGGGAACGCCGCGAACATAATCGTTCTTGACACTTTCCAAAGTCTGAATGATACCTTCCAGAAGGTCTTCGATTCCGGCGTCGCTGGCCGGCGTGTAGGAAGTGCCTTCGGCCTTTGCCTGGGCGAAGAAGGCAGTATCGAATTCAGACGCCACAGTGTCGACGTGGTTGTCGGCACGTCTGGCCATGATGTTTCCAACGCCGAAAGTGTCAAGGTCGAACTTTGCGGCTTCTTCGACGATTTCCTTGTGGGTGTTAAGGTTTACGGTAGTAGGCGGAACGGTGATCGCGTCGCCCTTGCCGGCAGTTCTTGCCGTACCGTAAGGCTGGGAAGCGCTGTTCTTGAAGCGCTTAAACTCGACGGAACCGCTGGCAGGATTGCCAGTGTACGCCTGGGACTTCAAGCCCTGGGAAAGGGTGTCCTTCTGAATGTTGCTGATCACAAGGCCGGAAAGTTCGGCAAGGTCTACCTTCGTAGAACCGGACTGGATCAGGCTGATTGCTTTTGTTCTTGCCATTGTAAATCATTCCTTTCTGATTTTTGTTTGTGTGTTTTTACAAGCAAACGGGGCCGTCTGCTTTTGCGGCCGGTGCGCCAGGGGCGCCAGGCTCGGCCGGCTTTGCGCCTTTGATTTCAGGGGCGCCAGGTTTCGCCGGTTCGGTGAACAGATAACCTTTCGATTCCTTGATAGGCTTCAAAAGGCCGTCAAGGTCTGTTTTCAGGTTGCCGGCGTCGTCGACGTCGATTTTCTCAAGGTCCAGAAGGCCGATAATGTCCGAAGGGTCATGGACTTTCCCGTTCAAGGCCATTCGAAGGGCGGCGTTCTTGCTGATCTTTTTGATTTCGGCGTCATGGTTGGTTTGAAGGGTTGTGATTGTGGTCTGGGCCGTCTTCACGTCTTCGGCGATCTTGGCCGGATCGCCACTTCCGCCGATTGCCTTCAACGCTTCGGCGGCGGCTTTCAATGCGTTTTCTGCGCTGGTCTTGCCGCTGTTGGCGCCGTTGTACTTTTCAGCCGGAACGAAACTTCCGTCGTTTCCGATAACCAGATCGACGTCTTTTCCGTCTTTGCCTTTTCCTTTCAGCGCTGTTTCGACCTGTTTCGTCAGGTCTTCGCCCAGAAGATTTTTGATTCCTTGAATGATCATGTGTGATCGCTCCTTTCTTTTCCGCTGTGTTTATCGTGACTTCCACACGCTTTGCGGTTCCGCCTGGTCGCCGGACGGGTGCGGCTGTTTTTGTATATGAAAAAGACACCACCGAAAGGGTGATGTCTGATTCAACGCATAAGAAAACGCCGGTCGGAATATCCGATCGACGCTTATTCAGGGTGATATTTGCATTTCAAACAGATTTCCTTCTTGTCGTCCGTGAAGTCTTCTGGCTTCAAGTCCTTCGGAAGGAACCTGTCGGGGGTTGTCTTTTCGGCGACCATTGAAATATCGAAGCAGTCGTCGCCGTTGACCTGTCTTTGAAGGACAGGACAGAAAACAGTTTTATTTTCCATTCTTCAAAACCTCCATAGCGGATTTTGTCTTTTTGTCGAATTCGTCCTTCTTGAAGGAAGTCCGGATCACGTTGTCGCTGGTCCGCACATACGAAGCGCCTTCTTCTGAATAGTAGTTCAGGAAAGTTTCGCCGGTCCAGTGACGCCTTTTCAGGGAAAACGCCGCGTTCTTGATGTAGGAAACGGCTTCTTCCTGGGTGACGCCGTGGCGGCGTTCGTTTATATGCGCGACGTCAAGCGTCAGGGCGGAAGTATCAATCTTCGCGGCCGGAACTCTGACGGTTCCATATATGCCGGTAGCTTTGATCTTCTTGTACGTCTGGAAGTCAGCTTTCGTCGCTTCCGGAACGCGCCCTTTGTACGAATAAAGACCTTTCAGGTCGGACCATTCGTCAGGCTTGCTATATTTCAAGCGCTGGAAGGTGTCGACGTCAGAAGGTGCGTCAGCGCCCAGACGTTCGGAATAGGCTTCGAACTGTTCCAGGTCTGCTTTTCTATTATACACCTTTTGTCGTTCGACCTCAACCGATCCCTGGCCGTTCCTGGCCACCTGTTCGTCGTACCATTCTTCGTAAGTCTTGGTTTTCGGCATAGGTTGACCGGAATTGTACCAGTCCAGGGCGTCGTCTGGGTCATATTCTACCGTAGTACACCGACAATTCGGGTGTATCGGCGGATAATTGACACCGACTTTCGCTTCGCTGACTTTGAAGTGTTTCCCGTCCAGGCTTCCGCAAACGTCACAGGTTCGGACTTCCAGCGTCGCCATGAATTCATATTGTTCGACGCCAGCTTCTTTGTATGCGGCCCGATCTGATTCCGCGTGAATATGCGCGGTTTCTGTTCTGACCAGGCGTTCGGCGTTCTTGTAGGACTGGCCCATTTTGGCCGCCAGGGCGGAAGACATGACGTTCACGCTTTTCCCCTGGATAAGTCCCTGGGTCAGAACTTCCCTGGTGTTGAAAAGAAGCGCCTGTTTGTTCTGCCATAAGCGATCGGAAAACATGGCGCCGGACCAGGGATAAGAAACGACGTTTTCAATGGCCGCATAGTCGATCTTTGCGATCTCGTTGAAGAATCCGGCCCTGGATTGAAGGTCGTAGCATTTCTTGTAATAACCTTCGACGAAGTCGTCGCCGAACTGATTTTTCATTTGTGCGACGCCTTTGTCATACAGGTCATTCAGGATCAGGTCGATTTGACCTTGAAGGGCTTCCAGTCTGGAAATAGAACTGTTCGCCGACAGGGCGTCCAGTTGTGCCGTCAGAAGCGCCTTGACCTTCGGGTCCTGTATTGTGGCGATATAGTCCACATATTCCGCCAGGCTTGCCTTCCATTCCTGGAATTCCTTCCGGTTCAGAAGACGGACGGCCTGATCGTATGTAAGGCCATATTTGCCGGCGTACTTCGAATAGAAGGCGCTGATTTCGCGCTTGATAGCTTTCGCGGCGGATTCGTATTCCTGGAACAGTTTCGCCGTCAATGCCGCGTCGTGAAGGTAGGCTTCTTCGGCGCGCTTCAAGGCTCTTTCTGTCCAGTATGCTTCATTATTCGTCATTGCCGTCACCACCATTCAGGCCGGCGCTGTCGCCGCCTTCCTGGCTGTCGTCGGCGCCCATAGCGTGATTGAAAAGGCCGTCGCCGTATTCTTCCATAGCGGCTTTCTTTTCTTCGTCGATTCTGGCCAGTTCTTCGTCGACGTCTGTGACCCACGGGTGATTTTGAAGGATCGTTCGTTTCGACAGAAGACCATTGCTGTTTACGGCGTTGTTGATGATGTCTGTTTCGTTGACCGGAAGGTCCATATTGAAGACAATATCGAATTCTTCGGTCGTGAAGTCACCCTGGCCGGTGATCTGGAAGTAAACGTCAATGAACAGTTTCAGACGCCGGAAGGTGTCTTTCAGTTCCGTTCCCAAGGAATCACAGTCGGCGTCAAGGTCCATATAACGGAAATTGATCGCCGTTCCGCTGGCGTTCCCCAGGTCAGGGTCTTTCGTATCGACGGCGGCCGCAAAGTCGAACAGATCGCGGCGTTGTTTGTCCAGGAAGGCCATGACAGCGTCGATATTTAGATCGGCCTGTAATTTATCCACACCGCCGTCAGACGTGACCTTGATCGCCATGTGTTCTTTCAGGTCTTTCAGGAATTCGGCCAGGTCTTGTCCGCCATAGTTACGAAGAATATAGATAAACTTCGCCACGTCGCGAAGAACGTCGGAAGTGACGGACGTCTGCCAGTTGATGTCGTCGATCAGGTCCTTAATGTAATAGCAAAGGGGAAGTTCTTCTTCGTTGTATTTCAGCCAGGCGATCGGACATTCTTCCCAGTTGTACGGCTTATTGTCAACGACGAAGTGTGGTTCTGTATAGTCAGACGCTTCGTCGCCGTGTTCCTTGTCGACATAGAAGTTTCCGGCGCCAGTTCCGGCGAAGGCGTCTGTCTTGAACCATTTCACACCGCCAGGCCACCAGAATTCGGCGTGGGTGATATTGTGTTTCCTGGTCCCGATATAAATGACCTGATCATAAAATCGGATAAAGGCGTCCAGTTCCGTTCGTTCAGCGTCGCGCCACAAAGGGACAAGCTCAGTCGAAGGAATACGCATGAACGCCAGTTTCCCGTCCCTGAAATAGGGTTGAATCCAGGCAATACCGGACTTGATCGCGCCTTTCCCCAGGGATTTAATCTTCCGGCGGAAGGTCTGGTCGAAGACTTTCGTCAATGCTTCGCCGTATGCGCTGTTTTTGGTGTCGACCGTCCAGGGCTTCGACAGAAGGTAGTTCGCTTTCTGGTCGACAAGTTTCTTCAAGATCGGGTGTTCGATCTTCGTGTTTGAACGGTTCGCAACGTCAACCGTCTTTCGCTGGACGTCGCTTCGGTTCCTGTAATAAGATTCAGCTTCAAGCATGATCGCGTATTCAGGGGACGCCTTGAATTCGCGTATTTCTTCGCTGACGATCTGGGCCAGCGTCATTGTAGTTTTTTCGGGGTCGGACAGAATCATATTGATCCGGTCCATAACAGATAATTCGGCCATTTTTACACCTCACTTCAATACTTCGATAGAAGAACCACGACGAAGACGTTCGACCGAATAACGAAGGGCGGCCATAGCGTCGTCCATGAATTCGACCGGTTCGTCTATGTAAAGACCGGACGTCGGGTCCTTTTTCCATTTCCATTGTTGGACTTCTTTCAGTACATTCACGCATGACGGGTGAATGTGGATTTTCCGGCCTTTCAGCCAGTCAATTTGTGCCTTCACGCTTCCAGGCTCTTTCTTCACAGGGTAGGCGCGGAAGCCGGCCTTTGACCAGGTCTTGATCCTGTCCGGTTCAGCGGAATCGCAGAACATTTCGATACGTTGGTCGACTTTGTTCTGTTTGGCCAGACTGATAATTTCTTCGGTGTCCTTCTCAAAGACATAGATTTCAGAACAGATATACACTTCGCCGTCTTTCCAGCCGACGCCCAGAATGGCGTCCGCGTGGTTATAGCCGAAGTCCTGGCCATAATAGAAGGCGTCGAAGTTGTCTTTTCCGGTCTTGAAGTCGTGGACTTCGAAGTTCGTCAGGATCAGGCCGCCCAGTTCGCCCCATTCACCCAGGCCATAGACGCGATAACCTTCGGGGTCTTCTTCCTTGCGTCGCTCCATGCGGCGAAAATAGGCTGGGTCTATGAACCGGTTTGTCTTATACGTTGAATGGTGGGCCAGGACGTCAGGATCGGCCTTGTCAAAATACCGGCCTTTGATCCAGTGCGTCGCGCTGACTGGGTTGAACGTCATTGTTATCTGGTAGTACAGATTCGGATTCAGTTCGTTCAGATTACCACGAAGACGGTCGTCCAGAATGTCGACGTCTTCGGAAAGAAGTTCTGTCGCTTCTTCGCACCATATCCAGACCAGTTTCCCGTTCTTGAAGGTGATTGACTTCACCTTTTCACGCTGTCGCTGATCCTTGACACCGCGAAAAATGATTCTGTTTCCGGTGATCTTACATTCCAGCGCAAGCGGATTCAGATTCACTTTCCAGAATCGGTCAGCATAGGGGCCGAACATTCTGTATATTGCCGCCTGTAATTCGGCGAAGGTACTGTCGCGGTTCGTTTCTTCAATCTTACGCACGACAAGAAGGTTCGCGCCGGTGTAGGCCGGATCGGACAGTTTCGCGATATAGTCCTGGGCGATATTCACAGACTTTCCGGAACCGGCTGAACCTTTCAGAATCCTATATCTGCCGCGCCATTCATTGACAGGGCGGAAGACAGGGTTAAACTGTGCCGACGCTTTGAATTCAATCTTCGCCGCCGTAGTCATAATTGATCACCACCGTAACAGGGACATTTGCTTCGGGATTGTCTTTGAACATTCCCAGGTGACGGCCGCAAAGTTCAAGCGCTTTCAGCTTGTCGCACAGCTTGACTTCGCGTTCGATTGCCTGTTCAATGACAGGATCACCGTTTTCGTCGAAGTCCTTATGTGGGACATATTTGACCTTCATTCCGGCGATAACTGCCAGATCGTCGTCGCTGGTGTCCGGCTTTACTTCCGCAGTCTGTAAGTCAAGGACGTCCTTCGGGTTCACAAAGGCGATTCGTCCCAGTTCCCGAAGAACGCGGTCAGCATTGATTCCGGTTCTTTTGGACCTTTCGGCCATTGCGGTTTCTATGCGCGCGCGAATTTCAGGTTTCGTCAGGTTTTCACTTCCGATACTTCCGGCCGATTCCACAGAATATCCGGCGCGGATCGCGGCCTGTGTCGCGTTCAGGTCGACCAGATATTCTTCACAGAAACGGGCTTGTTTCGGCGTCAGCTTTGCCATGATTCACACCTTCCTTTCTGATTTTCGGTATTTCCTCTGAATTCGGGTACAAAAAAGACGCTCCCGAAGGAACGTCTTCCTGTACCCTATATCAATAGGAGGGTGGACGCGCAAGTCCACGATGATGTTATACCATATATTTTTCCCGTTGACAGTTGCGTATAGTTGCAAGTAGTTGCAAACAGTTGCACATAGTTGCAAGTAGTTGCAAACAGTTGCACATAGTTGCATAAATTTTTATTCGCGGAAGGCTTTTGACCGTTCAGCCCTGGCGAAAAGCCTGTTCAGGGCGATTTCTCTTTGTCGATAGACAGTTGTTCTTTCGACTTGAAGGAATTCAGCCGCTTCGTCGTATGACCTGTGAGGGTAGTACAGGGCAAGAAGGACGCATTTCGAACGGGTGTCCAGGGTGTAGACCAGGTTTTGAACCTCTGTGATCTGTTGAAGTTGGCGTTCCAGGTTGCCGATCGCTTCGTTTGCTCTTTGTCTTCTTCGGTCGCGCTTGTCGACCATGCGAACCAGTCTTCCGTCTGGGTCAGGTGAAGACTGGACGCGGACGCCGGCGTCGGATAACTGACTGGACGGGTAAGCCGATTCAAGAATGAATTCCAGGTCGGCTTCCAGGGCTTCCTTTTCGGCGGCGATCTGTGCTTCTATGACACGCGCTTCCTGATCATGGTTCCGAAGGATTTCCATGACCCTTGTTCTGACTTTGCTTTCTTTGGGTTTGTCCATGTATCTTCACCGCCTTTCCCCAGTCTATTTTCAGAACGGAATATCTTCGTCAGTCACTTCGAAGCCTTCGGACGTCATGGCACTTTCGGCGTAGCTTCCGGCGGCGCTTTCCTTTTTGGCGTCCGCAAAATAGACAGAATCGGCGACGATTTCGACGGCCTTGTGTTTGCCGCCGTCGTTATCTTCCCAGGATCGGGTCTGTATGCTTCCGACGACCGCGACGCGCTGACCTTTGGCGAAGTGCTTCGCGACGAATTCGGCAGTCTGGCGCCACGCGATAATATTGATATAGTCGGCCTTGTCGCGATTGAAGCGGCGGTCGACTGCCAGTGTGAACGACGTGACGGCCGTTCCTTGTGGTGTGTATTTCAGTTCGGGGTCGCGCACCAGGCGACCCATAAGTTGACACTGATTCATTGTGTTTCCTCCCTTCGGGATCAGAATTTTTTCCCGTGTTTGTACGGGCGGCCTTCATTGTAGGCCATTTTGATTTCGATTACTTCTTCCAGGTCGATTCCCAGGTGTCCGCAAAGGTCCGCGATCCGGATCACCGCGTCAGCCAGTTCGACGGCCACGCCTTCGGGCTTTCTGCTTCTGTACTTGCAAAGGCTTTCTTTGCCGTACATAAGACATTCGGTTTCGTCTTGTGGGGTGCAAATAAAGTTGTCGCTTTCGTTACAAGCGAACCAGACGTCGGGGTTCCCGTTGCGTTCTTCTTCCAGGGCTTCGGAAAGTTCGCTGTGAATCAGTGCGATCGCCGTTCCAAAGGAAAGTGGCGGTTCCCAGAATCCGTGTTTCACGGCGTTTTCATGTGCTTTCGCTACAAGTGTTTTTATTTCCATATCGTTTTACCTCTCTGTATCAGAAATAACTTTGATTCGGACTTCCTGGCGGCCGAAGCGAAGGGCGTCTTCGTGACTATTGAAGAATACGTCGATCTTCTGGCCGCTTATGGCTCCGCCGCGATCCTGGACAGTCCGTTCGCCTATGCCTTCTATGTAAAGGATAGTTCCTGGCGAATAGACGGACCATTCGGCCGCGATTGTGACGCCTTCTTCGGCTATGGCTCCGCTGGCCGTGTAGACGATACCGTCAGGGCGGTTCAGCGCCCATTTTCCACAGCATATTTCACAAGGACAGTAAGCCGTCGCCACGGCGTCGATCCATTCTTCCGGTTGTGTGGTTGGTTCATTTTCTGCAATGGCCACAGACGGCGCCAGAATGGCCGTGGTTTCGTTTAATTCTTTCGGTGGGATAATTCCTTCGGCAACTGCTTTATCGTCAGCCAGGGCGAAGGACGCGCCCACCAGGACCATTCCCAGGGTGATTGTAAACAGTCCGATCTTGAACCTTTTCAGTCTTGTCATTTGTTTTCACCGCCTTCCACTTCGTCGCCCCAGGAATCCCAGCCAGGGGCGGTCTTTCTTGCAAATAGTTCGATCATTGATCCCCCCCCCGCAAGCTGAACGATCCTGTCACGGGCTTCGGCCGGCTTTTCGCTGTGACGGCCGATCGGGGCGTCGATTATGCTATGGACTGACGCTGACGCGCGCTTCGGTTTGCCTTTTGTGGCCAGAAGGCAGATTTCCGCGTTTGCGCGTGTCCAGTTTCCCAGACCCCAGAACCAGGAAGGCGATTTCCGGTTTCGCTTCACCCAGACGAAGGCGGCTGTTTTGTACTGGAAGCCCCAGCGACGGATCGTTTCCAGGGCGACGTCCAGGTTCGGGAATGTGGCCCACAGAAATAGAAGACAGTCGTCTTCGGCTATATCCTGAACCGGAAGGGAATAGATGTCTTCCGGCTTCATTGTGCGATAGTGCCTTTCGACGTTTCGCGTCTTTCCACCGGCCGCGTAGTTCCACGGCGGATCAGCGTATATTACCGAATATTTCTTTTCCGGAAACGGTATCATTCGGAATCACCTTCTTCCGGAATTGTTTCGAAGCAGTCACAGCGGACGACACGATCGTCGTCAGCGTGAATCGGGGAAGGAAGGCCGGCGTCGGTCCGTTCTATGAATTTTATACAATAGTCGCCGTCGCGGCGTTTCGCCTTGTCCTTGACGTATTGAATATGACGGCATTTCTTACACGAAAAGTCATATTTCCACTTCGGAAGGTTTGATTTTTTCTTCTTCATTCAGGCCACCGCCTTTTCGGCTTCTTCCAGGGTAAGGAATACGCTTCGGCCTATGTCATTTTCGGTGAACTGGTACGTCTGGAAGTTCGCCTTTATATTTCCGCGAAGCACGTTGAAGAAGAAAAGTCTGTCGGCGTTGATTCCGATAAAAATGACCTTTGCTTTCACCGGCTTTCGGCGGTATATGACATAGACGTCACCGTCCAGGGCTACCGGCGGAAATAAACCGCCGGCGGCCTTAAAATCGGCCAGAAGGTCGCGCGCCAGGAAGTCCATGACGCCTTTTCCGATTTCGTATGTGTGCCGGTGTTCGTTGGCGTGATATGCGATCCTGGCTTTTATGCGGTCCATTATGGCGTTTTCGTTTTTCATTACGACACCGCCTTTCTGGCGGCCAGGTTTTCCGCTGACCGTTGGTCACAGTAAGCAGAAAAGGCCATTTCGCGGATCACGTCGGGGATCAGAAGTGAAAGGTATTCGTCGCCGTAGCCGTCTTCGCCCCATGTGCGGCCGACGCTTTTGTTGGCGACTTCCAGTTTTCTTCTGGCGTACTGCTTCGCATATTCGAACAGGTCTTCGTCGATTTCGAAGCCCATTTCTTTTTCGACTTCCAGTTGAAGGGCGGATTTGTTATCCATTGTTTCGGCCTCCTTTCAGGCTGTCCGGCATTTCGGACGGAAGGTCCGCCTGGTGGATCAGGACAAGGTCGCTTCTGTCCACCAGGGAACCGTCGTGAAAGTGCGCGAAGGCGCCACTGTTTAGGTTGACCGCTGTGTTCGGCTTCGTCGTTTTGATCAGGGCTTGTCCCTGATGTTCGAAGACGTCGCCGGCGGCGCATTGCTTAAAAGTCGTCTTCTTCATTGTCGTCACCGTCTTCCTGACCTTCGGCGATTCTGCGAAGGACTTCTTCGACAAGCTGTTTCGAAGTGAATTCGGCCAACAGGGCGGAAGTGGAAAGTTCAACCTGGTCAGGCTCCACGGATAACGTGATCCCAGATTCCACGAAGAAAGCCGGCCGAACGCCATCGTTGCCATTGTACGCGTCGTAGTTGTACAGACTGCCGTCCGTGTTGCCAATGCGCGCATTGTACGCGTTGCTGGCGTACGGGGTGATCAGCCACCACCAGTCGTCAAGTTCAAGAAGGTCCTGATCGGCGTATTTCTCATACATGGCTTGCGTCAGAAGGGCGATCTTCGCCTGAATGGTTCCGTAACCTTCGCCGCCTTCGTGGTCAGCCAGGGACCAGTCAGCCGTCAAGATGTCCTTTGAACGGATAGGGCCTTCGGCCTGGTCGAACGTGGCCAGGAATTCGGTATTCAGTTCACGGTTCAGATTTGAGAAGCGCCAGTCGTTCGGATTTGCGGCCGGCTTTTCCGGTCTGGTCTTGAACGGCTGATCCGCGAAGTGGCGGTCAGCGATACAGGTATCGGCGATCAGAAGGGTTCTTCCGTCGGCGAAGTGTTCCAAAACGCGGACGTCGATCGGTCCGGCGTTGAATACGGTTCCAGGTGCAAGGTCTTTCAGTTTTGCGCGTACAGTCATTTTTTGTTTCCTCCTTCAAATTCTTCGATCACGACTTCGACACGGGGGTTCTTCGGGTCCACAGCGAAGTCGTCGGTAAAGTGTTCAATGTGTTTCCAGCCGTCATTTTGAAGAACGCCGGCGTGGACAAGGCTGTCCTGAATGAACTTCTTCGCAAAAGCGATATTGTCTTTATCTCTCCGGCGGTTCGGCTCGATCCAGGTGTAATGTATCACCACGGGACGGGTGAAGCGGACGCCGCGAAGCTGGGTTTTGATCATGTAGCCGATTACGTTTTCAGCCTGTTTCTTCATGGCGGCGGCCTTGTATTTGCCTTTGGCGCCGCGTTCAGCGTCCACATATTCGTTCAGTCCTGGCAGAAGGCCAGGGATTGTCAGTTTATAGTGTTTCACTCTGTCACGTCCTTTCAAGCCCCAGAAGGCGCTTCGCCTTGTCGCGGCGTTCTTGTGCGTTCTGGGTTCTTCTTGAATCGCCGGCCAGTTTCAGCCTGATCGGACACATTTCCAGAATTCGGTCATAAATTCGGGCATATCCCAGGGACGACGGGTTTTGAAGGTCGGCCAGGGAAAGGTTTGTTGTGACGATCAGGGGCTTTCCGGTGCGGCTCCTGGCGTCTATGACGTTGAAGACCTGTTCCACGGAATAGGACGTGTCCCTTTCGACACCCAGGTCGTCAATGACAAGAAGGTCATATCGGGACAGCTTGTCCAGGAATTCCTGTTTGTCTTCGCCGAAGCCTTGAAGTTTGTTCAGGATTCGGGGGAAGTTCGTCACGCTGGCGCGGACCTGTTTGTCGATCAAGGCGTTTGCTATGCAACAGGCCAGGAAGGACTTTCCGGTTCCGACGCCGCCATAAAACAGGATTCCGATATTGTCGGCCTTCATTTCCGGCCAGTGTTCCACATAGCGGCGGCACACGTCGGAAATTCTGGCATTGCGGTTGTCGTCCTGGGTGAAGTTCTGGGACAGGTACGACGGATCAGTGATCCCGTCTTTGCGAAGTCGTTCGCATTGCTTCCGGAATTCGGCGGCCTTTTCTTCGGCTTCACGCTGTCGGCTGGCTTCTGATTCGCATTTGCACAGGTGCGGAACGCGAAGCGTCTTTTCGCCGATCGTGATGTCGCCTTCTTTCCTGGTGTGGCACTTGCCACAGCACAGGAAGCCTTCTTCGTCGCGGTAGTCGCCTTCGGCGCCATTGTTCGCCCTACCTCTGGCGGCGATACCTTCGACAGCGGCCGTCCAGATATTGTCGGCCATGATTATTCACCGCCGTCCAGGAAGTCTTCGCCGTCGTCGTAGTTCTTGACGGGGGCCGGCTTCGGGGACGGTATGACTTCGGCGCGGTCATATTCGTTCCAGCGTTCACCGCGAAGGAATGTCGCTGGATATGGAATAAAGCGGCCGCCGTCCTTTGTCCACTGTTCAGAACGCTTCCAGCGCTCCACACCCTGGACGATCTGGTTTGTCAAGTCTGGGTTAGGGCGAATTTGATTCCAGACCTTCACGGCGTCTTTCTTGCCGACTTTTCGTGGATAGACTGACCAGAACTGGTCAAAAGCGTCGTCCACTCCGGCGCCGCGTTGCGCCGATACTCGTTTTCGTTTCTCGTTTCCGTTTTCGAATACGTTTTCGTTTACGTTTACGGAAGAATCTGCTTGCATTTGCGCGCAAGTGTCAGAATTATCACTTGATACCCCTTGACTGCAAGTGTTATCAAATTCTTGCGGTAGTGGGTATTTGGGTTTTGTTGCGCGCCTGTTCTGGTGTTTGTCCCAGGACAGAAGTTTCAGGTATTGCCGACCGTCTTCGGCTCTGTATGTAGCCACAAGGCCACCGTTCACAAGTTCAGCCAGCCAGGAAGACACCTTCTTTTCGGTCGGTACGTTCAGCGGAAAGAGAAGGGAAGCAAGGATTTTCGGGCTTCCGCCGATAAGTACGCCAGACTTTCCGACGTACATATTGATTCTTTCAAAATGCGGCTGGGCATTTATGACACCACCTTTCACGCGTTTTTCTGACAGGCGCGGCACATTTCACGGCCGAATTTGTTCATGGAATAGCGGCGTTCAGCTTCGCTGATAGGGCCGCCGCACACGGGACACGCGGCGCCGCCTGTCTGGGCGCTGTTTTGCGGTTGTGGTGCGGTTCTTTGCTGTTGGTTGGTAGATTGTCCACCCTGGGCGTTCTGCCCGTTCGTGGCGTTCTGTGTGGCTTGTGGCGCCGGTGCGTGTCCGTTCATATTGAAGCGGACTTTATTGTTCCGGTCGACGATTACCAGGTCGCAGATTTCGCGGCGTTCGTTATAGGCGATCTTCGATACCTTGAACTTCGTACTGGCGTAGCACTTGAAAACTTCCTTCTGGCCCTGGCGTTCGGGGTAGAATTCACCGTCAGCCAGTTCGACATAAATGAAAGGGCCTGTATAAAGTTCACGGCCGATCCCGACGTTGAAGCCGGCACGTTTGAAGCTGTCGGACGCCTGGCCTTTTTCCTTTTCGGTGTTGCTCTCTGTTCCGACGTCCTGTTTTCTGACCCAGGTCTTTTTCTCGTCGTCCCAGATGTCGATATTACAAAACAGGTTTCCGTTGATTACTTCGTGGGTTCTCTGCCAGTTGCCAGGCCCGAAGACCTGGTCCAGGATTCGCATATCGACGCGCGCGTCCTTGTAAAGCAGAAGGACGGCGCCGACGCGGCCGGTCTTTGCTTTGCTGACCGACTGAACGCGACAGTCAATGTCTTGTTCGGTAAGAAGGGGAATCGAAAATTCTTTCATTGCGGTTCCTCCTTATTTGATTTGAAGGTTTCGGTTCTCCACAAGGGAAGCGCCGGACACTTCCTGGCCGGACTGGATCGCCTTCTTGATCGCGGTCTTGTCCGGTTTCGTTGTAACGGTTTCAACAACGAAGTCAGCCGGAAGGGCCTTTTCGTCGTCAATGCTTACGGCCACAGACTTTCGGAAGGAAACGCGAACCTTTGTGGTTTCGACCTTGTCACGGCCGGCGGCGTCCAGACACGCAGTCAGGACATTTTTCAAATAGTCGATCCGCTTTTCGGTTTGCTTGCGGCGCTTTGCCAGGTTGGCTTCTTCGGCTTTCAGATTGCCGATAAAGACTTCGGAATTCTTGATGTAGCAAGCGACAGCTTCGCTTTTTTCTTCGAAGGCTCCGGACAGTTCGTCCAGTTCTTCGGCGTTCAGGATTTCGCCGGTTTCTTCGTCGATTTCCAGGTTGTCAAGGACCTTCAAATACTTGTCAGTGATTTCGTACAGGGTGTTATTCATTTTCGGAACCTCCTTCCAGGGTTGCGACCTTCGCTTCAAGGTCTTTTACTTGCTGATCGGCTTTCTTGTAGCGGTCGAACCAGTCGTTCGAACACTTCTTTTCATAGTCAAGGTCGCTTTTCAGTTCAGCGTTTTCGATTAAAATATCCAGGACGAACGCCTTCACGGCGTCGGTGTCATAAAAATTCAGTTTAGCCATTGTTTTTCACTCCTTTTCGTGATATACTGTTCGTAGACTTTTTTGAAAGGGCCGTTTCGGTTGTTGTGGTGACGACGAAACGGTCTTTTTCTGTTTCTTCAATGGTGATCTTGCGTTCACCAAGCAGAAGAAGACTTTTGACGGCTTGTCCGACCTGGACGGCCGACAGTGTCGCGGTGTACTTCATGTTTTGACCTCCTTTCCGTAGGATTTCGGAAGGCGCCACCTACAAAGGCGAAGCCGGTTCCAATGAACAGAAGGCCGAAGGTTCTGACCGTTCCTTCTACCAGGGACACCGCGTCGGTTTCTATGGCGCCGATCGTTCCCCAGGCAAAGAAGAAGGCAATAGCCGCCGCCAGGGCTGACGTCCTTCTGATCGCCAGACGGATTCGGCGTCGTTTCCGCCTGGTTGCTCTGTCCGGTGTCATTTCTTGACCTCCTTTCTTTTCGGACCACTGCCGCGACGACGAATGTTTTCCTGGTAGGTTCTTTGCGCCAGTACCGGATCATAGGCCGGTCGCTGGTTCTGATCCAGTTTTCCAGTCGCGCCGCGTTTCAGTTCGACATACAGTGTTCGAAGGGCGACGCCCACTTCGTCGGAAATGTCGGAAATGGACATTCCTTTCGCGTACAGGGCCGCGATTTTCTTTCTGTTGTCGAAGGTGATAGACTTATAAACTGCCACGTTCTCACGCTCCTTTCTGTTTGCGGCCTTATAACCACGTATCGCCCTTGTCAGGATCGCCGTTGACCTGTTCAATGTCTGCGTTATAGATCACGGTGAAATAGTCGTCGTAGAACTTCGCGGAAATGACGTTCACTTCCCACAGAAAATTCCATTTCGCCAGCTTTTGAATCAGGTCCACAGCGAATTCCGCTTTCACGATTTCGCCGTCGGTGCTGACCAGGAATATATTCTTCACTTCGCGTTTGTTAGTCGCGACGACTGTTCTTTCAAGCATTTTTCGGATAGTCATTTTTTCCATTTTGGGGTCCTCCGTGGTAAAAAAATAAGTTGCGAAGGCTCATTTGAACCTTGCAACTTAATGTTACTCCTTACAAAGAATGTAGATTTGTGGAAAAAAGATTGCAATTTTAATTGCCGGCTGGTATACTATATAGGCAATTCTGTAAAGATGGTTATTTTGGAGACGTACCGAAGTGGTCATAACGAGGCTGACTCGAAATCAGTTGACGGGTCAAACCGTCCGTGGGTTCGAATCCCACCGTCTCCGCTCTGGAAACCTTGATTTTTCAAGGTTTCTTTTTTTCGTGTTGCATTTTGTGTTGCATGATTGAAAATGGTCTGAAAAAAGTGATTTCCAAAGACGGTTCAATTTGATTTTTTATGTACATATTCAGCATGTCTCCGTAAAATCGGTCAATCTTTTTTACTCTGCAATGCATTACCAATAGCGGCGGCGGACTGCTGTTTTGCGTGATAGTCGATATGAGAATAGATGTCCGCCGTGGTGGAGAAGTTGGAATGTCCCAGCCATTCCTGAATGGATTTCATGGGAATGCCTTCCGCTACTAGCATGCTGGCACAACTGTGACGTAGTTCTTTGAATGTAAGTTTTTTCAAACCGTATTTTTTCAATAACCAGCCGAAGTGGTCACTGACGAAATTAGGGCGGAACAGCTTGCCCATTTCGTCTACACAAACATAATCCATATATTCTTTGCAGTAACTGTTTCCAAACAATTTCTGATTTCGTTCCAGCTTTGCTTTGTGTTCCAACAGCTTTTCTTCCACAACGGGAATCAGGGGCAGGGTACGATAGCTGGATTTTGTTTTCAGTTTGTCCTCTGCGTAAACAATGGTTTTTCCGTTTTCTGTCAGCTCAGTGACCTTGTGATTGACGGTGATGGTCTTGTTTTCAAAATCAATGGCACTCCAACGCATCCCTAAAGTTTCGCTTCTGCGGAACCCATAGTAGGCACTTAAAACGATGGGGATGTAAATGGGATCGTCTTTTGCGATATCCAGCAAGGTCAAAATTTCCTCCTTGGTATAAAAACTGGAAATATGTTTGTTCTTCTTGGGACGCTTTACCCGATCCGCCGGATTGCTGAGTATGTAATCATTTTTGACCGCATAGGCGAGTGCCTGATGAAGAACTGCGTGATAATGAATAACCGTATTGGTGGTATAGCCCTGTTCTAAAATCTCGTCATAGAGCATTTTGATGTGTTTCGGTTCTACTTCTGTCAAAAGCAGATTCAGTTTTTCAAAATGGGGACGAATACGAGCGGAGACCATATTGTCATAACTTTTATAGGTGGCTCGTTCCACCAAAGGCTTTACGATTTTCAGCCATTCATCCATGTAATCGGTCATCAAAAGCCGACTGCCGTCCATGTTTTCCATAGATTCTTTCGTTTCGTATGTCCGTTTCAAATTCTCTAAAAATTCCAAAGCACGCCGTTTGTTTCCTTTGACTGACAGCCCTGTGCTGACGGATTTCTGTTTTCGTCTGCCGTCTACATAATAGCTAACGATAGCGTAATAGATACCTTTTCTTTCATAAATACTTCCTGTTACCATAAAATCGCTCCTTTCTTTTGAAAATCATCCGTCTCAGGTGTTTGGGTATGTTACCATGGTCGGATGACTTTTACCACTCTTTTTCTGCTTTTCTTTTCCATAAAATCCGTTGTAACCGTTTATTTTTCTGATTCGCATAAAAATCGAATGACGTTGATTTTGGGAATCAGATAAACCCGTCCCATTTTCACCGATTCGATGCGACCGCTTTTCAAAAGTGCATAAGCAGTTGTCCTGCCGATGCCGCCTAACATCTCCCGTAATTCGTCCACATGAACCACATCCGGATAGGAACGAAACATACGAAAATAGTCGTTTCTTGCTGAATTTTGCGTCATAATCTATCCCTCACTTTCATTGTCGTGTAGTACCATTTAGTTATAGAAATGTAATAGGAGAAACATATAAAACTATTACTTATATCATAAAGACGATGAAAACACAAAAAACGGTATCACAAATCGAAAATATTTTTGCTGGAGGTGTTGATTATTGATACGTATCGTGATTTAATGGAGCAAGAAAGACTGACAGAACAGGAAAAAGTGGTGGTAGAACAATGGAAAACTGTGCTGGATGAATTGGATCGGACGGAGAACTGCAACAACAGAAGGCACAAAGAAAAACGGGATATGCTGGATATGACTCTTTGTGAGTGCCAGAATGAAAAGGAAGAATATCTTTCTTCTGAAATCAAATTGAAGTTATCCGATACAGATGAGAATTGGCTGGAATGGATTTTCTCCAGAAGTTCCGCAGACCTGTACCAGTTGACTGGGAATATTGAGCTGGCAAAATCATTGCAAACGCTAACGGCAATGCAGAGAAAAGTTGTTTTTTTGTTTTATGTCCATGGGTTTTCCGTAAAGGATATTGCCGCTCTGTTGGGCAGCAGCGAGCGGAATATCCGAAAACTAAGGGAACGTGCAAGGGAACATATGAAAATATCGTGCTAGAAAGGCGGCAGAAGCCATGAAAAAAATAAAAGAAATCTATGAGAACCGAATCTCCACATGGGCGAAATATTCCGGTTATCGTATCATCAAACGCCATGGACAAGACTATATTGCCCCTGAAGAAAATGCGGCGCTGATGTGGTATGACCCTGTGGAAAAGGAAGAAACGCTGATTGCCGATGTGCTGAATACAGGAAAAGCGATCGCAAATGCAGAAAGTCGAGAAAAAATAACAGCGGTGGCTTTGGATTTTGTTTCCAAGTATGGCTTGCTGGGTTGGATGCCGTCTCTGCCTGTGAATCCATATTTTTATTTGGAGTCCAAAGTTCTGTTGCCGGAAAACGAATACTTTTTATTTTCCAGCACCACCAAAGATACAGAAAAATATATGGAACAGTTCCAAGTGGAACCCAATGGAGAAAAACTTTTAGGAGTAGGGCAAGAGCAAGGGCGTTCTCCCGTCTATGATTTGGTGTTCTCTAAAAATTATTGTGAGCCAGTAGACTGGATCATCTCTTTTCTACAGGAGATGTATGAGCATTTTCGTACCAAAGAAATGCTGGAAGACCACAGCTATGAGCCTTGGGAAAAAATGATTTTACGGAAAAAGATTGAGAGTTTTTATCATTCAGGTGTCCCTTATGTGCTGCGATATAATCCTGTGCCTAGTGCCTGCTGGGTGTTTGACAGCTTGAAAATGGTCGCAGAAACTGCCTGTATTGTGGCATTGGGACAGGAAGAAAATCCGGTTGCCGCTTGCAAACATTGTGGAAAATATTTCTATCGGGAGGATGTTCGGAGCGCTTACTGCTCTCATCGGTGCAGGAATCAGTATCATGTTTATCAGAGCAGAAAACGAAAAAGAATGGAAGAAAATGATTAAAACATGAAAAAAGCGACTGTAAGGCGGCTTCTCCCTTAAGAGGAAACGCAATAGCTGTCTTCAGAAGAAAATAATTTCGATAAAAATATGATTGCCAGAATCCTTTTATCAAGAGGATTCTGGCATACTTATTTCTTATAAAGCAGCACCGAAAGCTACTTTTTTTCATGGGTGAAACCGATTCAGGAATAACCGAAAGACCTGCTGATCCGTTTCCAAATCTCTAGTCAGAAATCGTTTAACTAGTTCTGTGATGATGATTTGGGAGAAAAGTTGAAGCGGAGAACAGGGGAGAAATCGTCGAAGCAGGATATTTTGAAAGGCGTCCAGCTTTTCTTTGCCGATGTATTCTCTGATTTTGTTCTCTGTCTGCTGAAGTTCTATGATGTCTATAGCAGAGAAAAGGTGATTTTTTTCCGCAAGAAAATCCAAAATGGACTGCTCCAAAATGAAATCTGCTGTGGATAACAGGCAAAGATTTTGCCTTGTAAATGCTTCCTGGCAAGGGAACTGCTCCATGATGGCAGAAATTTTTGGTGGCGCTTCTCCGTTGGTATCAGAGAATAGATGCTGCATTTCTCCTATGACAGCTTGGGCTTCGTCCTGCAAAACAATGAAATCGAGCTGGGATACCATCTGAAAAAACAAAGATAAATAGTGATCCAGTAAGTAAGATTTCATGCCGAGAGCGGAACGCAGCTCCTGCGCGGAACGAAATATTTCCCGAAAAGTAGGTGGGGACGGATCAGAAAGGGAAAGAAACGATTGCAGTATGTCCATAACATGACCTCCGTTTATTTGAAGTCGGCAGAGCCGCTTGTGGTATATAAACTCTTGTGGAGAGGGATGTCAAGAGGGATTGGACATTTCCTTGATTTTCGAGCGATAGACAACGAAAGAATATGGGCAGAACCATCACCGGAAAAGATGCCCCTGTGTGCCCTTGTACGCCCCTGTGAGGCGTTTTCTTTCTAAGGTGGAGGAATTGCCCCAAGATGGTAGAAAATCGGCGGAAAAACGAATTTTGATATATCACGAAACGTGATATAATTCGGAGGCTTTGAAGTGCGAAAAATGATAGCAGGTGAAAGACCGGCATTAAACCGGTCAAAAAAGCCATCAAATCCCCGCAGTGCGGGGATTTTTTGCTGACATCAGAAATGCACACCAGACGTCAGTTTGTGAGTCACAGGAAGATAAAAACAGGAGTTTCCCTTGAAAACATGGGATTTTACATAGACGTCAGTGCCGGCATCAGGTGCGTTTTTGGACGATAAAAAACATGATGGGATGTGAATATTTTACTGGCGGAAATTGTATTTTTTTGCGGACTGTGGCATAATGGAAATAACGAAGAAACGGCGGATGGAGGATGGCTATGGATAGTAAAAAATATCACAAATTAGTACGGGATCGTATTCCGGAAATCATAGAGAGCGACGGTAAGCAGTGTATATGCGAAATACTTTCTTCTGAAGAATATCTTGTACTGCTGGATGAAAAACTTCAGGAAGAACTGAACGAGTATGAAGAAAGCAAGTCTCTTGAAGAACTGGCAGATCTTCTGGAAGTGATGTATGCTGTCGTGAAAGCAAGGGGTTGGAGTGTGGAAGAACTGGAGCAGGTCAGAAAAGAAAAAGCCAAACAGCGGGGCGGCATGCCCTATCTGATTGACAGGTTCCCACTTGCAGTCTCAATACAGCGATGAAAGTAGGCAGAAAGCTGCCAGTACGCCTGGCAAACTAGTTACAGCAGTAAGGCAAAGTAATTCAACGATAAGGAACGATTTGCGGCCATAATGTCAGGTCTACATCTGATGTTCTGGCCGTTATTTTACAAAGAGTTTAACATCTAAAAAACGGTTGATAGACATTGGTTTCTATGTTATAATTATATGAATTTATCTGCGAAGGAGGTGTAGGCTATGGCAAAAAACAAACTGGTTGTCCCAGTAGTAAAATGGGTTGGTGGTAAGCGTCAGCTTTTGGACGAAATTACCCCTTTGCTTCCTAAGCGGATAACATCATATTGTGAACCTTTTTTAGGTGGTGGAGCAGTACTTTTTTCAATCCAGCCTACAAGGGCAATTGTAAATGATTTGAATCAAGATTTAATAACAGTCTACGAGGTTATTCGTGACGATGTTGAAAGTTTGCTGGAATCCCTTAAGAAACACGAAAATACTGCTGAATACTTTTACGCTATCCGAGATATGGACAGAGATAAAGAGGTGTATCAAGCTATGTCGAAAGTTGAAAGGGCTTCGAGACTGATATATCTCAACAAAACTTGCTATAACGGATTATTTAGAGTAAATTCATCAGGCGAGTTCAATTCCCCGTTCGGGCATTATAAAAATCCGAATATCGTTAACGAACCTATACTGAGAGCTGTTAGCAAATATTTTGGTGCAAGCAACATCACATTTTATAGTGAGGATTTTGCTGAAACGCTGAAACGGGTACGAAAAGGAGGTTTTGTTTATCTTGATCCCCCTTACGATCCTGTTTCTGATACAGCAAGTTTTACCGGATACAACAAAGGCGGTTTTGACAGAAATGAACAGATCCGCCTAAAACAATGTTGCGATGAGTTAACTCGGCGAGGTGTTAAGTTTATGCTTTCCAATTCCGCAACAGAGTTTATCAAAGAACTGTACGGGGAGTATGAAATTACCATAGTAAAAGCGAAACGAGCAATTAACTCTGATGCAAGCAAGCGTGGAGCCATCGAGGAGGTGCTTATCAGGAATTATGGGACTGAATGATACTGCATGGGAGAACCTTTTCGATAAGTATCACATACTTGCTGAAATTGAAAGAAATGGTCAGTTTACTATTTCAGCCAATCAGATTAAGGAATTTCGTGAGCCGAGGTTGATGACCAAGTTTGACCACAAAGTCAATCTACCAACTATTTTTGCTGAAAATCAATTAGCGATTTTGCCTGTTACTCGTGGCGATTATGTTATCTCGTCATTTTCAGCATACAAAGAGTTTGAGCAACCGTCCACAGATGTTCAGCGAATTTCAATTCCAGCACACATCCAAAGTTTGATGCCTCAATTCCTCGTAAGTGAAGCTATTGCGTTGAACTGTGCAAACGCTTGTGGAATTTTGGAAGATTTTCTGGAAGATGAAGCATTAGTAGCAACAGTTAGTGGGCGTATGAGTTCAGGGGAATTTAACTTTAACATCGATTCTGCATCAGGAACAAGAGCGGTGTCTGTTACTAATTCCCAGATCGAAATCGATGCTGCATACGAAGGAATCAACTATCTTTCCCTATTTGAAGCCAAAAGGGATTTGTCAGATGATTTTCTTGTACGCCAGTTATATTATCCGTTTCGTGTTTGGAGCAACAGGGTTACTAAGATAGTTAAACCGGTTTTTCTCATTTTTTCTAACGGAATTTTTAATCTCTATCAATACCAATTTGACGACCCGCAGAATTATAATTCGCTCAGATTGGTAAAACAAAAAAACTATGTAATTGCAACGGAGATTTGTCTGTCTGATATTGAAAATCTGTTAGGAACTGTACCTGAGGTTCAAGAGCCAGAGATCTCTTTTCCGCAAGCAGATAGTATGTCTCGCATCATCAACCTTATTGAATTATTACATGAAAAGCCGATGACTCGAAATAGCATTACAACGGAATATGCCTTTGATGTACGACAAACAAACTACTATACCGATGCTGGAAGATATTTAGGGCTTATCGATAAGGGACGAGATGAAGATAATAACATTCTGTTCCAGCTTTCAGAAAAAGGGCATCGTATTATGAATCTGGCTTATCGAGAGCGTCAGCTTGCGATAGTTTCACAAATATTGGAACATAAGCCTTTTCGGGAAACACTTAAACTACATCTTCAAAATGGTGTTATGCCTGACAAAAATACTATTGTGCGAATTATGAAAAACTCAAATTTGTATAATATTGGCGCTGAAAGCACATATTTCAGGCGTTCTTCCACTATAATCGGCTGGACAAACTGGATTTTGAGTATCATTGATGATTAAATAGTCGATGGCATAAATTGTTTTAGAGAGGAGGTGTGGTTGTTATGGAAAATAATCAAAATTCGCAAAGACCCAAAATTCAATCTCATGGCTATAATGGGAGTGAGCCTACTCGCATTTGTCCTAAATGTAAACAAGAAAAACCGCTAAGCGATTTTGGGTTCAGACAAATGAAAAATGGTGAGATTAGAAATCAGTCATGGTGCAAGGACTGTCGATCATCTTACTAAACCTTGTTGACTTGTCAAGAAAAAGTGGATACCTTAAATAAGGAAAGATTAAAAACATTACTCCTCTTGCTGTCTATCGTAAAAGATAGGCGGTCTTTTTGGTTAACCAATAAAAACCCTGACTACGCCGGGGGAATCAAATAGCTTCAGCTTCAGGCAAAAATCTCCTATGCAATAATGAACTTGAGTCCGCCAAGACACAAGAAAGCACAGGAGTTTTTTATATGAATAGGATAAGGTGCAATAAGTTTCGCAAATTAAAAAACAGATAAAAAGAAACATGGTTTGTAGATTTCTGGCAGAATGAAGTCGTGATACGTTATTCAAAAGTAGAAGGCAAAATGTATCCGAGAAAATTGTGCAGCTAAAAGAGATGGTCAAAAAGAATGAACACAAGGAACTTGTACGAGATGGAGTAGAAGAAACACTTAACGAGTTGTTAGAGTTCTAGACTCAAAAAATGACCCAGGCGGTCCGGTACAAGCGCAATGAGCAGCGCCAGGGCTATCGTTACGGCCACTATAGCCGAAACCTCACCACCACTTCTGGAGATATCACCCTCAAGGTTCCGAAACTCAAGGGGATTTCCTTTGAGACGGCTATTATTGAGTGGTACCGCCGCCGGGAGAGTAGCGTGGAAGAGGATCTCATTGATATGTACCTGGCAGGCGTATCCGTCCAGCGTGTGAAGGACATTACAGAAGCTCTTTGGGGCAGCAAGGTTTTTCCCTCCGCTGAACAAGAAAGCATACTTTCACATCGAGGATTGGCGGAATTGTCCTCTGCAAGGTGGGCGTTATCCACATGTCTATGTAGATGGGATCTATCTGTGCCGCAACTGGAGCGGGGAGTTTGGAAATGTAGCCATTCTGGTAGCAATTGCAGTCAATGAGGATGGATACCGTGAGGTTTTAGGCGCTGCTGAGGGCATGAAAGAGGACAAGGTCAGCTGGGTAAGTTTCTTTCAATGGCTCCGTGGACGAGGTCTGGACGGCGTGAAACTTATTATTGGCGACAAGTGTCTCGGTATGCTGGAGGCTGTGGGAGAAGTGTTTCCTGAGGCCAAATACCAGCGGTGTACCGTCCACTTTTACCGCAATGTGTTCTCTGTAACACCTCGCTCTAAGGTGAAGCTGGTAGCCAAGATGCTCAAGGCGCTCCACGCCCAGGAGAGCAAGAAAGCCGCCCGTGAGAAGGCCAAAGCCGTAGTGGAGCAACTGCATTCTATGAAGCTGAAAGAGGCCGCCAAGAAGGTGGAGGATGGCATTGAAGAAACACTGACCTACTGCGATTTTCCCAGCGAGCACTGGACTCGCATCCGTACCAATAATGTGATTGAGAGACTGAACCGGGAGATCCGCCGTTGCATCCGGGTAGTGGGCAGTTTCCCGGACGGTAACTCTGCTCTCATGCTGGTCTGTGCCCGGCCGCGACATGTGGCTGGTACCCAGTGGGGCAATAAGAAGTACATGAATATGTAGCATCTGGAGGTCTCCTTGGAGGGTACCTCTATTGTTGGCTGACTGCATTCACGCCAGAGACTGCAAACTAATTTGCGCAAAACTCTGGACCTGTTGACACTACCAGATTTTACGATAGAAGAACCATTCAGTTGCATATTTACAGAAAAAGTTTCATATTGATACACATAATTTGAAACGGTCTCATAGCAGCTGCTGCAAGCCAAACTGCTCTTGCAGCGGCTACACTAATGATTGATGACTTTTGAATAGTACAACGATCCTCAATATTTGCGCTGTATTCAGCACATTCGTCAATGTACGCCTGCAGTTCATCTACGGATAATTTTTCCATTTCCTCATAGATAGCGAAGGCATCCGTTTCAGAAGCGAAATCAGTTGGATGGATGGGAGATTGTGCAAAAGCAGAAGTTGTGGGAACGGAAAGTGCCAAAGCTAAGGATAAACCTCGAACAAAGGTTTTTTTCATAGAAAATCCTCCTTAAGTGATAAAATATCTGGTTTTGTCAATTCGAATGTTCGTATATTCGTAGTTATGAAACAGGAAGCTGCTCTACGTTATCTATATATGATATAATCTCAAAACTATTTATGAGTAGCTTAGTATCCAAATTTTCTATCAATTTTCCTTCCCAGAACAATTCGTATGTTCCATCATTTAGAAGTTTGTGGATTCTGAAATATTTATCTTTGAATAAACTCAAGATATAAATTTGACCATCATCTTCCACACATACGATTGAATCTGTAAAGTCTTCTCTGTTTGGAAAACTTTGTTGAGCTGTAAAATCATAATAGTTTGAGTATCTAAGATCTTGTATGTCTTCAAATATATATGGCATGTTAAGTATTTCAATATTGTCTGCATCTTGAATTACAATAACCTGCTTTGATGCAGCAAATACATACAGTTTTCCGTTACTTACGGTTGCGGGAAGCGAACCAGAACCAGACATGTTTCCGCCATATACTCCAAGTTCATACTCGTCAATTAAATTCTTGCTGGAAAGAAAACTGTCGCTTTTTAAATCATATACATGTAATACCATAGAGCCTTTTCCGTATATATCCTCTATGTTACTTGGAATAACTACTACTTCATACAAACAATCATTTTTTGCCATGTAGCCACTGGTGAAGTAACTATCAGCAGCAAATGGAATTTCACCTGGTAAATGATGAACTTCGTTATCGTAAATAAACTTTCTTGTCGAATCATTCCAATTTACAGTCACATAATGCAATGCATCACTTGTGTCCAGACCATTTGTATTAACTGGTGCTATGATGCAAATAAATTTTTTTTGAATTGCATCATAGCAAACCGAGTCTAAAAAATATGGAATTATTACATCATATGTTTCATCATTCGATACAAAACGAAGAATATTGATATACGAAGTATCTGTGGACTTCTGACCAACATTTATCAATGAATAAAACATATCCTGTTCATTTAGATACCCTATTTGAGAAGGTCCAAATTTAACAGCATTTATTTGGGTTTCAGATGCATTTTCCATATTTGATACAGTTGATCGATTCGATAAAATCGAATGGTTTTTGAAGAAATAACAGAGATTTTCTGGTGATTCTGCAATAAATTCGCCACCAACTTCTTCTGGTTCATTTGCGATAGCAAGGATTTCACCATTTTCATTGTAATAATATATTTTAGATCGTGGGAAAAGTTCTATTGCTCCAGATGCAGTAAACGTAGATGCATGAATGATCACAGATGTATCTTCAGGTAAAGGCATATCCGCTAAGCGAGATTCTGGTGTTTGATTGTTACATCCAGTACAGCTTACTACAATAAACAGACATACGATAAAAAATCCAGTTTTTATTCTTTGTAAAAAAAGTGTCATTATATATACCAACTATATCAACGCCTTTCGTTTCCTAAAGAGAAAAGTATGGTTTGCCAAATAAGAATCCAATATTTTTCATACCAGAACCTCCGTTGTCGGCTGACTTTATTTATACCAGAGACGACAAATAAATTTGTACAAAACACCTGATACTACCTTATCATTTGGATTTGTCTGCTTTGTTTTCACATCATAAAAATGACCATATGCAATTGATAAAAATAAGTATCCTATACAGAAAGCTATTTCATTTTAGCTTGTCAATGTTTTCTTTTCTGCATACCCTCGAAATATCAGAAACTACGATATTCTCACTTGGTTTGTATCTCTGTTCTGCGGATTAAACCTGATTATTGCTAAAAGATAAGTCAAAGTTTCCAACATAGCCATGATACGCTCCTCTAGTTCGGATTGTAACGTATGTTGTTGGATATTCCGATACAAGATCTGTAAGGTGAAACGATGTATAATCCGCGTTATTTTCAGTTGGTCCGGACCACGCAAATAATGTTTTATCCACGAAATTTGTTTCTGTATTTACATCGAAATAAGAACCAATTTGCAGGGTTAGGTCATCAAGTTGAAATTCGACCTGTTTCAATACAATGGCATGGTTGTCATTTGCAATGCTTAAATCATCATTTTTTATTGTAGTGAATGCGATATCCGAATTTTCGATTTCTTCGATATTTTGCAGCATTTCTGATTTTGTAACTTCTTCGGTTTTTTCAGATATAATTTGGGGTTCGGGTTCTGATTTTGTTATATATTTTTTGGCGATAAAAAAACAACAAACGATAATAATGACAACAACAAAGATTTTGATAAGAGTACTTTTTTCCAGTTTCATAACCAACCATCCTTTCTTTCTTTAAAGCGCAACCAGCAAAGTAGAACTTGAAAATTTGCTACAAGTTAAAAAATGTATAAATGGTGTATGTTGATAAGAAGGTGAATATGATTGCAAATTATATTTCTCAAAAGAATGCCTCTGCTTGGAACAGATCTGGTAGGAGTTGGCATAAATTTGTATTTTCATTTGTTTTCTGCAAATATCGAAGAAAGACTCTCTTAATTATACCTATACCATCCGGTAATTGCTGTGTCAATGATGTATCTGGTTTTGTAAGATTCTTTTAGTATTTAGAGGTTTCTGCAAATCAAAGTTGGTGGGGTTGCCCTCCGGTTACCCCAATTCCCCACAATGGTGTATTACTTTCACCACATGGTTTCCCACATTCCCCTCCCTGGTTTCCTATATTCACCCAAACTATACTCATGAAACTATACCCATATCTCTATACTCATATATCATATCGTGGGTGGTACATCTGTGGACAGAGAGAAAAAGAGAATATCGTTCAGATATTCTGAAAACATGGTTTTCAAATAATCCTTCTGATTGTTCACATTAGAATAATCCTGATCGGATATATGCTGTAAAAACCCAATGATCTCCATACTGCTGACATTGTTCAGCAGTTTTCTGTCTTCTGGGAAAGAAGTATCATAAAGTTCCAAGATACACCGGCAAAGAGAATCCACCATATACAGCCGATCCGGCATATGTTTCGCAAAGTAATCATATTCAATGCGCCGCTTGACATCCTCCAATCGTTCTGTATACCCGAAATACGGTTCGTCATCAGAAGGAGAATCCGGTTCCTCTGGGGGAGGAGAGGTTTCCGGTTTTGCGTGGGCAGGGTAGAGGTATTGTTTTTCCGGTGAGAGGACAAGAATATACAGATTGCTGCGATGACCGCCTTTCTTTGTCCGTTGTTCCATTTTCCGCATCCAGCCTTTTTCGCACAGCGAAGCGACGCATTGTATAGCAGTCTTTTTGGAACAGCCAACTTTCTCCGCTATCGTATTATAAGAAGGGTAGCAGGAACGAGTATTATTATCAGAAAAAGCGCACAAAACGCAGTAAACTAATTTTTCAAGGGCAGTCAATTCTGGGGAAAAGAGGACATCTTTTTCCACCATGACAAAGGGTCGTGTTAATTTCATAAGCATTCCTCCAGACAGAAAAAGACCACACAGAGAGAAATTTTCCTCTTTCTGTGTGGTCTTTTGACCTAAGACAGATGATATAAACAATGATATTTGCTAACAAAATGCTAACAAACCAACGCAAAACCTGCTTTTTTCTCTGGCTGGACAAAAGCCTGGATTTTTCTTGCTTTCTGCCATAAAACCCAGTGTTTTCAAGGCTTTGCACCATCACTTGTTAACACAAACAAGCACCTAAAAACACTGGAAAACCCTCACCCCTAAAGACTCGAAATCGTTTGTTGCCATGCGAAAAGAATGTAAGAAGAGAATAGAATAATTACATTGTACAATATTCATGCGAACCATTTTCTAGAGTTGTTCAGTATCTAGAGAATGGTTTGTGAAAGTCTTTGAGAAAACTAGATGCCCACAAATTAACTATACGAGCCTGATTACAGTTTCAATACATGCAGAAAGATGAAATAAAAACTTCTTTGGTTGTGGTCACTTTCTGTTTATAGCATTTTTACATGCCTTTATTCTTTCCCTTTTATTTTTATAAAAAAGTTGCTATACTGTTTCTATAAAAAGCCCAAAAGGCAATTCTATAGACTTACAAAAGAAAAAGGAGGGAACGTCATGTCATCTTATCGGGTGGAACATGATTCTATGGGGCAAATTCAAGTGCCCGCAGACGTATATTGGGGAGCACAGACACAGCGCAGCTATGAAAATTTTAAAATTGGCACGGAAAAAATGCCGACAGAAATCATTCGTGCTTTTGCTATTTTAAAAATGGCTGCTGCCTTAGCTAATTTTAAAATTGGCAAATTGGATCAGAAGCGTTGTGATTATATCGGTCAGGTCTGTGATGAGATTTTGGCAGGAAAACAGAATGAACAATTTCCTCTTGTCGTATGGCAAACCGGAAGCGGTACCCAATCCAACATGAATCTTAATGAAGTGATTGCAAATCGAGGGAATGAAATGGCTGGAGAAAAACTCCTTCATCCCAATGACCATGTTAATATGTCTCAAAGCTCCAATGACACATTTCCAACAGCCATGCATATTGCGGCATATCTGGAAATTAAGCAGAAATTATTGCCTGCTGTTCAGCGAATGATTGAGCAGTTATCTGTTTTGGAAGAAAAAAATCAACAGGTTATTAAAACAGGAAGAACCCATTTGCAGGATGCTACACCGATTACCTTTGGTCAGGAAATCAGCGGATGGCGTGCAATGCTGGAAAAAGGTTATCATATGTTAGAAATATCTTTGCCGGGTTTATCAGAGTTAGCATTGGGTGGTACAGCCGTAGGCACGGGGCTAAATGCACCGGCAGGCTTTGCGGAAGCAGCTGCAGAAGCAGTCAGCAGCCTGACGGGTGAGCATTTTGTGACAGCTCCCAACAAATTTCATTCTCTTACGGCTAAAGATGAATTGGTTTTTGCCCATGGTGCATTAAAAGCTTTGGCAGCGAATTTAATGAAAATCGCTAATGATATTCGGTGGTTAGCGAGTGGACCACGCTGTGGTTTGGGGGAAATCCGTATTCCGGAAAATGAGCCAGGAAGTTCTATTATGCCGGGCAAAGTCAATCCTACACAGTGTGAAGCGGTTACGATGGTTGCGGTTCAGGTTATGGCAAATGACACAGCCATTGGGATTTGTGCTTCTCAGGGGAATTTTGAATTAAATGTATACATGCCTGTCTGCATTTATAACTTCTTGCAGTCTGTACGACTTTTGACAGATGTATTGGATTCCTTCCGCATTCATTGTGTAGCAGGAATTGAAGTGAATGAAGATAAAATGAAAGACAATTTACAGCGGTCTTTGATGCTGGTTACAGCATTGAATCCATATATCGGTTATGAAAATGCTGCAAAGACAGCAAAAAAAGCCTATGCGGAAAATATCTCTCTAAAAGAGGCTTGTGTTTCCCTTGGATTTTTAACAGAAGAACAGTTTGACGAGATACTACGTCCAGAAAAAATGGTTTGATCAGAGGAAAAGAGGAATTGATATGACTTTAGACGAAAAAGCATTACAACTTCATTATGAAATGCAGGGGAAAATTGAAGTGGTATCCAGAAAACCTGTTTGTACCAGAGAAGATTTGTCCTTACTATATACTCCCGGGGTGGCTGAACCATGCCGTGTGATTGCAAAAGATGAATCAGAATCCTATCGCTTGACAAGACGTTCCAATTTGGTTGCTGTCATTACAGATGGAACGGCAGTTTTGGGACTTGGTGACATTGGACCCGTAGCGGGCATGCCTGTTATGGAAGGGAAATGCGTGTTGTTCAAAGAATTTGGCGGTGTGGATGCTTTTCCGATTTGCGTGGATTCAAAAGATGTAGACACCATTGTGCAGACCATTCACTTGATTTCCAAAAGCTTTGGTGGAATCAATCTGGAAGATATTTCTGCGCCCAGATGCTTTGAGATTGAAAGAAGATTAAAGGAAATCTGTGATATTCCTGTATTTCATGATGACCAGCACGGTACTGCTATTGTAGTAGCGGCAGCGATGCTCAACGCCATGAAAGTAACTGGCAAAAAGATGGGACAGATGAAAATCGTAATCAATGGAGCAGGGGCTGCCGGAATTGCCATTGGGAAATTGTTGGTACAAATGGGCTTTGGAAATATTATCCTTTGTGACATCAACGGGATGATTTGCGAAGGAGATGCAGGTTTAAATGCGGAACAGGAAAAGGTTTCTCACATTACAAATCTGCATCATGAAAAAGGAACCCTGGCAGATGCCCTTCGGGATGCAGATGCCTTTGTTGGAGTTTCACGTCCCAATATGGTCACAAAAGAAATGGTGGCTTCTATGAATGAGGGCATTGTTTTTGCCATGGCAAATCCTGTGCCGGAAATTATGCCGGAAGACGCAAAAGATGCCGGCGCAGCCGTTGTTGGAACAGGTCGATCTGATTATCCCAATCAGATCAACAATGTTCTGGTTTTCCCGGGCATTTTCAAAGGAGCTTTGGCAGTCCACGCTCGAGAAATCACAGAAAATATGAAGATACGAGCAGCTTATGCCATTGCTTCACTGATTCCTGATGCACAGCTTAGTGCAGAAAATATCATTCCTTCTGCACTGGATAAAACAGTTGCGGATGTGGTTGCGAAAGCAGTTGCGGATGTAGCAAGGGAAGATGGCGTTGCTGGAATTTAATGAAAAATGTTTTAGAACAAGAAATTGAAATGCAAACATTTGAAAGAACATGATAAGTTTATTCGAGAGAGTTTCAAGTTCCATGAAAATGCATGTAAGAAGTGTAATAGATACGGTGGGCTGAACCAATTTTAGGATATCAAAAAAGAACCAATTGTTTATCAATTGGTTCTTTTTTTGCTGAAAATTTTCACAACAAAAATGTTTTTTATATCATCGGAAAAGAAATGAAAAATAGAAAAATTGGGTAAATTCACGATTTTAAAGAAAAATATGTTTTTTTTAAAATGGATATTTTGTTGAAAGTAATAAAATTTGGAATAAAAATGTATTCTACCAAAAAGACAATTGATTTTCTATAAACAAAATGATATACTCACCTCAAGTAGTACTACAATTAAACTTGTTATAATATTAAAGCTGTATGAAAATGGAAGCGTGAAAACGAAAGTTTTTGTTTTCTTTCAAAGGTGTATATGGTATCTTTATTTATAAATTTATCATTTTTTTGGATTACAAAATTTTCGATGGCATGCAGACATTTTCTCTTTAAACGGAGGAGGAGTATTATGAATTCACAAACCATCGCAATTTTATTTGCAACATTACTGGTGGTTGCTGCCACATTGATTCCTACGTACATTATCAGCAAACGATCCGCAACATCAGAAGATGACTGGGCGGTTGCGGACAGAAGCCTTCCCATTTATGTTGTTATCGGCACACAGTTTGCCAGTGCTATGGGCGGCGGTATTCTGGTAGGTCACCTGGGTAATGCGTACTTAAATGGTGTAGCGATTTTGATTTATGGGTTTTTAACAGCGCTGCCATTTTTCTTTATTCTGATTCCTGCTAAATGGCTGAGACAGAATAATTTCTCTACCGTTCCAGAAATTCTGAGATTTTTCTCAAACAATAATAAACTGGTAGGGATTGTAGCTGCAGTTATGACGATTTTCGTTCCTTTTGGTTGGATCACTTCTCAGATCACTGCATTCGGCAGCATTTATGCAACCATTACCGGTTTGGATTACACAATGCTTTGTATTATCTTTGTTATTGTCAGCCTGCTGTTCGTTATGCCCGCAGGTCTGAAAACAGTAGCATGGACAGACTTTATCTTTGCTTGCTTCATGATTTTCATGTGCATCGTTTGTATCGTGGAAGTTACAAACATGGGCGGTGGCTGGAGCAATATCAAAGCGAATATGGATCCTGCAATGTTGTCCATGAGCGGTTCCATCAATAAACTGGGCGCAGGTACTGCACTGCTGTGGGTATTCTCTGTACTGCCCGGTGGTGTAACTAACCAGATATACTTCCAGCGTGTATGCGCCATCAAAGAAGAAAAACAGATTGCAAAATCTCTGGCAATTTCCGCATTCCTTGCATTCTTGGCATTTGTTTGGGCAGTGTATATGGGCATGAGCATCAGCACACTGAATCCAAATCTGGATCAGAACAGCGCAACAGGCTGGTTCATGGCACAGCTGCCTACGCCTCTGCTGGCTGGGTTTGCTGCACTGGTATTTGCAACAATGATGTCTACCGTATCCAGTGGTGCTCAGTCTGTAGTTGTTAATATCACAAGAGACATTATTGGCGTATTGAAACCCAATGTTTCCTCTGAAAGAATGCTGTTCCTCTCCAGAGCGCTGTCTCTGGTAACGATGGCAGTTGCAACAGTAATGTGTCTGGTATTCACAGATACATTAACATGGCTGGTAGCAACTTATGCATTCTCTGCTGCTACACTGGCTTGTCCTATCTATGTTGGTTATTTGTACCGCAATAAAAAATTCATCACCACACCTGGTTTGATTGCCAGCATGATCGGCGGCTGCGTGGGCTGCGCAGTTGCAATGGTAATGGAAACGACAATCAATTATGCGGCAATCGGTATCGTAGTATCTTTTGTGGCGCTGATGGTTGTCAGTGCATTGACAAAACCCAAAAAAGCGGAATAATTTCGGATACAGCTTGTTAGGAGGTTGATGGAGTTGAGTAAATCATTTGCGATTATTGGTGCTGGTAATGGTGGACAAGCATTTGCGGCTTATTTATCTCTGAAAGGACATTCTGTAAAAATATATGATGTATCTCAAAAAACAGTAGATATTTTGCAGGAAAAGGGCGGTGTTTTGCTGGAAGGTAATTCAGATGTAGTAGGATTTGGAAAAATAATGCTGGCAAGCACCGATCTGAAAGAAGTCATTCATGGTGCAGATATTGTTATGGTAGTACTGCCTTCTATTTATCATAAAGATATGGCAGAAAAAATGGCTCCATATTTGGAAAATGGGCAATATGTACTGTTGAATCCAGTAGCTGGTCTGGGCATTGTGGAAGTACAAAATGCACTGAAAGCAAAGGGCTGCACAGCCAAAATCCACCTGGGCTGTACATCTACATTACTGTTTGCGTGCCGTGCGGTAGAGGTTGGTCATGTCGCGGTTTCAGGGCAGAAAGAATCCTTTTCTGCCGCAGCATTACCGGCAAGTGAAAATCAAATTTTTGCGGATGTTTTTGCAGACATTTTCCCGCAGTTCGACTTTGCCTATGATGCCATCCGTGTTACGCTGGATAATTTGAATGCATTGGTACATCCTGGTCCAACATTGCTTTATACTGGTAGAATTGAAAGCGGCATTGATTTTGAATACTATCGCGATTTTACACCGAGTCAGGGCAAGTTAGTAGAAGCCATGGACAAAGAACGTATGGCAATTGCTGATGCTTTTGGGATTCCGGTAAGAACAGCCTTAGAAGAATATTGTACCATGTACCCAACCCATGGGAATAATGTATATGAAGCCATCCATAACTGCCCTGGATATGATGGGATTATGGGTCAGAAAACACTGCGTACACGTTATATTCTAGAAGATATTCCTTTTGCGCTGGAGGCAATCAAAGCTATGGGGCAGGTTGCAGGTGTTCAGACCCCTTGCATTGATGCAGTTATTACTTTGGCACGAGCCATTGTAGATGATGTAGCTGAAGGAAGAACAGCAAAAAATCTTGGCATTGACGGTATGTCGAAAGAAGAATTTTTGAAACTTTGCATTGGTTAAGACAAATAATTTTCCATACATAGATTTCCTACATATAAAATGAATCGTGCAGTGAAAAAAGAGGTAGCAATACCTCTTTTTTCATGGAATTCTCAAAAGAAAAAGTCAGAATCTCAATAAAACAGGAGATTCTGACTTTTTCAATTTTCTTTGGAATGTTGATTGTAATAAAAGAAAGCAAAGACCGAAGCACCTATAATGAGGATGCCACCTAAAACAGAACGTAAAGAGGGAATTTGACCCAGAAAGATAAACCCTAACACAATGGATAACACAACAGTAAACTGATCATATATAGCAATTTCAGATGCGGGTCCCAAGCGATAGGCGTAAGTCAGAAAAATCTGACCAAAAGCTCCTGTGACTGCAATCAGTGCCAGATAAATGATATCCATGCCTTGTGCAGGAGAATAATCATGGAGCATAAAAGGAAGGCTTGCAATGACGCAGAATGTGGAAAAGTGCATGATCACGGTCATGGCATGTTCTTTGTCGTGGAAATATCGCAGGAGGGGATAGCAGATTCCGTTGCATACAGCAGCCAATAGTGCACATCCCAGCGGGATAAAAGAGGAATCAAAACTAGGATTCGCTGCTAGCCAGCCGCCGGTAAAAATCACCAGCAGTACCGGAATCTGTATTTTTGTTAGCTTTTCTTTTAAAAAGATAACAGAAAACAGCGTTGTGAAAAAGGGACCTGTTCTGCTGACGATGGTAGCGTCTGCCAAAAGAGCATGACGGGTGGCATAAAAAGCGAGAAGCAATCCAAGAAAGCCGCCCAATGACCGCAGCAGCAAAAATGGCTGCGTCTGAAGTGTTCCAAAATAAGAAGCCTTTTCTTTCCTTATGAAGTAAATACAAACAACCATACCAAGCAGATTTCGGAAGAAAATCTGTTGAAAGACGCTGACATTCGGACCTGTCATGCTGACAAAAAGCTGCATGAAAGAAAAGAGTACCACGGAAATCAGCATCATTACCGTTGCCTTTTGTTTGGTTGTCATGAAATGAAGATTCCTCCTCTCTAATTGTTCTTTCTTTATATTGTACTACAATACTACAATAAGTCAACTATGCAAAATAAAAAAGACCAGAATTTCAGTGCTGAAAAAATTCTGGTCTTTTTGGTTATTTTTAAGAAAATTATTTTTTATTTGCCAAACGTTTGCTTTCGATTTTCTTGGAATCTGTCAGATCCTTATTATAAGAAGAATTGATCGCATTGATACGGCTGAAAAGATGTTTGTACATCAGTTCACTTGCCAACAGGGGATCTCTGTTGATAATTGCCATGGCAATTTCTCGATGATGTGAATAGGAATCTTTGACTTCTTCCGTCTGTGCGTGAAGGTCAAAGTCCTTATAATCGCTGGCACGAAGCTGATCCAACATAGAGAACAGCAGATTTTCCAGAATGACATTCTGGCTGCATTTTGCAATAAACATATGGAAATTAAAATCATCTTTTTTGGTGAACTGATTTTCTTTGTGGAGTTCTTCGTTCCGTTCGAAAATTTCCTTCAGCAGCGTCAGGTCTTCTTCTGTACTGCGCAATGTTGCATAATAAGCCAGTTCCGGTTCGATGATCAAACGTGTTTCCAAAATGTTTTCGATAGAAGAATTGTTTTTCAGATTATCGAAGAATCGCATGTTATGAATGGAACTTAAAGCGGTTTCTGAAACAAAAGTGCCAATGCCGGCTTTTGATTCCAAAATACCAAAGTTTTCCAGAATCTTCATGGATTCCCGCATAATGTTGCGGCTGACATTGAAAGAAGCTGCCAGATCAATTTCATTGGGCAGTTTCATGCCGAGTTCCCATTCTCCGCTTTCGATCAGTGCAGTGATTGTATCAATGAGCTGTGTACTGAGGTTTATTTTTTTGACTTTAGGTAACATAGTGATTCATCCTTTTTTTGTTCTATTTCCACAAAATTTCAATTCTATTTTATCGGATATCAGCAAAAAAATCAAGGATATTCCAAAAACTGAAAAAAACGGAAGAAAATAAAAAATCCTATTGCAATACAAGTATAGTTGTAGTACAATTAAATCATCAAAAAGCGTTCAAGACGTCGGAACAATTTTGAGCCAAAAATGTATTTCCAGGAAAGGAGATTGTTATTATGCAGAAACCTATTGCAATTATCGGAGCAGGAAATGGCGGACAGGCGTTCGCAGGCTATTTGTCTTTACATGGCAGGGAAGTAAAAATTTTTGACGTTGTACAGGCAACAGTGGATAGATTGACAGAACTGGGTGGCGTAACATTAAGCGGCAACAGTGACGTTACAGGTTTTGGCAAAATACAGTTGGCAAGTACCGATATCGGCGCTGTCATGGAAGGATGTGAAATCATTCTGGTAGTACTGCCTTCCATTTATCACAAAGATATGGCGAAAAAAATGGCACCTTATCTGAAGGATGGACAGATTGTCGTTCTGAATCCCAATGCTTCTCTCGGACCAGTAGAATTCAAAAATACGCTGAAAGAATGTGGCTGTACAGCTGATGTGATTTTGGCAAGCACATCCACACTGCTCTTCGCTTGTCGTGCGGTGGAAGTGGGCAAAGTAGAAGTGGCAGGGCAGAAAGCTAGTTTTGCAGCGGCAGCATACCCTGCAAAATACAACGCCTATGTAGCTGAAAAATTTGCAGACATTATTCCACAGTTTGCTTTCGAGGATGATATTCTGAGAGTTAGTCTGGATAATCTGAATGCGATGATGCATCCTGCACCTACAATTTTGTACACAGCAAAGATCGAGCATCAAGAAGATTTCGAATACTATCTGGACTTCACACCCGGTCAGGGTGCACTGGTAGAAGCGCTGGATAAAGAAAGAATGGCACTGGCAGAGGCATATGGTCTGAAAATCAGAACTTTGATTGATGAATACAAGAATGTATACGTAACAAAAGGCAATAACATGTACGAAGTTATTACAAACTGCGAAGGCTATCATGGCATCAAAGGTCAGAAAACATTGCGTACCAGATACCTGCTGGAAGACATTCCTTATTCTCTGGTTGCGCTGCAGTCCATGGGTAAAGTTGCTGGTGTTCCCACACCTTGCATTGATGCAGTTGTAACAATTGCACGCAGCATGATTCCTGATATGGATGAAGGCAGAACATTGAAAAATCTCGGTCTGGAAGGCGTTTCCAAAGAAGAATTTGAACGCATGTGCAGAGAAGGCTAAGTATTCAAAATCCCACGAAGTTAAGTTTACATATTTACATATTTATTCTCTCTCAAAATGAAATTGCATACATTCCCATAGTATTGTCAATTTCAAAAATAAAACACCTCATCTGTTATGCAGAGTTTTGTGTTGTATAATGGATAAGGTGTTTTTATTTGAAAAAAGAATGATAAAACACCTTAATTTTGTACTTTTATAGAAAAAGGGCTATCCTTATGATAAAAATGTATTTTCCTTGACAAGTTTGAAATCTGCATTATAATACAAACGATGACACATCTTATTCTATTTTTCAGTTTGGCAATATGCTCTTAAGGTCAAATGTTATATACAGGCAGGAATAGACTGATTGAAGAGCATTATGTAAGTAAAATAAGATATAGGAGATTTTGAGATGCCAATTGGAATTATTATCAATGGGTGTTCCGTTATATTAGGTGGAATGCTTGGCTGTGTGCTTGGAAAGAAATTGGACAGTGAGCTTCAGGATAAGTTGCGGATGGTCTTTGCCGTATGTTCCATGAGTATGGGCATTGGAACCATTGTACTGATGCAGAATATACCGGCAGTAATTTTTTCTGTGATCTTTGGTACGGTCGTTGGTCATGTTTGCCACTTAGAAGAAAGTGTCAATAAGGCGGCAAAATCGATGCAGAAAATCATCCTGCGGCTATTAGGTTCCCACTCTACCTTGCCTACAGAAGGAAAAGATGATATTTTACTGACAGTGATTGTATTATTTTGTGCGTCAGGCACAGGTATTTATGGATCAATGATTTCCAGTATGACTGGGGATCACAGTATTTTGATTGCAAAATCTATTTTGGATTTGTTTACCGCCTTGATTTTTTCTTGTAGTTTGGGTCTTGTAGTTTCTATGGTGGCAATTCCGCAGATGATTATATTTTTGATATTGTTTTTTTGTGCAGGAGTGATTTATCCTTTATGTACACCGGAAATGATTGGAGATTTTAAAGCGTGCGGCGGATGCATTATGTTGGCAACGGGCTTTCGAATGGTACGTTTGAAACAATTTCCCGTTGCGGATATGATACCATCTATGGCACTGGTAATGCCCATTAGTTGGTTGTGGATGAATTATGTATTGCCTTTTGTAAGCTGAAAATAACTTTGATAACGAATAAAAAGCCAGTATTTTTTGAATATACTGGCTTTTTTGTGTATTCAGAGAAAAATTAAGTTGTTGCATGAAGAAAAAATAAGATATAAGAAAGAAGAAATGTATATTGGAATTTTCTATATGATTTTCTACTGAAATGTATGAATTTTCTTGTGTTTGCCATTGGAAAAAGGTGATTCGCAAAGCAATTTATTCGCTGCGGATCACCTTTTTTGTTTTTATCCTTAATAATTTTTTATAAGTTCATGCTAGCTTTCTATTTGAATGGGGAAGATTGGAAACTTTTTCCACTATACAATGAAAAAAGTAATGGAATTTGTATGAGAGATAAAAAATATCTATGACATATACAATATTTAGCAATTGGTTTTTTTGATTTGTCTATACTATAATCAATTTAGTCAAAAAAATCTGAAAAATAGATAAGAATATGTGAATTTCATACAAGGCACAAGGAGGATGAAAAACAAAAAGTCTGCAAATTGAAAAATACACCTCAATATAAAAATAAAAAGGCAAAAGAGAAAAAGAAAGGAAGTTGAAAAATTATGAAATTTGAACACATGTTTTCTCCCATCCAGATTGGTCCTATGGTTGTAAAAAACCGTTTTGTCGTACCACCTATGGGAAATAACTTTGCAAACACAGACGGCACATGGAGTGAACAGTCTGTTGCTTATTATGCAGAACGTGCAAAAGGTCAGTTTGGTCTGATCACCATCGAAGCAACTGTTGTACATGAAGGTGCAAAAGGTGGTCCCAGAAAACCTTGTCTGTACAATGACAACAGCATCGAAAGCCTGAAAAAAATCTGTGACGCTGTTCACGCAGAAGGCGGCAAAGTTTCTATTCAGTTGCAGAACGCTGGTCCTGAAGGCAATGCGAAAAATGCAGGCGCTCCTATCCAGGCAGCTTCTCCTATTCAGGCATGTGAAGCAAAAGACATTCCTAAAGAAGTTCCTACAGAAAGAGTTTATGAACTGGTAAAGGGCTATGGCGAAGCAGCACAGCGTGCGGTAAAAGCGGGTGTAGATGCTGTAGAAATCCATATGGCACATGGTTATCTGGTAAACTCCTTCATGTCTCCCAGAACAAACAAACGTATCGATGAATTCGGCGGATGCTTCGAAAACAGAATGAGATTCTCCCGTCTGATCATCGAAGAAGTAAAAGCAAAAACAGAAGGCAAAGTTGCGATTCTGGTTCGTATCAACAGCACAGAAGATATGTTTGGCGGTTTGGACAACCATGATATGTGTGCAGTTGCATCTTATCTGGAAGGCTGCGGCATTGATGGTCTGCATGTTTCCAGAGCAGTGCATCTGAAAGATGAATGCATGTGGGCACCTACAGGTATCCACGGTGGTTTCTCTGCTGAACTGGTTGACAACATCAAAAAATCCGTATCTATTCCTGTAATCACTGTAGGTCGTTACACAGAACCTCAGTTTGCAGAACTGATGGTAAAACAGGGCAAAGCAGATCTGGTTGCTTTTGGTCGTCAGTCTCTGGCAGATCCTCATATGCCTCTGAAAGCAATGGAAGACAGACTGGAAGAAATGACACCTTGTATCGCTTGTTTGCAGGGTTGTATCGCAAACATGAACGCAGGCAAACCCATTGCTTGTTTGACAAACCCTATGCTGGGTCATGAATCTGAACCTATGCAGCCTGCAGAAAAAGTGAAAAAAGTATATGTTATCGGCGGCGGCGTAGCTGGTATGTATGCAGCTTATATTGCAAAAGAACGCGGTCACGAAGTAACACTGTTTGAAGCATCCGATAAACTGGGTGGCAACATGAGACTGGCAGCTTTCCCTCCCGGAAAAGGTGACATCACAAACATGATCCGCAACTACATCGTAAAATGTGAAAAAGCAGGTGTAGAAATCAAAATGAATACAACCGTAACAGTGGATATGCTGAAAGAAGACCGTCCTGATGCAGTAATTCTGGCAACAGGTTCCGAAACACTGGTACTGCCTTTCATCAAAGGTATCTATAGCCCTGAGATTGTACACGGTATTGACTGTCTGGAAGGCAAACGCCACGTTGGTCACAAAGTGCTGGTTGTCGGCGGCGGCATGGTTGGTGCTGAAACAGCAGAATTCCTGGCAGAACAGGGCCATGAAGTAGCTGTTATCGAAATGAGAGATGCCATTGGTCCCGATGTTATTCACGAACATCGTGTATACCTGATGAAAGCATTTGAAGAATACCACATCAGACAGATCACAAGCGCGGCAGTTCAGGAAATCCTGCCTGACGGCGTGAAATACAAAAACGCAGCTGATTCCAGTGATCAGACCATTTACGAAGCAAGAGGTTTTGACACAGTTGTTCTGTCCATGGGCTTTGTATCCCGTTATACACATCGCGAAGGTCAGGACGTTGTTTACGATTTTGCAGACGAACTGCGTAAGATCGTTCCCGAAGTACATGTTGTTGGCGACGCTGTAAGAGCAAGACGTGCCCTGGATGCAACAAAAGAAGCATACGAAGCAGCAGTAAAACTGTAAGATGCTTTGAATTTTGGGGGAAGAACAATGGAAAAAAGAATTCAAGGTACTACAGGATTGTATGCCTTATTTGGATCACCTGTTGGGCATTCTGGATCGCCCGCAATGTATAACAAAGCATTTGCACATTACGGATTAGACTATGCATATTTGGCATTTGATGTAAAAGAAGATGGAATGGAAAAAGCTTTTGAAGCCATTCGCCTTCTGAACATCAAAGGCGGCAACTTTACAACACCTTGTAAGGTTGCCGCAGCCAAATTGGTAGACAAGCTTTCTCCGGCAGCACAGATGGTTTGTGCCTGCAATGCTTTTACTAATGAAAATGGCGTCATCACCGGACATATCACAGATGGCATTGGTTTTGTACAAAATCTGGCAAAACATGGTGTTTCTGTGAAAAATCAGAAAATTGTGATTTTTGGTGCCGGCGGTGCTGCAACATCCATACAGGTACAGCTTGCATTAGAAGGTGCAAAAGAAATACATATCTTCAATCCAAAGGATAAATTTTTCGAAAGGGCAGAACAGTTAAAGGAAACCATTTCCAAGACCTGTCCCGGCTGTACAGTGACAGTCAATGACGTGGCTGATCAGGCAACACTTGCAGAAAAAATTGCAGCCTGCGGTATCGTCATCAATGGTACCATCATGGGAATGAAGCCCTTTGAAGATGTGTCACTGGTAGATCCTTCGTATTTCCGCAGTGATCTGGTTGTTGCAGACACTGTATATAATCCGGAAAAAACAAAATTGATTTTGGAAGCAGAACGGGCTGGCTGTAAAGCCATCGGCGGCAAGGGGATGCTGCTGGAACAGGGTGCCGTGAACTTCAAACTGTTTACAGGCAAAGAAATGCCTTTAGACTAGTACGGAATGATGTTAGGGGAGGAAAACATGAAAACGAAGAATTATTTGATGTCAATTGTATGTGTCTACATGTGCTATTTGACACATGGGATTCAGGCGATTATTCTGAGCCAGAATAATATCAATTTTGCAACACAATGGGGTTTTGATATGTCCACACCAGACAGTGCAGCTTATGCAGCAGGTCTGGCAGCTGTAAGTACAGCCGTTGCTTGGGTAGGCTTTGGTAAGTTTGTCAGTGTATGGATCGGCGGTGAAATTTCTGACCGTGTGGGACGTAAGAAACTGATGATTGGCGGCGCACTTTTATACATCCTGTGCTTTATCGGATTTTTGATGACAAAAAGCGCGCTGGTTGCTTCTATCTGCGGTTTCCTGTCAGGTGTAGCAACATCCGGTTTCTGGGATGCAGCTGGTTATCCCGCAGTACAGGAAGCATATCCGAAGGCTCCTGGTTCTGCATTGATCGGGATTAAATTCTTTGTATCTCTGTCCGGTATGATTTATCCTCTGTTTGCAGTACAGATGGCAGCAAGCGGCAACTGGAAAATGAACATCATGCTGCCTCTGGTTATGTCTGTGATCTGTCTAGTACTGGCAGTTATCGTTCCTTTTGCTTATGACGATAAGAAAAAAGCAACAACCGGAGAAGATGGAAGTCATAAACAGAATGCTGCACAGGCAGAAATTGAAGCTGCAAAAGCAGCAATGCTTGTAAAACCCAGCAAATTCGTTGTATTTCTGGTTATGTTCTATGCGTTCCTGTGTATGTCTATCATGTATGGCGCACAGCAGTACACAAAAGCTTTTGGTATGGCAGTTTGCGGTCTGACAGAATTGCAGGCAGCAGGTATGACATCCGTTTATACCATTGGTTCCATTTGTGCCGTTGTATTCTGGGCGTTTATGATGGCAAAACTGAAATGGAATCCTTTGAAAGTTGTTTTGATTGACTCTATTTTCACAGCAGTAGCATTGTTGGGTGTATTGTTCATCCAGCAGGTAATCATTATCTACATTGCAATTGCAATGCTGGGCTTTTTCGCAGCCGGCGGTGCATTGCAGACAGGTCTGGCAGTTGTTCAGATGTTCAATCCTGGTCCCAAAGGCAGAAATACAGGTATTTACTATACCTTTATGGGCGCAGCAAGTTATCTGATCCCTGTTGTTGCAGCACAGCTGACAAAAATGTCCGGGGAAGAAAATGCCATTTATACCTTAATGATTATGTTGCTTGTTTTTGCAGTTTTGGCTATACTGAGTTCACTGTACTTGGTAAAACAGCATGCAAGAATCTTCGGTAAGAGTGCATTGGCAAAACAACAGTAAGAAAAGAATAAATGAATAAGCAAAGAAGCTTTGCAGCAGCAAAGTTTCTTTGCTTATATTCATGTCACTATTAGATAAGGAGGTCGTACGGTTTTGAGTGCCAGAAATTTAACAAACAAAAAGGAACTGCCATACATTCCTCTGGGTCCATTCCAGTGGAGGATTCCTGGCATACATTATCGCATAGAAAAAGTAGAATTTTTTCAAGGTATCATTTTAGGAGCAACTGCATTAAGTTCCATTCCTTATATGACAGACTGTTTGGGATTGCCTTATGAACTGGCTTGGAGCTGCGTCATTATCGAAGTATTTCTTTATATGCTCCATGGTTGGCTGGGTGACCCTGTTGTTCCCGGGTGGATCACACCAACACTGCCCTTTACACTGGTTTTTCTGGAAGGCTTTGAACAGGGACCTGAACGGATACAGGCGTTGATCGCGGTACAGCTTTTGGTAGCGTTCCTGTTTATATTCATGGGGATTACGAAGCTGGCAGACAGATTTGTTCGTCTGGTTCCGGCTTCTGTAAAAGGGGGCATTCTGCTGGCTGCACCAATTACAGTTATTCAGGGACAGTTAGCTGAAGACAGCCAGCTGATGATTGCACCAGTGGCAACGCTGGTAGGTACATTTTTGCTGGCATTTTTGAGTTTTTCTCCTTTCTGTGAGAAAAAGAGAAAAACTATCAAAATTTTAGATGTTATGGCAAAGTACGGGAATCTGTTCCCTTATTTGCTGGCGATGCTCATTGGTATTTTGTTAAAAGAATTGTCTTATCCAGAATTGGAATTGGGTACAATCATTCGAATTCCCGATTTTGGAGAAATCTTTAACACAGTCAGCTTTTTTGCTGTAGGGGTTCCGTCGTTATCCGTATTTTTGAAAGCAATACCCTTGGCATTGATCTGCTACGTATTGGCATTTGGTGACTTTGTTACTTCTGAAACACTGGTAAAAGAAGCACAGGAAAGCAGAGATGACGAGTACATCGACTTTAATTCCAGCCGTTCTAACCTGATCAGTGGTCTGCGTAACCTAATTTTGGGTATTTTTGCACCATTCCCGCCGCTGTCTGGTCCCTTGTGGGTTGGTATGACTGTTTCTGTTGCCATGCGTTATCGAGAAGGGGAAAAAGCTATGAAATCTCTCATTGGTGGTATGAGCTCCTTCCGCATGGCTACATTTTTAAGTGTCATTTTGATTCCTATTGTATCCTTTATGAAACCCATTATGGGGGTAGGTTCTGCCATTACATTGCTGTTCCAGGCATATGTTTGTGCAAGAATCGGTATGGAATACTGCAAATCCAATACAGATAAAAGTATTGCTGGGGTTATGGCAGCCGTTCTGGCTTTCAAAGGCTCCGGTTGGGCATTGTTGGTTGGTATCCTGATGAACCTTGCTCTGTCCAATATGGACTTCCAGAAGAAGAAACTGGGTGTTCCCACTACAGAAGAATTGGAAGCTATCGACCAGGAAAGAGATGGAAAAATCAAAGAATTGACATGCCAAAAATCATTGGATGTATAAGAAATTTATATCAGAAAAAGACAAAAGAGTGAGGAATGAACTGAACCAGTAAAAACGGACAATGACAAAAAGCCCCCTTATGTAGGATAAT
>ERZ826396.141-NODE-141-length-107267-cov-31.974872_pt1 | contig 107267 bp, 109 predicted proteins | sample MGYA00519926_ERZ826396 | MGnify/ENA primary metagenome ERZ826396 (study PRJEB31778, sample SAMEA3449230) | human gut metagenome | biome: human gut; feature: human-associated habitat; material: faeces | place: United Kingdom | collected 2010/2012 ... | reverse complement strand
CCTGTTGTCCATCGACTACGCCTTTCGGCCTCGCCTTAGGTCCCGACTTACCCAGAGCGGACGAACCTTCCTCTGGAAACCTTGGGTTTTCGGTGCGTGGGATTCTCACCCACGTTCCGCTACTCACACCGGCATTCTCTCTTCCATGATCTCCACACGTCCTTTCGGTCGTACTTCTCCGTTCATGGAACGCTCCCCTACCATCCCTTGGGATCCATAGCTTCGGTAGTATGCTTAGCCCCGGTAAATTATCGGCGCAGAGTCATTCGACTAGTGAGCTGTTACGCACTCTTTAAAGGATGGCTGCTTCTGAGCCAACCTCCTAGTTGTCTGTACATCTCCACATCCTTTTCCACTTAGCATACATTTTGGGACCTTAGCTGATGGTCTGGGCTGTTTCCCTCTTGACAACGGACCTTATCACCCGCTGTCTGACTGCCGAGCATGTTGGCGTGACATTCGCAGTTTGATTATGCTCAGTACCCCGAGATGGGGCCATCACATATTCAGTGCTCTACCTTCACGCAACTTACCTCGACGCTAGCCCTAAAGCTATTTCGGGGAGAACCAGCTATCTCCGGGTTCGATTGGAATTTCACCCCTAGCCACAACTCATCCGCCAACGTTTCAACGGGGGTCGGTTCGGTCCTCCATCGGGTTTTACCCCAACTTCAACCTGGTCATGGCTAGATCACCCGGTTTCGGGTCTACTGCATGCAACTCTCGCCCTCTTAAGACTCGCTTTCGCTTCGGCTCCGCATATCCTGCTTAACCTCGCTCCATACAGTAACTCGCCGGTTCATTCTACAAAAGGCACGCCATCACCCTTTAACGGGCTCTGACTTCTTGTAGGCATATGGTTTCAGGTTCTCTTTCACTCCCCTCCCGGGGTTCTTTTCACCTTTCCCTCACGGTACTGGTTCACTATCGGTCACTCTCTCGTATTTAGCCTTGCCGGATGGTCCCGGCCGATTCAGACAGGATTTCTCGTGTCCCGCCCTACTCAGGTGTCATCTCTCTCCAGTCTCTCATTTCGAGTACGGGGCTCTCACCCTCTCTCGCTCACCTTCCCATGTGATTCCTCTATGATCCTCTGTCAGATTTCTCGATGATCCTACTACCCCGATCCTAAGATCGGTTTGGGCTCTTTCCCTTTCGCTCGCCGCTACTCAGAAAATCATTCTTATTTTCTCTTCCTGCAGGTACTTAGATGTTTCAGTTCCCTGCGTCTCGCCTCATCATGTCTATGTATTCGACATGTGATACACGGATATGACTCCGTGTGGGTTCCCCCATTCGGATATCGACGGCTCTTCACGTGCTTACCGCTCACCGTCGCATTTCGCTGTTTGCTGCGTCCTTCTTCGCCGGAGTGTGCCTAGGCATTCCCCATACGCCCTTTCTTGCTTTACCTTCTAGGTTTGCTTGCTTGAACTTTTTTTCGTTTACACTTGCTGTAAAATCTTAGTTACTTTCGACTTTTCGTACTAGACCTTTTTTTAATGTCTAATCTCTTCTTTATCGTTTTCGCAATTTTTTTTACTACTATCCAGTTTTCAATGTCCTCTTGAATGTCCAGGACATTCAAAACCAAACAAGAAAGCACAACTTTCTCTCCCTAGAAAGGAGGTGATCCATCCCCACGTTCCCGTAGGGATACCTTGTTACGACTTCACCCCAATCATCAGTCCCACCTTAGACAGCTCCTTCCTTGCGGTTAGGCCACCGGCTTCGGGTGTTACCGACTCTCATGGTGTGACGGGCGGTGTGTACAAGGCCCGAGAACGTATTCACCGCGACATGCTGATTCGCGATTACTAGCGATTCCATCTTCGTGCAGTCGAGTTGCAGACTGCAGTCCGAACTGAGAACAGTTTTATGGGTTTCGCTCCACCTCGCGGCTTCGCTTCCCTCTGCTCTGTCCATTGTAGCACGTGTGTAGCCCAGGTCATAAGGGGCATGATGATTTGACGTCATCCCCGCCTTCCTCCGGCTTGTCACCGGCAGTCTCGCCAGAGTCCCCAACTTAATGCTGGCAACTGGCAACAGGGGTTGCGCTCGTTGCGGGACTTAACCCAACATCTCACGACACGAGCTGACGACAACCATGCACCACCTGTCTCCAATGCTCCGAAGAGAAGGCCCCGTTACGGGCCGGTCATCGGGATGTCAAGACCTGGTAAGGTTCTTCGCGTTGCTTCGAATTAAACCACATGCTCCACCGCTTGTGCGGGCCCCCGTCAATTCCTTTGAGTTTCATTCTTGCGAACGTACTACTCAGGCGGAGTACTTATTGCGTTAACTGCAGCACTGAGCTTTGACACCCAACACTTAGTACTCATCGTTTACGGCGTGGACTACTAGGGTATCTAATCCTATTTGCTCCCCACGCTTTCGGGACTGAGCGTCAGTTATGCGCCAGATCGTCGCCTTCGCCACTGGTGTTCCTCCATATATCTACGCATTTCACCGCTACACATGGAATTCCACGATCCTCTCACACACTCTAGCTCTACGGTTTCCATGGCTTACCGAAGTTAAGCTTCGATCTTTCACCACAGACCCTTAGTGCCGCCTGCTCCCTCTTTACGCCCAATAATTCCGGATAACGCTCGCCACCTACGTATTACCGCGGCTGCTGGCACGTAGTTAGCCGTGGCTTTCTTATAGAGTACCGTCACTTGGATATCATTCCCTATATCCACCGTTCTTCCTCTATGACAGAAGTTTACATAACGAATTACTTCTTCCTTCACGCGGCGTTGCTCGGTCAGGGTTTCCCCCATTGCCGAAAATTCCCTACTGCTGCCTCCCGTAGGAGTCTGGGCCGTGTCTCAGTCCCAGTGTGGCCGGTCACCCTCTCAGGTCGGCTACGCATCGTCGCCTTGGTAGGCCGTTACCCTACCAACAAGCTAATGCGCCATAAGTCCATCATCTACCAGTCCCGTAGCACTTTTCATATAGAGTTCATGCGATCTCTACACCTATGCGGTCTTAGCTGACGTTTCCATCAGTTATCCCCCTGTAGATGCCAGGTTACTTATGTATTACTCACCCGTTCGCCACTCTTCACCGAAGTGAAGCGTTCGACTTGCATGTATTAGGCACGCCGCCAGCGTTCATCCTGAGCCAGGATCAAACTCTCCATTGTCCTTCTATCTCTTCAGACAACTTTGGTCTGTTTAGCTCTTTTTTATTTCTTAAACTTAATTGACGTTGTGTTTTATTCTTTCCTGTTCAGTTTTCAATGTCCTCTCACTCGTCTCTCTCGTCGAGTGCCCATTTATATTACCATCCTCTCTCCCTTTTGTAAAGCTTTTTCTTGTCCTTTTTTTATTTTTTTTAAATTATTATTTATATAAGCCATTTTTTCTTCTATAATCATTACTTTTTTATAATTGTTTAAATAAATGCGACATTTTTTACATAATTCACATACATAATGGATGCGGAGGTAAAGATTATGCATAAATTAAAAAAATTAATTTTACTAATATTATCTATTTCTATAGCTCCACTCTATCTCATGTTTTCTAACTCTACAGAAATAGAAGCTTCAAGTAATGATAATAATTCAATAAATTACTTAAAATTAAAAAATAAAAGTACATCCCTTTCTACTATTTATAGTGAAAAATATCAAACTCTTATACATAATCAAATTAATAAACAAAAGAAATTAAATAATTATACTTTTCAACATCCTTTATTAATAAGGAATCCATATGGAACAAATACAACAGCTGTTTATATGTATTTTAAAACCACAGAAGAATTACAAGCAAGTTACACAATTCGTTGTGATAATTACGCTAATTTTTCACAAACTTTGAATACTAATACATTAAGCGGTTATACAACAGAACATGAATATCTCTTAATTGGAGCAATTCCTAATCAAACAAATACGATTACAGTTACTCTAACAAATAAACAAGGTAAAGTTGTTGATACCTTATCATGGTCATATAATGCCCCTTCATTACAAGGCGGTGATCAATATCTTACAGTAGAATGCGATGATTCAAATACATCATCCTTATCTAACGGTCTTTATACTGTTCTTGGAAACGATGTTACTGAAGAGAGTGAAGAACAAGCTTATATGAGACTTTATGATAATTACGGCATCATTCGTAGTGAAATTCCTATCGTTTCTTATAGAAGTCACCGTATTCTTTTTGAAAACAACACCATGTACTTTAGTATTTCTAGTACAAAAATAGTTGGTATGGAACAAACTGGTTATGTTTCTAAAATTTATGATACAGGTAATTATAAATTACATCATGATTACATCTTTGATAGCAACAATAATATTCTTGTTCTTGCAAGTGAAAAAGAAGCAAAAACAAGTGAAGATAAAATTATTATGATTGAAAAAGATTCTGGTAACATAACAGAACTTGTAGATCTTATTGATTTATTACCTGATTATTATTCAACAACTTCATTACCTGATGGTGCAGAAGATCTTGATTGGATGCATATCAATTCACTGGCTCTTGTTGATAAAACAAGTTTAATTATTAGTTCAAGAGAAACATCCACAATTATTAAATTAGATAATATCTATTCAAATCCAACAATTGATTACATGATTGGTTCTGATAACTTTTGGCAAGAAAGTGGATATGATTCCTTACTCTTAAATAAAACAAGCGATTTTTCAATGCAAGCTGGTCAACATTGTGTCACTTATGTAGATGATAACTCCCTACCTCAAGGTCAATATTATCTCTATCTTTATAATAACCTTGCGGTAAGTACAACACGTCCTGATTATGATTGGAAAAGTGATTCAAATTATTCAAATACTTACTATAACTTAAAAAAAGGAACATCTTATTACTATAAATATTTAGTAGATGAAAATAATCGTACTGTTGAACTTGTAAATAGTATTCCTGTTGCTTATTCAGGATATGTAAGTAGTGTTCAAGAATTAGATGGAAATGTAATTATCGATAGTGGTATCGCAATGTCTTGGAGCGAATACAGTCAGGATGGAACTTTATTAAGAACGTTTAAAACAACTGGTGGTAAATTTGTTTATCGCGTCTTTAAATATGATTATCTAGATTATTGGTTTCAATAATTAAAAAGGTGTAGTTTGTGCTACGCCTTTTATATTCCATTTTTATAAAGAATATATTGTACAAGATTTAAAAAGAATACTTGTAACTCATTCATACTTTTATCAAAGCTTTCTTGATTTATATTGTAGTTAAAATAAAGATGATTATCTTTAGGAGCAACTCCTATAAACCCAATTTTAGGTTTTATTTTCACATCTAAATAGTTAGCATTTTGATAAAAAACAGATCTATTTGTACAAAAATCATCATATGTTTCATGTAAACTTACAATAATAACCAAATCATCTTCTTTCAAGTGAAACTGATCAATAATTTCTTCTTCACTTCCAAGATAAACCGGTATCTCACAAGGATATCCTAAATATGTCAACGCTTTTTGACATAGTAACAATGCAAACCTATTTCCATCGCCTAATATAACAATTCTTTTACATACCATGATTTTTTTAAAAATTTGTGTTTGTATGTGAGGAAAATTATTTTTAATAACCTTTTTCATCTTTTTCATATCTACTTCCGCATGCATATATTCTTCGTACATAACATTTTTAAAATAAGAAAACTTATTAATATTAATATTTTTTAAATATCTGACCATCGAAGTCTTAGACACACCCACTTCTTCTATAAATCTATTTAATGTATAATCCTTAATATTACCTTTTAATTCCATTATTTTTTTACTAATTAAATATTCCACACTCTCTTTTGAACTACTATTTTGTATCATCATTATTTTTCCTATAATCATATTTTCATTCCTTTATATATAATTCATAGTATCTCGTTTTAATTAAATCAAATAGAAATAAAAAAACATAATGCATTTCATAATAATCATTATCCGTATCCATAGAAAAGCTAAAATCAATATATTCACTATTTATTTGAGATTTACTAAAAAGTATCTTTGTATTCTTTGTATCTAAAACAACTTCTTGAAATTTTGCATCACAACAGCCTAATAATCTTCCTGTTGCTGTAAAGAGACCAATAAGATCATTATTTTTTGGTACTAAAATTTTTCCATTATTTACTGAACTTAACAAAACCGTTTTATCAAATATTTTCATATCTACTTGAAAATCAAACAATAAATTTAAAAGTGTTGGTGACCCATAAGCTATAAATCTTTCATGTTCATTTATTTGTTTACAAATTTTATCTATTTCATCCATATTAATTAGATGATGTCTTAATTGACTCATAATTTGAATAATTTTATTTTTTTCAAAACTTTCATATCTATCTCTGATTTGTTTTAGTCTTACTATTCTTTCAAAAATAACCTCATCTTTAAACGCTGTATAATTTTTATATCCCAGTTGATTAAGATATGTTTTAAATTTAAGTTTTGATATATTTAAAATTGTTAAAATGTCTTCTAATGTATAGGTTGGTATTTTATTATAGTGTTCAAATATTTTTCTAGATATATATGTATCAATATTATCAAATTCTATATTATTAGATGCTTTTAAAATATATTCTATTTTTAAATTTGTTTTGCTCACAATAAACACCCTCCTACAACAAAAATATTATAATATAAAAAGCGGAAAAATTGAAACCATTTTCCGCCTTACTTAATTATTATCTAATTACCTTTTTAGTAGCTGTATAGGCACCTACTGCTAACAACATGATAATAGCATATGAACCAATCATTGTATTATCTCCAGTTTTAACACTTTGTTCAACTTTATTATTAACTGTTGATTCCTTTTTATCATCTACTTTATCTTCTGATTTTGACACTGTTTCCACTTTAGATTGTTTGAACAACCAATTCATTGGACTACCATCAGTATTATCATTAAGAACTTTTACCCATGACCAATGCAATAATGTACCTCCCATACCATTGCTGATTCCTACAGCTTTCATTTCATCATCTGACCATATAGATAATTTATTATTTTTATCTCCCATATTTTCCATAGCTTTGTACATAGCTTTTGAACTATCTACATTGCATGTTGGATCATTTTCAGCATGCGTATAATAAACTGGAACATCTAATAATTTTTGAGTATCAATTTTTTTAGAAACCATCGATTGTGTACTTTCATCCCAAGTATATACATTTCCTTGGAATGCTTCTTCAAAATTCGAAACAATTGTATCAAAAGGATCTTTTTTTCTACCTAATGCTGCAAATGTTTGATTATGTACAGGAACAATTGGATCCATTGAGCAACAAGCTATAGCTCCAGCAAATATTTCAGGATATTGCATTAAAAATCTCATTGTTGCTCCTCCTCCACTAGAAGCACCTGCAACATATACTTGATTTTTATTCACATTTCCATCATTAATTAGATTTTTAATCAATTGTGCTTGTAACGCATTGTTTTGGTCAATTAATTTTTTCTTATCTTCATTTTCTGCAGCACCATAGCTATAGTTTTCATTTCCAACTTGCATTTGTAATACTGCAACATCATAACCAGCATCTACCCAACCAGTTAATCCTTTATTCGCTACAAGAGTATCTTCTAAATTACCATTGTATTCTCCACCACCATGATTCCATACAACAAGTGGTACATTTTTCTTAACTGATCCATCCGCATTTTTTGGTAAATATAACGCATATTGACGTGTTAATCCAGCATAAGTAAATGTCTTTCTTTCTGTATCATCTAAGACTTTAGTTTTAACTGTTGTTACATCACTTGCCTTAAAAGATAATGCATCATTAGTTAAACATTTAACTTCCCAATCCAATCTTTGAAATGACCAATCTGTTTTATAGATTCCAGCATAACAAAATGGATTCACTGTCATTTTTAACTTATTTCCTGATACACTTAATTCAATCCCATCATCTTGATAAGCTTTTGCCCAAGATCCTGTATTTACATCAAATGGAACAGTGCTTGAATTATTAATAATATCAAAATCTGCTGCTGTTAAATTTTGTATAATACTTTCATCGCTTACCTCAATTTCAAATGAAGATACTTCTCTTTGTCCATCTCCAACTTGTGTGTTTGCAACAATAGAACTAACTGTTGGACTAGTAGCATAAACAGGCATACAAAGCATCGATAACGATAACGCTGCGCCTAAGGATGCTGCTATTATTTTTTTACTTTTCATATTCTTTTCCTCCCTTACGATTTTCATACTATCACCTCCGCTTATTGTAAGCGATTACAATATTATATCTATTGTTTCTTGTTTTTTTACTACATATTAATATTTTATATTTGGTATTTTTTTATGGTACTTTTTAAATCCTATTTTTACTATTATTTTTAGTTATAGAAGATTGCTATTTAGGTATTGTACTTTTATAATATTATTGATTAAAGTAAACTTGGGGGGGGAGATTTATCATGAAAAAAACACTCTATTTAATGAGACATGGACAGACTTTGTTCAATCTACAACATAAAATACAAGGTTGGTGTGATGCACCTCTTACACCTTTAGGAATTAAACAAGCACAAATGGCAAAAGAATACTTTACAAATATTACTCTTGATCACGCTTATGCTTCTACTTCTGAAAGAGCATCGGATACTTTAGAAATCATTACAGATATGCCTTATACAAGATTAAAAGGTTTAAAAGAATGGAATTTTGGTGCTTTTGAAGGAAAAGATGAATGTTTAAATCCTAAACTACCTTATGGGGATTTCTTTAAACAATTCGGTGGTGAAGGTGAACTTGAACTTAGAGAACGTATGAATAAAACTTTAACTGAAATCATAAGTAAGGAAGATCATCAAGTTGTTTTAGCGGTTTCTCATGGTGCTGCTTGTGCACAGTTCTATCGTGCTTGGGAAGAACATGCAAAAGTAAAGAAAACCGAAAGATTTTATAATTGTTGTATTCAAAAATATGAATATGAGGATGGAATCTTTACACTTGTAGAAATTTTTAATCGAAATATTACAGAATAGGAGAAGAATATGGATTCGATAAAACGTAAATCATTTAATACAAATGTTGATTTGATTCATGGACCTATCTTTAAATCATTGATCATTTTTGCATTACCACTATTTATATCAAATATCTTCCAACAACTTTATAACACCGTTGATACCATGATTGTTGGAAACTTTTTAGGAGATGCTTCTTTAGCAGCCATTGGATCATGTGCCTCTATTTATGACTTACTTGTAGGTTTTGCCTTAGGTATTGGAAATGGTCTTGCTATTGTTACTGCAAGAAGTTTTGGCTCTAAAGATGAAAAATTATTGAAGAAATCAGTTGCTAGTTCTTTAGTCATTGGTATTGTTGTTTCAATTGGACTAACACTTATTGGTTTAATTTTCTTACAACCACTTCTTCATTTATTAAATACGCCTGCAAACATTATTGATGAAGCTTATAGTTATATTTTCTTTATTGTTTTATTTATTATTGTTATGTTTGCTTATAACTTATGTGCTGGATTAATGAGAGCCATTGGTAATAGTGTTATGCCTCTTGTTTTCTTGGTTGTTTCATCTGTTTTAAATATTATTTTAGATTTAGTTTTTATTACTCAATTAAATATGGGAGTTCAAGGTGCTGCAGTCGCAACTGTTATTTCTCAAGGAACTTCCGTTATTTTGTGTATCATTTATATGTTTAAAAAGACACCTTTGTTACTGCCTAAAAAAGAACATTTTGAAGTTGATAAAGATCTTTATAAAGAATTATTAGGACAAGGGTTCTCAATGGGATTTATGAATTGTATTGTTTCTGCTGGTTCTGTCATCTTACAATATGGTATTAATAATTTAGGTTATTTAATTATTGCTGGACATACTGCTGCAAGAAAACTTTATATGTTCTTTAATATGCCTTTTACAGCAATGGCTCTTGCTATTTCAACTTTTGTTTCTCAAAATAAAGGGGCTAATCAAAAAGATAGAATTAAACAAGCACTTCGTTATGCTTATATCTATGACATTATTGGTGCAGCTATTGTAACTTGTATTATCTTATTATTTGGTTCTTCTTTAGTGAAATTAATATCAGGCTCAAGTAAAGAAGTTGTTTTACATAATGGAACACTTTATCTTACAATTGTTGGTCCTTTCTATGCCGTGCTTGGAATATTGATGCAAACACGTTATGCACTTCAAGGAATTGGTCAAAAACTTCTTCCTTTAATTTCAAGTGTGATTGAATTCTTTGGAAAGATTATCTTTGTTATCTTCTTAATTCCACGTTTTCAATATATGGCTGTTATCTTCTGTGAACCAGTTATCTGGTGTGTAATGACAGTTCAACTTGTTTATTCTTTCTATCATAATCCTTATATTAAAAATAATTAAAAAAATTGGACGGTGCCAAAGCATCGTCCTTTTATTATATTAAATTTCTTCACCATTAGATTCACAAACTTTTTTATACCAATAGAATGAATCTTTTTTGCTTCTAGAGAAATCTCCAGTGCCATCATCATGTCTATCTACATAAATGAATCCATAACGTTTTGCATATTGTCCTGTTCCAGCTGATACTAAATCAATTGGTCCCCATGTTGTATATCCAATTAATGGTACACCATCTTCAATAGATTCTTTCATTGCATGAATATGTCCTTTGAAGTAATCAATACGATAATCATCATGAATTGATCCATCTTCTTCTACTGTATCAAATGCTCCAAAACCATTTTCAACAATCATTAATGGAGTATGTGGATAACGATCATGTAATAAGTTTAATGTATATCTTAAACCATCAGGATCAATTTGCCATCCCCAATCAGATGCTTTTAAGTATGGGTTTTTAGCACCTTTTGACATATTACCTGCTGTTGTTTCTGCATTTTCATCTACTGTTACACAGTTTGACATGTAATATGAGAATGTATAGAAGTCAACTGTACCTTCTTTAATGATTTTTTTATCTTCTTCTGTAATATAAGAAGTATCAATATTATGTTCTTTAAAATATCTGAAGATAAATGATGGATATTCTCCACGTACTTGTACATCTCCACAGAAATTATTTTTAAAGTTATCTTCATCAAATGCTGCTAAGATATCTTTTGGATTTGGTGTTAGTGGATATAAAGTTGTATGTGCAATCATGTTACCAATCATGAAATCTGGATTGATCTTATGACCTTCAATAACTGTTCTTGCACTTGCTACAAATTCATTGTGTAATGCTTCAAACATAATTTGTTCATTTGATTTTAATTCATTTAATGGAATTCTATGATCTGCATTAACATCTTCTGGATCCATTAATCCAAGCCCATAAAGGTTACCAATTCCACCTTCACCCATACATGCAATATTAATTTCGTTGAATGTTAACCAATATTTAACTTTGTCTTTATAACGTTTCATACAAGTTGTAGCGTATTTAACGAACATATCAATGACTCTACGATCTGAGAATCCGTTATATTTTGTTACAATGTTCCATGGAATTTCATAGTGACATAAAGTAACTAATGGTTCCATTCCATGTTTATGACATTCATCAAATACTTTGTCATAAAAAGCTAATCCTGCTTCGTTTGGTTCTTCATCATCACCATTTGGGAAAATACGCCCCCAGTTAATTGATAATCTGAATACTTTCCATCCCATTTCAGCAAATAAAGCGATATCTTCTTTATAATGATGATAGAAGTCTACTGCTTCATGACTAGGATAAAAAGCTTCTGGATCTGTTTTTGGTAAGAATGTTCTTGGTGTATTGACATCTCCACCTAATAACATATCTGGTACAGATAATCCTTTACCATCTTCTAAATATGCACCTTCACATTGGTTGGCAGCTACTGCTCCACCCCATAAAAATCCTTTAGGAAATCCCATTTTCATTACCTCCTTGTTTCCATTTGATTTTTTCTATAAACATTATAAAGGAAAATTATTAAAATTTCTTTCATAATATGAAAAAACTATTCAACATTTTCCCACCAATGTTCTTGATAAGTTTCTATTTTACTATAATCGACAATTTCACCAATCTTTGGTGTTGCTACATTTAAGTTTTCCTTTTGTGATCTTGTGGTAATTTGTTTAATTGGATCATCCCAAGCATGATTACAAATACAAAAGGCACCCCAATGAACAGGAACTGTCCACTTTGCATGAAGATCCTTCATTGCTTGAATGCCATCTTTGGGTAACATATGAATATTGGACCATGCTCGATCATATTGTCCATCTTCAATCATTAATAAATCAATAGCACCAAATTTTTCATAAACTTCTTCGAAATGATTTCCATAACCGGTATCCCCTGTAAAATAAGTTGTATATTTATCATTTTTAAAGACATAGCCACTCCACAATGTCGTATTGTTTCTCCAAGGAACACGTCCAGTAAAATGCCTACCTGGTGTTGAAGTAATCGTTAGTCCATCAACTTTTACTTCATCCCACCAATTCATAACGTGTATTTTCTTTTCATTGACTCCCCAACGAAGAAGATGTTTTTCTACACCTAGAGGAACGCAATATTCTTTGACTTTTTCATCTATTTGTTTAATTGTTTGAGAATCTAAATGATCATAGTGATCATGTGAGATGGCAAGAACATCAATACTTGGCATATTTTCTATATCTATCGGTAACTTAGAAAAACGCTTTGGTCCAATAAAAGGAACTGGCGAACTATAGTTTGAAAAAACAGGATCCATTAAGACATTCTTTCCATCTATTTGAAGCAATGAACTTGAATGTCCAAACCAAATCCACTTAAGTTCATCTTTCTTCGCTTTTTCTATTTTCTTCAACTTATAAACAGGTATTTCACCTTTAGGAACTTTTTCTTCATTTTTATATTCACTCTTTTGTCCTGTCATTAATTGAATTTCAGGATTTCCATGAAATATTCCTTTTTTATATAATGAATTTCTCGCTTTATATTCTTTTTGATCTTCATCTGTTACACTTCCACCTAAGCTTGGCCAAAATTCAATAAATAACACAGCCACAATAGCGATACTTACTATCACAATACCTACAATTTTTAATATCTTTTTTATCATTTCTATTTATTCACTTCCTTCTATCATAGATTTGAATATTCATGAATTTTATGTTACATTTATCATAACACCTAAACTTAACTTTAGGTCAAGTATCAAGGAGGAAATCATATGTATTCTATTGGTGAAATTTCAAAAATGTTTCAATTACCTATTTCAACTCTTCGTTATTATGATAAAGAAGGATTATTTCCTCATTTAAAAAGAGTGAATGGTGTAAGACAGTTTAGTGAAAGTGAAATTGAAACTTTACGTGTTATTGATTGTTTAAAAAAATCAGGCTTAGAAATTAAAGAAATAAAAGAATATATGTCTTTATGTTCTTTAGGAAATACCACGTTAAAACAAAGAAAAGAAATCTTTGAAAAACAAAAGGAAGAAGTTTTACAAGAAATGGAAAAACTTCAAAAAGTCCTTTCTATGCTCAATTATAAATGTTGGTATTATGATCAAGCGATTGAAAAAAAAGATGAAGCTTACGTTCAAGCTCTTTCATTTAATCAATTTCCACCACAAATCCAACAATACTATAAACATAGTCATGAGGATTGTTAGAAGTGAAAAAGAAAATACTAATTACCTTATCAATTATTCTCATTCTTTGTGTTGGTGGTTTTGGTTTTTACGTCAATGATTATTATCACGCACAAGGTGATGCTTTGGAAATCTTAAACCATCAAGAAGTAAAACAAGTAAATTCTAATCTTATTACTTTAACTCCTCAAAAGACAAGTGATGTAGGTATTATTTTCTATCCTGGAGCTAAAGTAGAAAATACAGCTTATCTTCCTTTACTTGAACAACTAGAAAAGAAAGGTTATAACTGTTATTTAGTTAATATGCCTTTTAAGATGGCTATTTTTAATAAAAATGCTGCTAATAAAATTATTGATAAATATTCAAATATAAAACATTGGTATCTTTGTGGACATTCTATGGGTGGTGCCATGGCTTCTTCTTATGTTTCTAAAAATAAAGATAAAGTTGATGGTTTGATTCTTTTAGGTTCGTATATTTATGGCGATGTTTCCGCTCAAGATACACTTACCATCTATGGCTCTTTAAATACCAGCGTAAAAAAGAAAATAGACTATAAAAAGAATATTGTTGTTATTCAAGGTGGTAACCATGCTAACTTTGGAAACTACGGGCATCAAAAAGGAGATGCCAAAGCGACTATTTCTCGTAAAAGCCAACAAAATCAAATAATTAAAGCAATAGATCAATTTATTAAAAAAAGACTGAATTAATCTTCAGTCTTTTTCATATAGTCATTTAAATGAATACCATTTTTTAAAGCTTCAATGACATGATCTTTATCAATCACATTTTCTACCTTTTCATCTAAAATCATTCCAATAAAACGTGCATCATCATCAATTGTAAAAGGCCAATAGAAGTAGAAATGATTTCCATCTTTAAATTCAAAACGATAATCAAGAACATACCAATCTCTCGCAATCGGTGTTCCATAACTTTCATAACGATGTTTTAAAAGAAGTTCTACACTTTGAATATCTTCATATTTATATTCATTCATAAACTTAGCTTCTTTTCCAAATAAAACAGAATAAAAATATTTTACATTATCTATATAACCTTTAAATTGATAATAACGAATACGATCATTTAAAAACTCTACTGATTGATTTCTTGTTTGATCAAGTGGTAATCTTAACCATAATTGTGAAAACTGGAAATCAGCAGCAATCAAACCATTTGTAAATACAAATGAAATCACTAATACTGAAAGTACTCTTGTTAAAACATCTTACTCATTTACAGCACTAAAGAATAAAACAATTAAAAATGTAGGAATAAATTTATATAAGAATTTTCTTAATGCAAGTTTCTTTGTAAGTCTTCTTCCAAGAGATACAATATCTGTTGTTTTTTGATAACCTAATTTATAATTCTTCACTTCTCTTTGGATTTGTTGTAAAGCTGGTAACATTGGTAGATCTTTTCTTACATACATTTCAATATTTTCTTGAACTTCTTCTAAGCTTTTAATTTGTTTTTCTAAATGAATCTGATTGATTTCTAAACATTCTTTAAAATCAAGTTCATTGTTTAAGATTGCTTTTACATCATCAATCGAAATATTTAAATTACGTAAGAACTTTACCATGATGAGTTTTTGTAAATCATCTTGGCTATAACTACGATAACCATTTTCATCTCTTTGTGGTGTAACGATCCCTTCTTTTTCATAATAGAAGATTGTATGCTTTGAAATCCCTAATTCCTTTTCTAATTCGTGTGTTTTCATAAATAACACCCCTTCCTTAACTTTATCTAACACTATAGAGTGGCTTTATAGTCAAGGCTTTTTATCAAATTTTGAATGAATTGTAAGAAATCCTGGTTGATATTTATTTTCTTGAACATAAATCCAATGATTTTTTAAATAGCCATTAATAACTTCTAAAATCTTATCTGTAGGATAACTTTTCCCTTCTTGTCTAAGTTCTAAACCACAACATGTACATCCACCAACACCATGAATCGAATATTCTATATTATTTTGTTTAAGTAATTGATTGATTTCGAGAATCATATTAAAGTGTACAACATTATTCATAGTATCACCTCTTTTATTTATTATAGCATATTCGCTCTTATGTAAAAAAAGAAACACAATGTGTTTCTTAATAAAAAAGGCCTCAGAAATCTGAGGTCTTGTCTTTTATAAACACATTTTATAAATATTTAAACAATCTTCTTGGCTTAATGATCGATAAGCTCTTGGCAGCGAATCTTGGCCATAACACGCTTTAACTTTTAATTCATCAAATTTTTCATCTGTAATATTCATTTCACTAAGTGTTGTAGGTAAATGAAGTTCATCTTTGATGAAGTTTTGTAAAGCTTTAATTCCTGCTTTTGCATTAGCCATGTCATTACCTTGATCTTGAATACCCATCACATTTAAACCAAAACGAGCAAAGTCTCTAGCAACAGTTTCATCTTTGTTTAATAAATATGTCATCCATTTAGGAGTAATAATAGCAAGAGCTAAGCCATGCGTCATATCATAAGTTGATGAGAATTGTTCAAGCGCATGAAGTTGAGCTTGTGTCTTATACCCTGATGTACAGAAACTATTTAAAGCCCATGAAGCAGCCCATAACATTGTTGCTCTTGCTGAATAGTTTTCTGGTTCTTCCACCGCAATTGGTAATTGTTGGCGAACTGTTCTTAATAATGTTTCTACTACATTGAATTGTAATGGATATTTATCGCTATTAACAAAATAGTTCATATCGAATAAGTGAGCCATGATATCAAATCCACCACAAGCTGTTTGTTTAGGTGAAACACTAAATGTATTAGTAGGATCTAAGAAAGATGCTCTTGGTCTTAAGATATCTCCATTGATTCCACTTTTAACACCTTTTTCTACATTAGCAATGACACATGATTTATCCATTTCACTTCCCGTTGAAGCAATTGTAGGCATAGCAAGTACAGGTAAAGCATCATGCCAAGCTACTTTCTTTTCTACTAAATCCCAAATATTATCAGTATCTACAAGAGTTAAAGCAGCAATCGCTTTAGAAGCATCAATAGTAGATCCTCCCCCAATCCCTAAAACAGCTGTAATATTGTTTTCTTTACAGATTTTTGCTCCTTTATTGACAGTTGTATGTCTTGGATTTGGTTCTACACCTGCAAGTTCATAAACTTCTACATTATTATCTTTTAATTCTTTCATGACTTTATCATAAAGTCCAATTTTTTTAATCGATCCACCACCATAAACAACAAGGACGCTCTTTCCATATTTTAAAACTTCTTCATGTAAATGACCTAATTGATCTTTACCAAAATAAACTTTTGTTGTGTTTTGAAATTGAAAATCATTCATTTTATTTTCCTCCTACCCATCTTTCTAATTGTTGTCTACATTCACCTATATGACTTCCATGAATATTTAATCCTTTATGAACGATACTGTTTGGACAAAGTTTTTTAAGATCACTTTCACTTCTTCCCATACCACTTCCTTCATGTGAACAAATAGGATAGATATGTTTATTTGTAAAGTCATAGCTTTCTAAGAATGTCATAACAATCGTTGGCATTGTTGACCACCAGTTTGGATAACCTAAATAAATCGTATCGTATTCATCAATACTTTCTAATGGATCTAATATTTGTGGACGGGCATTATTTTTAAGTTCTTCACTTGCACGTGATGTACATTCATGATAATCAAAGGGATATGCATCCACTTCTTTAATTTGATAAACATCTGCATCAATCATTGTTGATAATGTTTCAGCAATGACTTGTACATTTCCTTTCTCTAAATTAACAATATTTCCCGAGAAATAATTTTCTTTATTATGTGAAAAATAAACAATTAAACTTTTACTCATTGATTTTTATCTCCTTTGTCATGTGATATGCTTTTTCTATTACATCTGTTTTTTCAATTGCGAATATACGATCAATTAATAACTTCATTAAACCATTAAATGTGTAAAAATACACAAGTAAAGCAAAGACAATGATGCTTGCTTCTATCATCTTTTTGTACAAATTGTTTTGTTTTTTGACAGACATTACATCCTAAACAAGGTTTAATATTTTGATAGTTGACGTAGACCTTTTCTGTGGTATACCTATTTTCTTCTATGCTTTTTATAAAAGCATTTGTTAGACGTGTGGTATTTCCATTTTTTCTTGCATTAATATAAGAACTTGTGTAGTAATGTTTTCTTCTTTTTCCACCTATATAATAAAAAAAATTAGGACTTGAAACAATTTCAATTCCTAATCATCTTCATAAGTTTTACTTATTTAAAAGCTCTTTATACATTTTCACAAATTCTTCAATATAATAATTGGTATTTTCTTTAGACCAACATGCAAAATAATTTCTTTGGATTGGTTTTCCTTTATAATGCAAGGTAATTCTTTCAATACCTTCCATTGTTTTTGGTAAATGACCTATTTGATCAATTGGTAAATATCCTCTTTGACTCGCCACCATTAAACGTGCTTGTTCTAATGAATTCGCATATAAAAAACGTCTTGAAAGATTGAGTGATTTTTCATAGAACTCTCTTTCTGAATCTTCTTTATCTTTAGAAACAACAAGAATACAAGACATATTTTTTAAATCATCCGTTGTAAGAACGTCATTTTGAGATAGTGGATTCATTGAAGATATTTCTACAAAACATTCGCTATGTTTTAATTCATAATTGTAATAATCTTCATTAAATGTTCTTCTTTGTTCGCTGATTTTAACATCAATATGATGTTGGACTAAAAGTTCGAATAATTCTTCATGAGTTCCACTTACCACCGAAATATTAACTTCTGGATAAATACGATTAAATTCAACAATAGCTTGATGAAATTCACTCGTACTAAAGTTTTTAGGATAACCAATGGTTAGATTCAATTCTTGATCTTCTCCTCGACGAATTGTTTCTTCCTTAAAATCTTCAATTTCATCTAAAATCACTTTTCCATGACGATAAAAATATTCTCCTGCAGGAGTTAAAGAAAAATGCCTTTTATTTCTTTCAAATAAACGAATGCCTAATTCTTTTTCTAATGATTTAATTTGTTGAGAAATTGCTGATTGTGAAATAAAGCATTGTTCTGCCGCTTCGGTAAAGCTATGACAATCAACAATGGTAATAAAATATTTCATTTGTTTAAGTAACATGGTCTTCACCTCTTATGTACTATTTTATCGTATTTTATTCATTCTTTATAACAAAATTTGTTATAATTTGTATGAATAGAGGGAGTGAAAAAATGAAAAAGAAAATATTAGGTTTATTAGTTGTTGGTGTCATGGCATTAAATTTAACAGGATGTGCGATGTTTGAATCAGAAATCAATGATATTAAAGGAAATCTTGTAGGAAATGGCTATACTATTGATACTTTCGATAACTATGGAAAAAGAGTCATGACAACAACTGGAGATAAAATCAATATTCAAGGAAATCCCGTAGAAACAACTTCTTATGATAGTGATGGAAGTATTATTACAGGTTATGAATTATCTTCTGTTATTACTATTACTATTGATGGGCAAGAAATTGAATCTTGTGGAGATACTTGTATCTTTACACAAAAAGGTTTAGAACCTAATGTTGATTTTACTCAAGAAGACATTGAAAGTAATGATAATGGAAAACTTTCAAATAATACATATATTGCGAATATTATCAATAAGTATAAAAATAAGTTTGGTAAATCAAGAGTGGTTGTGATTAAATCTCAATTAGGGCAACCAATTACGGCTTATTCAGGGGATAAGGTTTATTGGACTGTTCCTAAAAAATTACCGAAGATGACAAAATTAATGATTGATGGTAAAGCTCTTTATATTCATCGCGCAAATTATCAAATTATTGATACATCATTACTAAATTAAAAGACGGGGAGCCCGTCTTTTACATTGTGAATAAACTTAAAATATCTTCTTTGGACATTTGTGATAAACCACCACTATTGTTTTCAACAAACATGTCAGCTAATTCCTTTTTGCGTTTTTGTAATTCAATGATCTTTTCTTCAACACTATCTTTCATCACAAGATTAAAGACTTGAACATTATTCTTTTGTCCTATACGATAAGCACGGTCTGTCGCTTGATTTTGAGCAGAAACATTCCACCATGGATCAAAATGAATAACGGCTTCGGCAGATGTTAAGTTCAAACCTGTTCCTCCCGCTTTAAGGGAAATCAAGAATACTGTTGTATCATCTTTTTGGAATCTTGAAACAAGTTCTCTTCTATCTTCTTTATTGGTGCTTCCAGTAAGCATATAATATGTAATTTCTGCTTTTTGACATTCCTCTGCAATTAAATCTAAAACGGAAGTAAAGGATGAAAATAACAAAACTTTTTGCTTATTTTCTTGCATCGTTTTAATAAGTTCCATACAAGCTTTTAATTTAGAAGAAGGTTGATCAATATTATCATATACAAGACGTGGTTCTAAGCAAAGCTGTCTTAATCTTGTAAGTAGCTTTAAGATTTGCATCTTATCAGAACCTTCTAAATCGTAAAGTTCTTGTAATTCTTTATTTGCTTCAGCAAGATTAGCTACATAAAGTTTTTCTTCTTCATCATTGAATGGAAGAATGATATTTTGTTCAATTTTATCTGGCAATTCTGTTAAAACTTCTTTTTTATTTCTTCTTAAAATAAATGGTGTGACTAGTTTTTTAAGTTGTTTTGTTTTTTCTTCATCATTATTTTTTATAATGTCATTTTCATATTGTTTTTGGAAATAATGATAATTAAATAAATATTGTGGCATCAAAAAATCAAAGATTGACCATAATTCCGCTAAACTATTTTCAATCGGTGTTCCCGTTAAAGCCAATTTATGTCTTGTTTTTAAGGTTTTAACTGATTGGGCATTTTTGGTTTTTTGGTTTTTGATATACTGTGCTTCATCTAAAATAACATATTCAAATTCAATTTCTTGATATAATTCAAAATCTCTACGCATATAATCATAAGAAGTTACATATAATCCTTGTTTAATCTCTTTAATTAATTCACTTCTTGTTTGTATATTTCCTGTAATACATGTAACTGGTAATTTATTAGAAAATTTATGGACTTCATCTTCCCAGTTATAAATAAGTGAAGAAGGACAAACTACCAAACTTGGTCGAGGCGTTTCTAATGAATCTAATAACGTAATGATTTGTAAAGTTTTCCCTAACCCCATATCATCTGCCAAAATCCCATTAAATCCATAATCTTTTAAAGTATGAAGCCACACATAACCTTCTTTTTGATAATCTCTTAAAATAGTATTATATTCTTTAGCGATAGGATATTCTTTTTGAGTTGCTGATTTAAAACGATCCAATGTCTCTACAAAAGATTCTTCTCTATCTAGTTCAACATATTCAAAATCATTTTCTTCATCAATAGCAAGCATTCTTTGTTTATTCATCGAGAATTCACCATCATCAATGTCTTTGACGTCAATATGATAATCATCCATAAATTGACTTAATTCTTCTAAATCTGGTGAATCTAAATAAAGAATTTCTCCATTTTTTAGACGATAGAATTTCTTCTTACGACGGTATTGATTTAAAACCTCTTGTAGTTCTTTCTTTGGTATTTCATGCGAAGAAATATCAAATTTTAAAAGATCATTTTCAATACGGACACCTACATGTAAATTATAAGATATCTTCTTTCCTACTCTTTTTAAAGCTTCTGATACATAAACATCCCCATATTGTTTTAAATAATCTAAACCTTCAAAAATAAATTCATAGGTTGTTTGACTATTTGTATCAAAATAGGCACGATGTTTTTTTGTATCGATGAATGAAGCATAACGTTCAATATATTTTTCTACCAAATCTTGTTGATAAGTTGTCATCAATTGATCATTAAATCCATACACTCTATTTTGATTTTCATCTACATAGACCGGTTGAAAATAAATCATTTGATCATCATCAATATCTCCATAGATTTTAATTTCATCATAAGTTGGTATTTCTTCTTGGCTTTGATCAAAGACTTCAAAATAAGAAAGAATTGGTAATAAGACGTACTTATAGAAATCATGATATTGTTCCTCTAAAACAATCAGTTGTCCTTCATTTTCAATAATACTTTCTAAAAAACGGGCAATATTCCCCTCTTCATCAAGAACGATACGTTCCATATAAAACTTTCCATTATTCATTTCATAGCGATAACCATGTTTATTTCCAATAAACATTTCTTGATTGATACTTACTCTAATGACATAAAAATCTTCTTCTTTATTAATATATAAACGTAGCTCTGGTTCTACTTCACCAAAAGAAAGATTCTCTTTATTGATTTCATAAAGCTCATCAAGTAAACGTTTATCAATAGGGATGTTTCTTTTAATGGGTTCATAGTAATAGTTATAGTCTTCTATATCTTGACTTCTAAAGGAGATTGCTTTTTTCATGAAATCTATTTGTTTTAAGGCGTTTTCTGTAAAATTCTTTTCACTGTGTACAAATTCTAAAGATTTTCCATATTTATAATTTTCTTGATGATTGATTCGATCAATAAATTCTGTAATATTTTTGACTACATACTTCTTTTCATTTCCAACTCTATAGTCAACATTTATCTCATCATCTTGAAGATAAATAAAAGGTGTTAAATCATATTTTTCATTATTAATAGATAGTTGTAATTCTGTTTGATAATGATTTTTATTAAGATCAATGAGTCGTGAGGATGTATGTGCCAGTTGTCTAAGTTGAACTTTTCTTCTTTGTCTTTGATTTTCTTTTTCAATCTCTTTCATTTTTTCTAATTTTTCACTTTGATACTCAAAAGGAAAATCATTGATTTCTAATTCATTAAGTTTCATAATAACTGCCCCTAAATGACCACACATAGAATCTTGATCATTAAATGGACACGCACATTTATAAGAAACGACTTTATTATCTTTAATTTCTAATGAACATTTTTGTATGTGATTAAAAACTGAAACGACAGCATCAATATGATAAAGATCATCTTTTAAAGTAATATACATACTTTCTACATTATCATAGTGATGATATCTTCTGGCAATCTCTAAGTTATTTTTACTTTTTACAACATTTAAATTAATATTAAATTTCAATTTCATCACCTTCTTCTAAACATTCATCTAACATTTCATGTATTTTCTTTTTTCTTGGATATTCTTTTTTGATCATATCGACAAACTCTATTTTTGATATTTTATCTAAATCAAGAAATAACTCATAAACATAATTTTTAAAATAATAATTTGAATTTCCTTTTTTAATATAATTTTTTAAACATTCAACATAAACCATTAAATACATTTCTAAACTATATTCTTTAATGATTTCTTTTGTTTGTTCAAAAAGTGTCATATTTGGTCTTTGAAGTAAAACATAGATCAAATATTTAACATCTTGACTTTGTTTAAACATTAAAGCTAAATCACAATCATCATAGATAGGTTTAATCGCATCCATAAAATCTAGTAAATAATCTTCAAACTTAATTCCATAAAATTGTTTTAAATCTACGTAATAAACAGGAATATGCGATGAATTATAATAATCTAATTTAGAATAAATATAATTCAAGTAGGCATCTTCATGTTCAGGATCAAGCAATGAATCAAGTTTTGCCTTGGTTTCTTTTTTTCTAATATTTTGTTCATGTTTTTTATAGTAAAGACGAGCAAGTCCTACTTGTTGGTGATCAACATAATAATGTATCATTTCTGTGATATAATCTTCATTGTTATTATAAATTTGAATATCATCTAAATATTTTTTCATATCTAAATGATGATCATTGATAATTTTAAAGTATGTATTTAGTAAAGAAACTTTTCTTTTCGTTAAAAGCATTTCTCTAATAATATCTATTTGATCATTGACATCTAATTTATAGATAATCATCATAATATAGCTAAATGCATTTTCATATCTTTGATATTTCATATTTTCTTTTAACCAGCACGTTGTAAGTTCTTTATTATGTTCACTTGTAAGTAACTTACTATAACCTTGAAACATGATTCGAAGTATTTCATGACGATAATCGTTAGGATAATTAGAATTTAAAAATTCATCAATGACTTGTTGATAATTGGTAATATGAAAACTTCCTTGTTCATTTAATTGAATAATACGTTTTAAATATTTTTTAAATTCTTGATTGAATTCACGTTTTAACATAAAACTACTATGTGTTCTTCTACGAACATCTTTTAATAAAGCATTGATATCAATATATTGTTGTTCATCTTTAGGAAGTCGATCTTCAATCGCAAAATAAAGTGCCGCTTCATGTTTACAATGATTTCCTTCTTTAGCATAAGGACAATCACACGTAGCTGACATGACATCATAATGTTCATCTAAAGTGATTTTAGTATGATAAGCTTCATTTCCTAAAATAATTCCTGTATAGGTTTGGTTATCATATTGATTTACAGAAAAAACTCTATTTTGTTCAAAATATGTTTTTCCTCTTTTTAATATTGTCTCTGTAAAAAATGATTTCATAGGCTTCCTCTTTTCATATTCACTTCATTATACCAAGAAAGAAAAAAAGCACAAAACTTAATTTGTGCCTAAAATACGTTTATTGATAACTTCTGCAATCGCTCCTTGATTATTTGTTGCCTTGGTAATAATATCACATTCTTTTTTCATTTCTTCAACTGTATTTTGGACACCTACCCCAAGGCCTGCTACTTTGATCATTGATAAATCATTAAAATTATCACCTATTGCAATTGTATCTTTAATATCTACACATGTAATAACTCTGCAAGTTTCTTTAAACCTTGTCCTTTATTAACTCCTTGATGATTAAATTCAATATAACGATTCGATGAATAACTTACATCCAAATCACTTGTTATCTCTTTTAAATCATTTTCAATTCCTTTTAAATATTGGTAATCTGTATTCATATATAAGACTTTTACAATTTCTTGACCCTTTAAAAAATCAATATTATTATCAAAGATTTCGGTAACTTCCATTCTTCCTGCCAAATAATCTTTTTCTTCTTGGACATACTTATAAGCATAGACCATATCTTTTGTATAAACATGGATACAAACATCATAATCTAAACCTCTTTTGTAAAGTTCACTCGCGTTTTCAAAAGAAATTCCTTCAAAATGAAGTAACTTACTTCCTTTATTTTCAGTAATGGCTCCACCATTATAAGAAATCACATATTCATTTTCTAAATCATACAATCCTAAATCTTTTAAAGTTCCACCAACGGTATTAAAGCCTCTTCCGGTTGCTGGAACAAACTTCACACCTAACTCTTTTGCTTTTTGAATGGCTTCAATATTCTCTTTAGAAATCGTACGATCATCACTTAACAATGTTTCATCTAAATCACACGCTATAATTTTATACATAGTATCCCTCTTTTCTTACTTTTATCTTATCAAAAAGGAATTAATATTTTCGTAACTTTCATGATATGAAATAAATACTTTCTATGGTATGTTTAATAAGGATGATGTTATGAAAAAACGTATTTATGAAATTATAGAAGTATCTAAAGAAGATGACACAACAAGTCATATTTATGATCTTGTGATGATGTTTACAATATTTATGAGTATTATTCCTCTTGCTTTTAAACAAGAAACAAAGTTATTTACAACACTTGATTTAATTACAGTTATAATTTTTATTATTGATTATTTATTAAGATAGGCTACAGCTGATTTAAAATATGATGATCCTCGCTTTATTTCTTACATAAAATATCCATTTTCATTTATGGCAATTATTGATTTATTATCAATACTTCCTTCAATCAATATGATAAATAAAGGATTTAAATCCCTTAAAACAATTCGTCTTATTCGTACCTTTCGTGTATTAAGAATCTTTAAAAGCTTTCGTTATTCAAAAAATATTCAAATCATTCTTCAGGTTGAAAAAAACTCAAAGAAGGCTTTGATTGCTGTTCTTTATTTAGCTATTGGTTATATTTTTGTTTGTACCCTTATTATTTTTAATGTTGAACCAGATAGCTTTAATACTTTCTTTGATGCCATCTATTGGGCAACGATTTCTCTTACAACCGTTGGTTATGGCGATATTTATCCTATAACAACTTTGGGAAGAATAATTACAATGGTTTCTTCCTTTATGGGAATTGCGATTGTCGCTTTACCAGCTAGTATTATTACGGCAGGTTATATGAAAGAAATAGAATCAGATAAAATCTGATTCTATTTTAATGAGCTATTTATCATTGGCTTATCGTCATCGTTTTTCATAATAAAGAAAGTATACATATGATAAGGACATTCCTTTAATCCAAATAACATTGCATAGATGTTTTCTTCTTCTGTTTCTATTTCCTTATAAGCATCCAAATATTTTTTATAACCTAATACTTTTTCTAAATCTTGGTAGATTTCTAAACTATATCTTCCATCTACAAATTTATGTTCTTGTTTGAGTTTGTTTTGTATATCTTTTAGATAAGCATTTTTCCATTCAAGTATTTTATCAAAATCTACTTCCACCCATTTTCTAATTACTTCATTTTCTACTATATGATCTATTTCTAAACAATAAAGCATTTGAAATAATTGATCTTCAACAAGATTATTTGTATAAGCTTTATGAAAATGAATATTAAGTTCCCCCTCTTTTTCTTCTAAAGCAATTTCTTCTTGTTTTTCCCATTTTTTTAAACATGCATAAATAAGAATAAATTCATCTTGAGGTAGTTCATTTATTAATGAAAGTAAATAGGTTGTATATTGTAAATCCTGTGGCTGTTTATTATTGGGATTTATTTTTTTATAGTTAAGTACATGTTTTTTATGATCTTGATACAAGATTGTTGGAAAATGTGTTTTAGGCCTTTTTTGATAAAAGTAATAAAGAACAATAAGAATCATAGCAAAAACAAATAGTAATTCCATAAGATCATCTCCTTTAATTTATTGTATCAAAAAATGGAGGAAAATGAAGTGACCCTCCTAAGTTTGTCCAACTTTTTCGGTTCACTTCAAAATCCTCCATTTTTATTTAATTCTTACAAATCGATCTTTAATATCTTTGACCTTTACACCTTGTGTAACTGTCGCATTTTCATCACTATACTGTGATATAGTGCAATCGTCATCTATTTTATCTTCATAACTAATAACAAAATAAATATCTTTTTCACCATTATTGATTACTAAATAACATTCCTTTTCTTTATCAAACATCTTTGTTATATCAATCGCTTTATCTTGATAATAGAATAAACATTTATCTTCTTTTTCATCATAAACAATTTCACTATTATCATTCATACTTTCTGCAAGTTCATCACCACTCATTGGTTCTATTCCCGTAAGTGTTCCTTTTGATCCTGAGTGTGTTCCCATATCAATGACGTTACCATCCTCATCTGTCGTATAGAAATGATAAACATGATCTTCCACTTCTTCATATTGAATCATTCTTTTTTCTCCATGAAACCATACCTCTATCTTACTTTGTATACCCCCTATATCGAAAGCATAAGCTACGGTAAATGTGGAAAGTAATATAATAAATGAAGTGACAAAAGTAATAAGGGATTTAGGTATTCTTTTTTGATTTAAGTTAACTTCTTTTTGATAATGAACATGTTTAAACGCTTGTTTATACGCTTCTTTATTCTTCATCGTTCCAGTTCTCCTTGAGTTGTTTTTTTAATAATTGTCTTGCTCTAGAAAGTCTTACTTTGACATTTCCTTCATTTAATTTTAATTGTTGAGCAATTTCTTTAATTGAATAATCTTCATAATAATATAAGTGAATCACAATACTATACTTTGACGGCAAAGCCATCACTGTTTGAAATAATTCTTCATCCTGTGGGGTATCAAAAGAAATAGTAGCCATATAGTCTTCTAACGATACTTGTTTTCTTCGCCAAAACTTTCTTTGAATATCTTTTGCTTTATTAATAGCTACTTTATATAACCAAGATTGAATATGTTCTTTAGATTCAAAATCTTTTTTATATGTATGATATCTAAGAAAAGTTTCTTGAACAACATCCTCAGCATCATCAGGATTCTTTAAAATGGATAAGCCTATCGCAAAAATACGATCTTTATATGTTGCAATCACTTGTTCTGTATCTATCTTCATAACATCCTCCTCAAGAGCTCTTTCACTTATAATACGTTTTATATAGAAAAAAGGTAACAAAAAGTCTATGTATTTCTACATAAACTTTTTATTACTTATTCATTTCTATGATAAAATGAACTTCTTCGTCTTGTACAACTTTACAAGTATAGTTGTGTAAATCTAAAATATTTCTAACAATCGCTAATCCCATTCCTGTAGAATTTGTATCATTTCTGGATACATCTGCTTTATAGAGAGGTTCAAATATATGATTAATATCTTTATTTTCTATTTTTGATCCATCGTTACTTATAATTATTTTTTCTTGTCTATAAACAATATTTATTTTTTTATTTGCATATTTAAAAGCATTGTTGATTAGATTGTCAAAGACAATCATCATCAATTGTTGATCACATGAGATATTGATTTTAGGATCAATATCAATCGTAATGATTTTTGATTCTAAATCATAATGTTTTAATACTTCTTCAATCATTGGCGAAAGATTATAATTTTGTTTATGCAACTGATAAGACTTTGTCGTTCTTGTATATATCAACATTTGATTTAAAAGATTATTCATATGCTTAGATTCATCTTCGATCATTCTTAAGTATTTATGTTGTTTTTCAGGATTAACATTTTCTATCAACATTTCTGTACTATTTAAAATAACTGCGTTTGGTGTCTTCATTTCATGGGCCATTGCATTGATAAATAAGTTTCTTGTTTTATTTAATTCTTCTCTTTCATTTTCAAGATACGTATATATAAAATAAATACATGATAGAATAATTTGTACTAAACTAAACATTAAAATAAATCTATCTTTTAGACTATCTAAAACAATATTTGGGGTATCGATAAACATATTAAGTTTTATACTATTTTCTTTATTTACATAATGAACATATATCTTTGACTTATCAGAAGAAATAGCACATGTTTCTTGTTCTACTTTAATATCTTTTTCTTTTGGATTCTTTTCTAGTGTTTGTTTTGAATTAAAAAACATTAATTCAAAATCACCAAGTCTATTTTGATCGTTTGCTTTTTTATTTTGATATTTATACCATGAATAATAATTCATTGTTCCTTGTGAGTTACCAAGTTTATAAGTCATATGACTATTTTCATCATAAAAGACAATTTGATCTATGATGTATTGATTATCTTTTGAATGAAAACTCATCTTTTTTATAGTACAACCATCTTGATTTTGATTATAAAAGTCTAATAAATTATTTATCTCTTTTTTATTAAAAGATTTTTCTAGATTAAAAAGAGTATACTTATCATTTGTACTATCTTTAAAAAAGATAATAAAGTTTTTATTATTTAATTTATATTTATCTTTTACTTTATATTCAAAAGCTATATTTTGTTTAATATCAAAACCATTACCATCATAAATAGCAGATAGTACATCATGCATATTATTTTCAATATTTTTATCACTTTGCGTTATCATTTTATTCGTAACATCACTTGCTAGTGACCACATAACAGTATCCATTGTATTAAGATTACTCGTGTACATCTGCCTACCTATAATAAAAACAATAATTAACACACTTTCAATTAATAAAAATCTTTTAAATTTCTTATTTTTAAAGGCAAGATAAAACATGCCTAATAATAAAACAATACTTAACGCTCTTAAAAAATCAACCATTTTCAAACACCTTCGTTTCAAAACAATAACCTTGTTTAATCACTGTCTTTATTCCCTTTTGATAAGGTCCCAAGGCTTTTCTTAATATTTTAATATGTGTATCAACACTTCTTTCCTGTCCTTTATAATCAAATCCCCACACTTTTAATAAAATCTGTTCTCTAGATAAGATTTGATTTGGATTTTTTATAAAATATTCTAATATTTTATAATCTATTATTTTTAAATTCAAATTTTGATTATTAAGATATGCTTGTTTTTCTCTTGTATTTAACTTTAATATACCTTTTTCTAAAAATTGATAATGTTTTCTGTTTGTAATAGCTTTACATTTAGCAAGTAATACAGGTAAGGAAAATGGTTTAATAATATAATCATCACAACCTAATTCATAACCCTTTAATTGATCAACTTCTTGTACTTTGGCTGTAATAAAAAGTATCGGTGTTTCTTCTTTTTCACGTACCTTTTGACATAAAGTAAATCCATCCATCTTAGGCATCATTACATCTAATAAAATAAGATCAAAACTTTCTGTTAAAAAGCAATAATAAGCATCTTCTCCATTATCAAAACTTTTTACTTCATAGTCATTTTCTACTAAGTAATCTTCTAGTATTTCTCTTAAATGATCATGATCTTCAGCAAGTAGTATCTTCATAACAATACCTCCCTTCATCTTTAATATACTTTCTTCATTTGTAATCTTTGTGTAAGTTCTTTAATAATTTAATTTTATATTATGATATCCTAAAGATTCAACTCTATTCCATCATATTTCATATAAAAAAGAAACAGTATCATACTGTTTCCCTCGCCCTAGTTATTATTATCTTTTTTTGGTAAATACCAATAATTATTGAACTGATATAAGAATGTTTTTGAACCCGGTGGCATTTCTACAAATGCATGATATACATTCATGAAATCTACTGCTGAATTTGCAACAACAAACATAGCGGCCATTCCTAAAAAAAACTTACATTTTGTTAATGAAATATAATAAGGAACTAAACCAAATAAAATATCAGGAATAAGATTGATAGCTATATATTTTTTCTTTGTAAACTCTGTTGTATATACTCCTGCAAAACCAACACGTGGTATTTTAAACATATAAATTTCTTTATAGAAATAAAACTGACATAGTTTTGAAAGAACTAATAAAATATTTGCGAGTATAAAATAGCTAAAAAGATTTGATAAATCCATAGAATCAACATCTCTAAAAAGAACATTTAAATATTCTGGTACAAACATAATACATATAATAATAAAAGTAACAATACTTGTTTGTATATTCTGTTTTTTTCTATCCGTAGGCTCATTAAATCGAATAGCCCCTTCTTTAAGCTTATTTGTTGGAAGTGGATTAGTTTCTGGATCTAATTTCCCCATATATTTTATCTTCATAAGTTGTCTCCTCGTATATCCTGTTTCACTTTTATCTATAAATACATCATACCATACATATCACTATTTATTTTACTAAAACATAATACAAAAAAAAGAATGACATAACGCCATTCTCTTATAAGTTCTTAATATCTTGAGCGACACGTTGTAAATCTTCTCTGATTTTAATAGATTGTGGACAAAGTTTTTCACATTTACCACATTTCTTACAGAATTCAGCTTGTGCATCTCCTAGATTTGTATAACGTCTTTTAGCTATATCTTTAAGACCTAACATACCATATTCATTCCATAACTTGAAGTTACCTGGAATATCAATTCCAAATGGACAAGGCATACAATAACGACATCCTGTACATCCATTTTTAGTTTTTGCTTTAATCATATTAGCTACTTTTTCTACAAGTTTTTCTTCATCTTGATCTAATGGTTTAAAATCTTTAAAAGTAGCTAAGTTATCTTCTACTTGAGCATAAGTTGACATACCACTTAAAACAACTTTAACATTTGGAAGTGAAGCCACAAAACGTAAAGCCCAACTTGAAATGCTAACATTTTGATTATAGTCAGTAAAGACTTTTTCAATATCATCTGAAAGGCTAGCAAGAGCTCCGCCTTTAATAGGTTCCATAATAACTAATGGTACATTCTTTTCTTCTGTAAGTTTGTATCCTTTCATTCCTGCTTGGATATCTGTATCAATGTAATTTAATTGAATTTGACAGAAATCCCAATCACGATAATTAATGATTTCTTCAAATACTTCATAATCATCATGGAATGAAAAACCAAAGTTTTTAATTCTTCCTTGTTTCTTTAATTCTTCACAATAAGGAATGATATTTAAATCAATAACTTTTTTCCATGTATCTTTATTTAAAGCATGTAATAAATAGAAATCAACATAATCGACATCAAGTCTTTTCATTTGTTCTTCTAAGATTTCTTTTGCTTGTTCCAATGAATCAATTTTAAACATTGGTAACTTTGTCGCAAGATAAAAATCTTCTCTTTTATATTTCTTTAAAACTCTACCTACAAATGGTTCACTTTCGCCATCATGATAAGGATAAGCTGTATCAATATAAGTCACACCACTTTCAATAGCATGATTTAACATTCTTTCTGCTTCTACCTCATCAATAGTGCCATCTTCCTTTTTAGGAAAACGCATGCAGCCAAATCCTAATAATGAAGGATTGACATTAAGTTTATCAATTTTACTATATTCCATCCTTTTATCCTCTCTAAATTAACCTACATTTATTGTAAACCCTAAAGCTTGGTTTATGTCAAGATAGATTTAAACTTTACATTCTTGCTAATATGACAGACGACATTAGCAAATTTGTAAAGTAATCAATAAATAAAAAGGCATAAAAAAAAGCATTAATTAAAAGTTTATAAAATACTATTTTTATCCATTTACTTTACTGTTCAACCATACTTTTTCAACATAATTTGATATAATTGTTTTGTTATCGTCCTCCCTGAAAGGAGGTGATGTTAATTGTTTTCCGACTTAGTAGTATCTGTCGTGGCAGGTGTTTTAGTTTATTACATATGCAAATGGTTAGACAAAAGATTTAAGCGATAACTAGCCAAGTGTTAGACCACTCTAAAAGTTAGAAAAGGTAAGGATCCACCAATCCTTACCTTTTCGTTTTGATGCAATTGTTCTCCGACTTGCAAATAAAGTATACCATATTTTGCGTGTAGTACACAAGTTATTGTGCATTCACTTAAATTTTCATTTTACAATACAGGTTTGCCTTTTTTTGAAAAAGTGATTAAAAAACTATTGACATTTTGTTACAGGACTAAGCACCAAAGTACTTTTTTTCTTGTGTCCGTTTTACAGGGCTTTTATTTTGTGTATTATGATTATTAGAAAAATGGTGGTGGTATTATTTATGGGAACTAATTATTTTACGGATGAACAGCTTAGATTATTGGAAGAGAATCCTTATGTGGTAAAAGCATCTAAAAAAAGTATAACTTATTCAGAGGAATTTAAGGAACTGTATTGGATTGATTATCAAAATGGGATGCAACCAATAGAGATATTTAAAAAATACGGATTTGATCCGTACGCTTTAGGAGCAAGAAGACGAGATAATTTTACAGATTGTTTAAAAAAACAGGCTGCAAGAGAAGATGGTTTCAAGGATACAAGAAGTAAAAACATTTGCCCGATAAGAAAAGCCAATCCTGCAAGAAGAATGGCCAAGGCAATAAAAACATCAAATTATGCAGATAATGTTTTAAACAGACATTTTGACGAATATCGACCTGGATATGTATTGGAAACAGATATCACTTATTTGTTTTATGGTTCGAAACATTCAAAAGCCTATCTTTCAGTGGTTAAAGATGGCTTTACAAAACAAATACTCTCATATGTATTATCAACATCATTGGAAGAAGATTTCGTACTGAAAACAATAAATCAACTGTTTGAAAAGCATAAACATGATATTCATACTGATGCTTTAATTCATAGTGATCAGGGTGCACATTATACAAGCATCAGGTTCATTGATCTTCTTAAAAATTTAGAAATAAGGCAGTCAATGTCAAGAAGAGGAAACTGTTGGGACAACGCTCCTCAGGAATCCTTCTTTGGACATATGAAAGATGAACTTGGAAAATATATAAAAACTACTTCTGCATACGACAAATTAGAAAAAGTAATCAATAATTATATAGATTACTATAATAATGAACGTTATCAGTATAAACTTGCCAAACTGTCACCAAATGAATTTTTTGAATATTATAAAACAGGAAATTACCCATTGGATCATATAACAAAAGAACCTACTGAATATAGGAAAAAATTCAAGCAGGTAAAGCAAAACTTAGATAAGAACCTAACAATCAAAAAGCTAGTAAGTGTCATCAACGAAATATCTCATCTCAAATAAACCATTGGGTAACTTACATAGATGTCTAAGAATCAAATCAATATCGTCGTCATTTAATGATACATAGCCATATTCATCCATTTTTGTAAAGATAACAGTTCCATTAAATACACCATCACAATCGCCTGGGTAAGATCTATAAATGATAGTTGTATCGTTATCATAGACACTTAAATCTCTTACAAGGAGATAAACTGAAAGATCATCTTCAAAAAGATAGTCACGATAATCGAAAACACTTAATTCCTTTTTAACAAGGTTTTCCATTTTTTTAGTTTTTAAAATTTTTAATTCATTATTTTTAATAATTACATATCTATAATATTTTGACATAAAAATATATCCTCCCGGTCTTAGATACCTAGAGGATATATTTATTTCTATTCAGTTTTAAGTACTTTTTTATTTATTGTCCTTGACATGGGGTCCACTTTATTTTGATTATCTCTTTTTAATAAAATTAGTTGTTAATTTATGCTATATATGTGCATTTTATGCACTTTTTTTATTTATTGTAAAATTTTTCTTTAGATTTATTTATTTATTAAATTTTCTCACTTAAACCTCTTAATTCTTGAGGTGTCAATTTATGTCAAATAAAATCAAAATAAATCTAAAACAATACTATCCTGAACTTTATAATAACGATTACTTTATTGAAGTAGATCAAGAAATCGTTAATGTTTTCATTGAATTTCAAAGAGCTGAATGGAATTATAACCAAAAAATTAAATATCATAAGTCTTATTATTCTCTAAATAGTCAACCTTATTTAGAAAATGAATCACTTAATATGAATTTATCAGCAGATAAAATGATAAATGATTTATCACATAAGGAAATGATGGATTACATATTTTGTTGTATTAGGAAACTTCCAAAAAAAGAAAGTTCCAGAATAATAAGATATTATTTAGAAGGAAAAAACTTAATCCAGATAGCAAGGGAAGATCATGTTTCCATAACAGCAGTACATTTATCAATTCAGCTAGGATTAAAAAAGCTTAAAGAAGTTCTTAACAAGGATGATTATTCGTTAATTGATGAATAGACAATTTAAAAAAATAGTTTCTCATTAGTTTACTCGCATATTTGTACAGATCATTTGAAATTAAGATATATAATTTCTCACATGACCATTTTAATTGATTATATATCTATATTCATCGTTAATGAAAGTTAAAATAAACTGATGTTAAATTACACTTAAAAAAGTGATTAAACTATATAATCTATTATCTTTTTATATAATTATTATTAGGGGTATTACAAAATGAATGATATAAAAAAAGAAAATGAAACATTAAAACAAATTATCGATAAACTTGTAGAAATGATACATGATATAATACAGCCAATGTATAAGCAACATTATTATAATTTTATTATTTTGAAATATGACATTTTCTATAACTTCAAAATGCATATAAGCATTGCTAATGATCCTAAGCAAAAAAATATATTCAACAAAACAAATGAACAAACATTAGATGCTACAATTGAAAATGAAATCTCTATTATTAAAAAGGAAATAGAATATTCATTAAAATATTGTAATATATATAATTTTCCAGAATCTTTCTTCAAGGAAATCACTAATCTATCAGTTGAATTTGCTGAAACATGTAAAAAATATTCTTTAATCAAAGAAAAGGAAAATAAATCTTTTGATTGGTCAAAATTCATCAAACAAAAAAGAAATCAATAAAAAAAAGAAGCCTTTTCAAAAACATATAGTCATATTGCCATATGTTTTAGTGGCCTCTTTCAATCTAAACATAAAGCTATTTTATAAACTCTTTATGTTTTAGCATTCTTTTCTTTTTCTTAAAACAACATAACCAATAGCAGCTGATAATACCAATAATGTTACTGGCAATACAACATTCAAATGATCACCTGTATTTGGAACTGAAACAGTTTGATTATTATCAACATCAGTTGGTTGATCAACTGATGGTTGTTGAGTTACATTGTTACTTGGATTTGTTTCTACCGGATCTTTTTCATCTGGTTTTACAACTGGTTCGTTTTCATCCGGATTCACAACTGAATCTTCATCATTTGCTAAAGTTTGTTCTGCTATCCATTCAAATAAACTTTGTCCTTTATCATTTGTTGGATCATTATTTAATGCATATACCCATGACCAGTGTCCTGAATATGTATGTATTAAATCAGATCCTTCATCATAACCAATAACATGATCATATAATGTTAAAGTGACATCAGCACCAAGTTCTTTTAATAAATAATAGTTTGCATAACTGTATTCTACATCAACAGTTGTATCATCTTTACTATGTACCATCCAAATAGGAACATCCTTAATTGCTTCAAAATCTTCAGTTGTATAAATTCCAGGTGCACAAATTGGAACTGCTGCAGCGAACATATCAGGAGCTGCTAATAATGTTTGCCAAGTCATATATCCACCTGCTGAACATCCAGCAATAACAACTCTATTTGGATCAATATTATTGTTATCAATGACATCTTGAATCAATGCAATAGCTTGTTCTGTATAATCTTTGCCAGCAAATGTCCAGTTATCTGGAGTTTCAGGGGCTAATACATAAGCACCACCAAATATTTCTTGAGCTTCTTCAGTAGCAAATCCTACCCCACCTTTATTACAAAGAATGTGTGTGATATTTGATAATCCACCTTCACCTGAACCATGGAACCAAACGATTAATGGACGTTCACCTTCACCAAGAGTTGGTTCATATAAACGATATGTTAAACCATTGGATTTTCCAGCAGAGAATTGACCAGCAATTGGACGATAAACATCATCATTTGTTAATAAGATTTGATCACCTTGTTTTAAGTTTCCTAAATTTTGATTTGAAGTAATTGTATAATGCATATCCAATAATACATTGAGTGATTCAAAAATACTAAAAGCTCCATCTTTCATAACTATATCATAATCACAAGTATTAGATTGCTTAACAGTTGTTAATACACCATCAACATACTCTTTCCAACCATATTTTAATTCAATAACAACATATTGTCCTTCTGCATCAGCTTCACCATCAGGAATACTTGTACTGTTAACATACATATTTGTAATATCCCTTGATCCTTCATAGTATGTTTTTCCAGTTGAAATACCAATACATGCTTCTGGTTCTTCATTTTTCGCAAACACTTCAAAAGCATCTTCTTTTAATTCATCTGCTGAAATAACAGACCCCAAATCTACAACTACACTTGTTACACTTTCTCCATAATCAAACACTTCAGCAACAATTTTAGACTCACCTTTATCAACGCTATTTTCTTCTAAAGCCATTACTGAACATACTGATGATCCTAAAAGCATTGATGCAATAAGAGTAGAAGAAATAATCTTCTTCATATTCATTTTACTTTCCCTCCTGTTTTCTATCTTCATTATTATTAGAAAATTTCAATAAAGATTTTTAATGCTTTTACACCTCCACGTTTCAGATTATCTTTATTTGATTTTCTGATTTTATTTTATTGAAACGCTTTTTTATTTTCGATATTTCTTTATTCAATTTAAACAGTGTTTTAAATTCATTTTCTTTTAAAAGATATTTTAATAAAACATTGTTTCATTTTTTATATTTCTTTTGATAGAGAAAAAAGACTATGAAAAGGATGATTGACCTTCTTTCATATTCTTTCAATATGATTGACTTTTTATTTATGTCATTTCATAAAGAAGTCATTTGTTTTATTTTCAATTATATTTATTTTGGGAGGCATAAATATAGTTTTTAATCTAGGACTTCACCATTTGATTCAATGACTTTTTGATACCAATAGAATGAATCTTTTTTCATTCTTTTCAAACTTCCATTTCCTTTATCATCTAAATCAACATAAACAAAACCATATCTTTTCTTCATTTCACCAGTTCCAGCTGATACAATATCGATACAACCCCAAGTTGTATAACCTAATAAATCTACTTTATCTATTTCTACAGCTTTTTTCATTTCTCTGATGTGTTCTCTTAAATATGCAATACGATAATCATCATGAATGCCATCTGCTTCAACAACATCATCATTTCCCATTCCGTTTTCTACAACAAATAATGGTTTTTGATAACGATCATATAATTCATTTAAAACAAATCTTAATCCTTCTGGATCAATTGGCCATCCCCAAGGTGTTTTTTCTAAATATGGGTTTGGTGATGCTTGTTGTCCACCAGTAGTTGTCGTATTAGGAGAAAAACGATCAAATGCAGTTGTTCGATAATACGAAAATGCAAGATAATCAGATGTATTTTCTTTTAACCATTTTTCATCCTCAGGTTCCATCTTTAATTTAAAATTATATTCATCAAAAATAGCTTGTGCATAATTAGGATAATATCCTCGACAAGTAACATCACTAAACATCAATGCTTTTCTTCTGAATTCATATGCTCCAAATACATCATCCGGATGACAAGTCGCAGGATAAATTCCAGAAAGTGCACACATTGTACCTAACATAAAATGTGGATTGATCTCTCTTGCCATTTTATTTGCCATTGCGCTGGCAACTAACATATGATGAATTGATTGAAACTTAATTCCCGCATCTTCTAATGGTGTTTCTCCTTGATTAGAATGAGCTCCAGTTTTACGATGATTCGAAGCTAATCCAAGTGTCCAATAACCACCCAATACATTTATTTCATTAACGGTAATCCAATAAGTAACTTTATCTTTCCATCTTTCAAAAAGAACTTTTGCAAATTTTAAATAAAAATCAATTAATTTACGATTGATCCATCCACCATATTTAGTAGCTAAATTTAAAGGCATATCAAAATGTAAAATTGTTACTAATGGTTCTATATTATGCTTTTTTAATTCATCAATAACATTATCATAAAAATGTAGTCCTTCCTCATTAGGTGTTTCATCATCACCGTTAGGAAATATTCTTGTCCACGATATCGAAAGACGATACGTTTTAAATCCCATTTCTGCCATTAAAGCAATGTCTTCCTTGTAGTGATGATAAAAATCTGTAGCTTGATGGCTTGGGTAATAATACCCTTCTTTTAAGAAACCAACATATCCATAAGGAATGCATTCTCCCATTTGGATTGTCACTTCATCACCTTGATCATTCTTACAAAAAATACGTCTAGGTTCATCCTTAGTTCCATTAGTTATTAAGTCGTGAACAGCAATTCCTCTGCCACCTTCCTGCCATCCACCATCATATTGATTAGCGGCAGTAGCACCACCCCATAAAAAATTCTTTGGAAAACTCATATTTCATTTACTCCTTCTTCGTTTTACATTAATTAAACAATTTTTAAAGAACAAACTATTTTATTTTTGTTCAAGTTTGGCTTGTTTATTAGACATCAAAACAAATGGAACCCAAATAATAAATGTAACAATTAAAATAATAGCTTGAACAATAATTCCATGAATTCCATAGCTAATAAATCCTGTTACAAATACTGGTAACCCTGGTGGACAATCAAGTACTCCACAAGTTAAAAATCCTATATTTGTAGCAACTACAGCAATAAATGCTGCAATAACTGAATTAAGTATAAATGGAATTGCAAAGATTGGATTTAATACTAAAGGTAAACCGAAAACTACTGGTTCATTAATACCACAAATACCAGGAATTAATGAAAATTTTGCAATAGATTTATGATCTTCACGTTTTGAAAAAATGAAAATTGCTATTAATAATGATAGAGTAATTCCTCCTCCACCAACAACAACGAAACTAGTCCAAAAACCTCTTGTTAAAATATTTGTTGCAACTCCTCCAGCTTGTACAGCAGAAATGTTTTCTGCAAGTCCAGCAGCAGATAAAGGACCTCTAACTCCTTCAATAACCATACCACCATGAATACCTAAAAACCAGAATAATTGATTTGCTAATGCAAGAACAAGAATACCACCTGTTGTATTTGCTAACGCTTGTAACGGAAGTTGAATAATATTGTAAATCCAAACATTTAAATAATTACCAGTGAATGTATTAAATAAACATCCCCCAACTGAAAATGCAGTAATAATAATGAAAATAGGGATTAAAATATTAAATGAACGAGCAATTCCTGTTGGAACCGAATCTGGCATTTTAATTTTAATAGCATCAATGTTAGTCAATAATCCAAAAAATTTTACAGCAACCATTGACATAATCATTGAAACAAATAGTCCTTGTGCTCCAATAACACCTGCACCTAATCCATTGACCACAACTGGATCTTTTAAACCTTCGACCACTGTACTTATTGTATTTGGACATACAGCTAAATAACTTAATAATCCAATTAACCCACTTTCTAATTGTGGTAAGTTTTCTTTTTCAGCAAGTTTATAACCAATTAAAAATGCAATTGGTAATGACATACAAGAAATAGTCACAAAATTTATCGCTGTAAATGCTGGAGATAAATTTGATAACCATGGAACCCATTGTGCCAAGCCATTAGCTCCAGATACTAATATATTTAACATACTACCAAATGAACCAACAATAATAAACGGTACAAACATCGTAAATGCTTCTTTAATCGAACCAAGATATTTATTTGTTTCGACTTTTGAGCTTATTGATAACAAAACATTTTGTAATTTATCTTTCATTTTTATTTCCTCTCTCTCTAAAAAATATAAGAATTTATTTCTGCAGATCTATCTATATCTTTCATATGTAATTATAAAGCCTCTATTATAGAACTCAATGTATATAAATTCCATTTCATTGTGGAACTTTTCAAAATATAGAAAAAGAATTGATAAATTACCAATTCTTTATCTATATTTTCAATTCAATATCATTAAATATTTTTATAATTTCTTCTTGGTTTTGTTTTTTTATAATTCTTTTTATATAGTTAGAATTATCCGCAAAATAAGAAAGTTCCTTATATAAATCTAAGATTTTTATCCCTATATTTTTACCAATAAGCGGTATAATAACAAGTTGTACTTTTTTCTTATTCCATAAAATAGGTTTTGATAAAATACCTATAATAATTTTTGTCTTTGGTTCATCAACACAACAAGATAAGATGGCGAGCATATTTTCTAATTCATAGTTTCCTATACAATCCTCTTCAATCAAATTTTTTGAAATACTTTCATTTCCTAAAGTATTTTTTATAATATAAGAAAGAACTCCTTCCTTTGTTTCTTCATTAATATTTTTTATTATTAAATTCCTCTTAATTACTTCTTGCATATGAAAACTATCTTGATCATCCAAAAAGGAGAGTATTCTTTGTTTATCATTATTATTTAAAAAATAATTAACTTCTATTACTGGTATAGGCAACTTATTTTTTATCGGTGTGCTCGTTATAAGAAAATCAACATCTTCAAAATCATAACTTTTAATTCCAATATAATCAACCGTTTGAATTTCATTTATAAATTTTCCGTACATTTCCTTTATCTGATACGCTAAAGTACTTGATGTTCCTCTTCCTACACCGCACATTACAAGAATGTTCTTTTTATCTTTTATTTTCTTTCTAAGAAGAGCAAGTTCTAAATGTAACGCGATATATCCTATTTCCTCATCACTTAAATTATTTCCATGATAATCTACAAGATGACTACATGCAGCAACAGCTAATTGATAAGCCAATATATTTTGTTGTTTTATTTTATCAATAAGCGGATTACGAAGAACTACATTATATCTTGAACGAACCTCTAATGGAATAAGATGTAAAAGTAAGTAATCTCTTAATTCATTATCATTAGAAAAATCAATGTGCCATTGTGATTGAATATTAACTAACATAGTATTTACAATTTGATTAACATCAAAATCTTTGATAATACGATGAATACTTTCATCAAAATTTCTAATAATTCTCTTTGATGCTAAATGTATTGAAAGAGACACAATTTCTTGATCACTCATCTCAATTCCTAAGTGTTTATGAATTTGTTTTGCTAATTCTACAGCAACAACACTATCAGTCCAACGAGAAATATCAATAATCATTTCTTCTGTAGCTTTCAATAAAATACCTTGTTTAATTCTTTTTAATGATACAAAAATAACAATAATAAAGTTTTGAACAGATACTTCTGACATTGAAATTTGATATTTGACCATTACATTTTCAAGAATTTGACTAATATTTTGAATCATTAACAAATCATTAGAATTAAACTGATTTCCTGGAAAATCATCGCGTTGATCAATATAAGAAATATATATTGCTGCTAAGCATAATCTCTTGTTAAATTCTCTTCCTTCTACTCTCATTCCATAATGTGGTTTTTGTACTAATTTTAAATCATATTTTGACAGTGATTTTCTAATTCCCTTTAGATTTTGCGACAATACAGAAGCAGAAACAAATAGCATTTCACATAATGTTTCTGATTTAACCCAATCATTAGACTCTATCAAATATTTTTGAATCCAATCTTCTCTTTCATTAACACTAAAAACAAAAGAATCTTGTAAAGAGCGATAGGAATTACATAAATTAATAAATTCATCAACATTATTAATAACTAATTTTAATCCTTGAGATGTTTTGACATCAATATAATTCTTTGTTGATTTCATGTCTTCATTTATTAATTTAATGTCTTTTAATATTGTTTTGGTACTTACATTACATAACGCACTTAGATTTTCTGAAGTCACATATTCGCCGTTCTCTTTTAAATATTTTAATATTGTATAATTTCTTTCATTCATATTGCTATTATAATATTTTATCTAGAAATTTGTCTACTCATGCTTTTTAACATATTAAAACCAATTAGCTATAATATATACTTTTAATAAGAAAAGACACATCTAATTAATGATTTTTATACCTAAATAAGTGCTATTTTAAGTATATTTATCATCAATAAATGTGTCTTATTTTGATGTGTTAATCACAAATTTAAAATCAAAAAAATGTTGATTTTATTGTTGTTTTATTTGTTTCTTGGTTTCATTTGAGGGAATAAGATAACTTCTTGAATAGATTCTTGTCCAGTTAATAACATAACTAATCTATCAATACCCATACCCATTCCACCTGTTGGTGGTAAACCGTATTCTAGAGCTTCTACGTAATCTAAATCCATTTCGTTTGCTTCATCATTTCCTAATTCTTTTTCTTTTAATTGATCAGCAAATCTTTCATATTGATCGATTGGATCATTTAATTCAGTAAATGCGTTAGCATATTCGTTTCCACAGATGAATAATTCAAAACGTTGTGTGAAACGTGGGTCTTCTAAATTCTTTTTAGCAAGTGGTGAGATTTCAATTGGATGACCATATACAAATGTTGGTTCAACAATTGTTTCTTCTACATATTTTTCAAAAAATTCATTGATAATATGTCCATAACCAAAGTGAGCTTCTACTTCAATACCATGTTCTTCAGCTAATTTTTTAGCATCTTCAAATGACATATGTTCATTGAAATCAATACCAGTTTTTTCTTTAATAGCTTCTGTCATAGAAACACGTTTAAATCCTGGAGCTAAAGAAATATGATGTCCTTTATAATCTAATTCATAAGTTCCATTAACTTCCATAGCTGCATTAGAAATAATACCTTCAGTTAAATCCATCATTCCTTCAAGATCACTAAATGCTTTATAAACTTCAATTGTAGTAAATTCAGGGTTATGAGTTCTATCCATACCTTCATTTCTAAATAAACGTCCAATTTCATAAACAGCATCCATACCACCAACAATTAATCTCTTTAAAGATAATTCAGTCGCAATACGTAAATAGAAATCAGTATCTAATGTATTATGATGAGTAACGAATGGTCTTGCAGCTGCTCCACCTAAGATTGGATTTAGTACAGGTGTTTCAACTTCTACATAGTTTTTACTATCTAAATAATGTTGAATTGAACGAATGATTCTTGGTCTTGTAAACGCAATTTTTTTAGCATCTTCATTCATGATTAAGTCAACATATCTTCTTCTATATCTTTCTTCAATATCACTTAAACCATGGAATTTTTCTGGTAAAGGACGTAATGCTTTTGTTAAGTGTGTATATTCACTTACTTTAATTGAACATTCTCCAGTATTTGTCATAAATACTGTACCTTTAACCCCAATAATATCTCCAATATCACCTTTTTTAACGATTTCATAAGCATCTTCACCAATAGTATCTTTTCTTACATATAATTGGATTTGTCCATCTCTATCTTGAATATGCATGAAACATACTTTACCTTTACGACGTTTAGTCATAATTCTACCAGCTACAGATACTTCTACAGCCATTTCTTCTAATTCTTCATGAGTTTTTTCACCATATTGTTCTTTAATACCTTTTGAATAAGCAGTTACATCAAATCTTTGACCAAAAGGATCAATCCCTTTATCAATAAGTTCTTGCATTTTTTCTCTACGAACAAGTTCTTGTTCACTAAATTTTCTTTCTTCCATAATTTCCTCCTAAAATATAAAAAACTCTCCATCCCATGGGACGAGAGCTAAATCGTGTTACCACCCAAATTCATCAATAGGTCACCCTATTAACCTCAATAACTATCTATTAATAGTCTTGCCTATAACGTGGCTTACGTCATCTTATCAAAACATCCAAGATGCAGCTCCTAGTCTTTATTCATAATAGTTTCATTATCTTTTCCACCAACCAAGACTCTCTTTGAATGAAGGGCTATTATTACTTGTCTATTCATTGCCTTTATTTCTACTTCGTTATCTTAACTTAATTCAAATTTATTGTCAATATAAGCGATAAAATTAGTTTTAATAATGAAAAAATGCACGTAAGTGCATTAATCATGAATCTTATTATTTAAAACCATTCTTACAAAATCAGGTTCAAAATGTTTAGCTCTTGATCCTGAATATCCCATATCTAATAATGAAATTTGTTTCATTTCTTCTTCATTTAATTCAAAATCAAAGATATCTATATTTTCTTTAATTCTTTCTACATGTGTTGATTTTGGAATAACAACGACTCCTCTTTGTACATTCCATCTTAGAATTACTTGTCCTACAGACTTATTATATTTAGCTGCAATTCCTTTTAACATTTCATCTTCAAATGGATTATATCTTCCTCCACCTAGTGGTGCCCATGCTTCTGGAATAACATCATAATATTTCATTGTTTCTAACGCCTTTTCTTGAGTGTAATATGGATGGAGTTCTACTTGATTGACTACTGGTTTTACTTTAACAACTTCACAGAAGTTTGTAAGAATATTTGGATAGAAGTTAGAAACACCGATTGCTTTTAATTTACCTTCTTGATAAGCAGTTTCCATGGCTCTCCAAGCACTGAAATAATCACCACAAGCTTGATGTAATAAATATAAATCAAAATATTCTAAACCACTTTTTTCTAAAGAAGCTTCAATTCCTTTTTGGGCACTTTCGTAATCCATCATATCTTGTACCCATAATTTAGAAGTAATAAACAAATCTTCTCTTGTACAAAGACCATCAGCAATTGCTCTTTTTACAGCAGCTCCTACAGCATCTTCATTATAATAAGCAGCAGCTGTATCAATTAAACGATATCCCGCTTTAATTGCTTGATAAACTGATTCTTCACATTCTTTTTTATCTGGTACTCTAAAAACACCAAAACCTACCATTGGCATTTTTAAACCATTATTTAATGTAACATATTCCATTATATGATCCCCCTTTTGCTTATATTTTAAATCATCTATATAAATCTTCAAATACTTATTAACTATCATCTATCATACATTTAAAGCATAAAAAAAGAACCTCTCGGTTCTCCTCTATTATTTTTTAGTAGTTTTTTTAGCAGTTGTTGCTTTTTTAACAACTGGTTTAGCTTCTTTAGCAGCTACAGCTTTTGCTGCAGTAGCTTTTTTAGCTGGTGCTTTTTTGGCAGCTGTTTTTTTAACAACTTCTGGATATTCAGGCATAGCATTAACATCTAATTCACCTTTTAATTCAGAACCATCTTTTTTAATTGCTACAAAGAAAACTTTAGCAGTTTCAGGTAAGTAATAAATATTTAAAGTTTCAACTTCTGTTGTTTTTACACCTTGTTCTTTTAAAGTTTCTTTAACGTATTTATCTAAATCACCATTTTTAACATTCTTTTCTTGGTATTGTACTTCGATCATTGTTTTCATATTCTCTCACTTCAAAACCTCAGTTTTTACTTCCTCCTTGGTAAGTATTCTATACCATTTTTTTTATTTGTAAAGTGTTTTTCTTAAGAAAAAGCGCATGAAATCAACGTTTTTCTCTAATCACTTATCATAAGAATAAAATATTGTTTTATCTTCAAACCTTTTATCTTAATTTGTAAAAAAATAGAATTGGAAACCCAATTCTATTTCTTAGATTTTGAATCAATAATCATGATAAATTTAGTTTTAGCTTCTACACCATCTTTACTATCTGCAAATGTTTTATAATCATTAGCTAAATCAACAAGTTCTTGTGTTGTATCTACATCTTTTTTCACTGTATCATTTAAAACACTAGAAATCTTATCTAAACCTTTACTTTTAAATAAAGTTAAACCATCAACTAAAGTATCACTACCTTGAGCTAATTGATTTGATGCCGTTTTTAATTGACTACTTGCTTGTACTAAAGTATTAGATCCATCACTTAATGAAGATAATCCTTCACTTAATTGTTTAGAACCATCAACAGCACTCTTAGCTCCTTCCTTTAATTGAGCAACTCCATCTGTATAACTTTGTAATCCTTGATAGAATTTGTTATATGAATCTAATTGTGCTAAAGCTGTTTTGATTAATGGTTGATTTTCTGCTGGTAATTTTGCCATTAAACCATTTAAAACTGTTTGATAATTATCAATTGTCAATTCAATAGACATTCCTGTAGCAGCCAATTGATTATTAATTTGTGTTTGTGTTGTTGTTAATAAAGTATTAAATACTTGTTTTGCTCCACCAACTAATGTTGCACTTTGTCCATCTAAAGTAATTAATCCATTATAAAGTGTTTCGATACCTGTTGTTAATTTTTGTGATCCTACAAGAGCAGAAGCTGCACCTGTTTTTAAAGATGCTACACCTTGATCAAATTCACTGTATTTAGAAGCATATTGTTTTAAGCCTGATTGTAATGTTTTCCCACCAGCAATAATTTGATCAAATGATGAATTTAATGTATCTACACTATCATAAACATCATTTAAATCATCAAAATTAATATCTGTTTCAGATAATAATGATGGTGTTGCTACTGACATTAAACTATTTAATTTAAACTTTGTTGTATCATATTTAATTGTTACAGAATTTAATTTTTCTAAATCTTTATTATTATCATAGTTCTTTGATAATCCTGGAGCAGCAATTGCCATAATGATATTAGAAGAACCATTACTAATTACTTTACCATTTGTAACTTCAATATTAGAATTTGTTTTTGTTGGTAACATTGTTCCTGTTGTAACGACAAAAGGAACATAAAGTTCTTTACCATCAACAGTTTGTTTTTCATTATTTGTATAATAAATTTGAATTTCTACTTTACCCTTTTTACCAAGCATATCTTTTAACTTCGTTTTCTTACCATCCAATTTATAAGTTACTTTCATTGAAACAGGTAATGAATTTGTTGTTTTACCTTGGTAATAAATATCTTGTCCATCTGTTGTTTGCCATACCAAACTAGAACCATCTTGTTTAAATGTTTCTTTACCATTAACATTTTTAATATTTTTTAATGATGATTGATCATCTAATGATGTTTCATTTTGATCATTGATAAGATGTTCAGAAACAACTGTTGTTTTTTCTGAACCATTTGTTTTTAACTTACTATAAACTGTTTCTTCTTTTGAATAGGCAAAGGCAGGAACAATTGAGCTCATGACCATTGTCATTACAACTGCTGAAGAAGTGATTAATTTTGCTTTTTTCATCTTAACATTCCCCTTTTACATTATTTTTTAATTGTTTAAAACCGATAGAAGTATGAATAATAACTTTATCAAATACAAGTAAGATTGCTGGAATAACACAAATAACAATAAACATTGAAATAAGTGCTCCTCTTGACATTAAATTACATAATGATCCAATCATATTCAATTTAGAAATCATTCCTACTCCAAATGTTGCTGCAAAGAATGACATTCCAGAAACAAAGATTGAACCTGCAGAATTACTAATTGCATTATCCATTGCTTTAATCTTATCAATACCATTTTTTCTATTTTCCAAATATTTTGTTGTAAGTAAAATAGCATAATCAATTGTTGCTCCAAGTTGAATTGTTCCAATAACAATAGAGGCAACAAATGGTAAAACATCACCTGTGTAATAACTGATTGCCATATTGATAAAGATAGCAAGTTCAATGCCAGAAACTAACAATACTGGAAGTGAAACTGATTTTAAAACAAATAACATAATGATAAAAATAATTCCAATAGATGCAATACTTACATTCTTAAAGTCTTCATCTGCTATATTAACCAAATCCTTCATGCATGGACCTTCCCCTGCCATTATAGCATTTTTATCATATTTTTTGATAATATGATCAATTTTATCAATTACTTTATTTAATTTATTGGTTGCAATCTCTTCAGTAGAATTGACAAATATCATTTTATAACGATCACTTTCAAAGATACCTTTTACATCATCCGGGATCATTTCATCAGGAATTGCTAGATTTGATAACTCTGATGGTGATAAAACAAGATTAACAGATTCAACATTTTCTATTTCATTAACCATTTTATTTAAATCATTTTCTTTAATATCTTTATTTACTAAAATAACTTGTGAAGCAACTAAATCAAATTCATCACTTAATTCACTATTAGCGACACAACTTTTTAAATCTTGTGGTAAATCTTTTGTTAAATTGTAATAACTTTTAACATGTGCATTTCCATAATAAGCTGGATAAGCAATAACTAATGCAACTAATAAAATAATTTTATAATGTTTAACAACAAAATTTTTAACAACATTAAATGATGGAATAATTGGTTTATGTTTTGTCTTAAAGACAAGTTTATCAAATACTAATAAAAATGCTGGGAAAATTGTAACTGTTGAAAGAACCCCAATAAAGACACCTTTTGCCATTACAATACCAATATCTGAACCTAATGTTAATTGCATTGTACATAACGCTAAAAATCCAGCAATAGTTGTAAGTGAGCTACCTGCAATAGAAACAAGTGTATCACCAATGGCTAATGTCATGGCTTCATCATTTGTCTTCACTTTCAATTTAGCTTGTTCATATTTATGATATAAGAAAATTGAAAAGTCTGTTGTAACTCCTAATTGTAAAACAGCAGCAATTGCCTTTGTAATATATGAAATTTGACCTAAGAAAATATTAGATCCCATATTATAAAGAATTGCTAGTCCGATGTTTCCTAATAATAGAAATGGAACAACATAACTATCTAACGATGCCATTAAAACAATTAAAACTAAAATAACAGCAACAATAACATAAGTAATAATTTCACTATCAGCAACAATACTTGTATCTAAAGTAGAAGCTGACATTCCACCAATACGAACAACTTTATCACTGGTGATTTCTCTCATGTGTGTAATTGCATCAATGGCTACTGTACTATCTTTAAAAGTAACCAACATCAATTCACTATTACCTTTTTTAAATTGTTTTGTTACATCACTTGGTAACATTTCTTTAGGAATTGTTGTTCCAATCATATCGTTGGCTGATACAACTTTGACAACTCCCTCAATATCTTTATATTTTTCTTCTAAATCTAAGATATCTTTTGATGACATATTTTCGACAACACACATCGCAAAAGATCCCATATCAAAATCCTCAGCTAATATATCTTGTCCTTTCATCGTATCAATATCTTCTGGTAGATAAACAAGAATATCATAATTGATATCTGTATTGATGTATCCAAATAATGATGGAATACATAGAAGAATTGATGCAATAACAATTAGTATTCTATGTTTTACAACAAATTTACCAATTGTTTCTCCTAGCTTTTTCATAGTTCACCCTCCTAAATGACCTTTGGTCAGTTATGATAGTAGCACTAAAATGACCATCGGTCAATATATAAATGACTAAAAGTCATTTTTTTATATTTTTATTTGACTTTTCAAATTTTAGAACATAAAATATTTCTAAAAGGATGTGTTAAAATGGCAATTCAAGATATAAAATCAAAGATAAATGATAATAAACAAGAAAAAGAACGTAAGCTTTTAAATACCGCTTTACATTTATTTACTGAAAAAGGAATTAAAAAAACATCTATTCAAGATATTGTTCATGAAGCAGGAATTGCTAAAGGAACTTTTTATTTGTATTTTAAAGATAAATATGAACTTCAAGATGTTTTACTTGCAAAGACTTCTCATGAATTCTTTGCGAATGCTTGTAAAAAAGCCAATCAACATCACTTTGATCGTTTAGATGATAAAATTGTTTTTATTATAGATTCTATTATTAATGAATTAATTGATCGTCCTAACATTCTTAAGTTTATTCAAAAGAACTTGTCTTTAGGACTTTATAGTGAAAAGTTAACTGATTTATTAGATAGTGAAGAATTAGGAATTAAGGAATTATTTATAAGAGAAGTAAAAGAAAAGGATATTCCTTTAGAATATCCTGAAATGACTTTATTTATGATTATTGAACTTGTCAGTTCAACTGTTTTTACTTCAATTGTTGAAAAACAACCACTTCCTATTGTAGAATTTAAACCACATCTTTATAAAACAATTCGTTTATTAATTAACGAAAAAGTGGAAAAGTAATTTTCCATTTTTTTATTTTCCCTCTATTTGTTCATAAAAAGCTCTAGTTTCCCTACTAAAATGTAGTTGCTTTTTTCCATACAAGTGCATATAATTCACTTAAATTAGGTTCTAAATATTTAAATCATCTAAAGTTTGTGTTAGATGATTGTCAGTTGCAAGTAAGTATCCTAAATTATTTCTTATCAGTTCAATATCTGAACCATTGATTACATTATAAGTTGCTTGAATTTTTAAATTTTTTAAATCAACTTGTGTGCAATGAGCTAACCTTTCTTGAAGGTCAAAACATTCATGTAAAATTAAAGGCATGGTTTTTAATTCTTTAGAAGTAATTGTTTCTAACTGAGAAAAAGGACCTTCTATCACTGAAAGACCTGAATATATCAGCTCTAGAAAGGAGTTTGGTCATTGGGAGGGAGATTTGGTTACTGGTCCTAGAGATGGACAAAATGGTGCTTATCTTATTTAGTAATCTTGCTTTAAAAGGTGGAACAGCTATTAACTTAACTATTTTTGATTTACCTCGTTTATCAGTAGACATTGACCTAGATTTCACCAATCATGTTACTAAAGATGAGATGCTCATCATAAGGCAAAAAATAACCAATCTACTTAAAAATTATTTAAAAAAATGATTATATTTTAGAAAAAGAATCTCGATATCATTATGCTTTAGATAGCTTTAAAATCTATTATATAAACGCAGGAAATAATAAGGATTCTATTAAAATAGAAATCAATTATATCTTCCGTAATCATATCTATGATCTTATTGTTGTAGAAAGTAAAGATTATGGATTGGTTAAAAATGTTTTAATAAGAACTTTGCATCCCTATGCAATTTACGGAAGTAAATTTATTGCCTTAATGACACGTGCAACTCCACGTGATTTATATGATATTCTTTATATGATTAATTCTCATATTTTCTTGAACACGATATTCAAGAAATAAAAAAATGTGCTGTATTTTATAGAGCAATAAGCAATAAATATGAAAGCTATGATTTTAATTTAAATCATCTTGATTCTATTAATCAAAATCACATTAAAAGATTTCTATTACCTGTTATTAATTCAAAAGATTTTTTCTCATTATCTTTAACAAAAAAACAAGTGCTTGATTTCTTTAACAAGCACTTCATGTTATCTTCTAACGAGGTTGATTTTTTAAAACAATAAATATGGATGGATTATTAATTGATAGTGAAATGATTTCTTATAAATGTTATCGTGATTTTTTAAATGATTATGGTTTAGTAAACTAAACACTTTTAAATCATTTTGGCTAAAATAAACTTTGTTAGGAAATGACATGGAACTTAGATATTCCATGTCATTTCTATATTTCCATTGTCAATCTTGATAACTTTGCCAAATGCGTCAAGCACTTTCTGTTTATCTTCAAAGTCATAGAATTTCAGCAATTTATCCATAGACTTCTCGCTACCATCACATGCAGCGGAAATAGTTCGATAGGCAGGGCATTTATCAACACTCTTTACCATGTCATTCTTCCTCCTGTAATAGTTCTCGCATTAACTGCAACGCAGATTGTCTACGCTTATAAATTCCGTTCCTTGTTGCGTCCATCAATTCTGCAATCGCCTGATCCGAAAGTTCTTCAAAATAGGACAGCAGAAGTACATTACGTTTGATTTCCGGCAATTCGCAAAAGAGAACTTCACGTCTGGAACGACGATCTAACTCTTTTTCATAATTCTTCACAGTACAATCAATCACGCGTTTAACCAATGTATCAAACTGCAATCGGATTGCCGTTTCAAAAGAAGTAGGTTTCATATCTTCACCCCCCCTCTCTACATATAGCGAAAATCGGTATCTCCCTCTTTCCGCACCAACACTCAACAGCGAGACGTGATTTGAATACAAATTTTGAAAAAAAGTTGAAAAAATTTTTTCAAATACGAAAAAAGCCAATAAAACATATTTGTTTTACTGTACTTCTTCTTTTTGTGCATGGGAAAACCACTATCTGATTCTACATCAGAAACAAGAAAATTATTTTTTCTCGTTAGGGGTAGGTTCTCTCATAGCCTTTCATTCCTTTGTCTTTTGAAAAAGGGTAGCGTCTATGTTTAGGCAACTACCCTCATAAACTAGAAATAATTTTTTAGTTTCTACACCATTTGCAATATAGCATTACAGATGTAAAGTATCATTATTTTGTTTTTCATATAAAGATTTCAAAATAGAACTATCGCCAAATACATACTCACAAAGTTCACAGATTTGTTTTTCTGAATACTCTTCCAATGAAATTTTCAGCAGTTTCTTTTCTACTTGATCTTTATAAAGTGATAAATCCGAAATATACTCGCAACCTATTTCAGTACTCATATCTTCAAAAATATCCTGTTTCATAAATCAATTCTCCTCAAATTACTTATAAGATTTATTGATTTGTTCTTCTTTTTTTTCGATATACACCGATAGCACCAATTCCTGATACAAGTAACAATAATGTCCAAAGTGTCATATTTGTTTTATCGCCTGTTTCAACGCTTCCACTATTATTAGGTTTATCTGTATCTGGTTGCGTCGGTTTATCTGGTTCACTTGGAGCTACTGGTTTATCTTTTGCTTTTACTGTAACTTTGATTGTTTTAACAGATGAAGCTCCTTTACTATCTGTTACTTTATATGTAACTTCATATACTCCAGCTTTACTTGTATCCACTTCATTCTTCAGGATTTCAATTTCTTCTGTTAAATTTCCATCTTCCTTATCTGTTGCAGTTACATCTTTGAATGGGTCGAACACATCTCCAACTGTTAATGTCTTATCACTTGCATTGATTATTGGAATTCGGTTAATATCACTCATATTTCTCTTAAATTCCCATGTACCTACAAACTCTACATTATCTGTTACATTATCATGCTTAGCAGGTGTCCAACCTTTGAATGACCATATACCATCTGATACTTTTACATCGGCAAATGTTTCTATTGATGGTTGCACTGTTTTTCCATGCTCAACACTTCCTGTTTCTGGTAGCTGGTCTGTAATTTCTTTTGGAAGCTCTTTATCTTTGGTTGTAGATTCAAAGCGGTAATCTACGACATACTGATTTACCTTGAATTCCCATGTGCCAGTAAATGAAACATTTCTGTTTTTATCTGCATTATCTGCATTAGCCACTTTACTATCAGCGTCATATCCTTTAAATGTCCATACGCCATCACTTACTTTAATTTCTGTTTCATCTGGTTGAATCGCAGTAATGGTTGCACCCTCTACATATTTAGAAGGATCTATTGGTAATAAATCTGTCACTTCTTGTGGAAGGCTTTTTCCTTTTGTTCCACCCACAAATTCATATAACACACGATATGTGTCTTTTTTTGCAACCTGCCACATATCATAATCAGCTTTATTTTGTGTATTTGCGTCCGCAAGTTTCTTAAAGTATAAGCCCTCTGTTTCTGCATTCTTATTTACCAATTCAAAAGTATCTTTGCTTACTTTCAGTGCATTGATATAATTTTGCCCAACGATTGGTTTTCCCTCTTTAGAAGTATCTGTCTTATCTACAAGTGTTACTGCTGTTTTTCCTGTAGCTGTACCTAAAATTTCTAAAGGTATCTTTTCGTCAGGATAATTTTCTTTATCTACAAATGCTAATAAATTTAATTTGTTTGAAGTTGCCTTATAGCCTCCACCAATCATAGTTGGTACAAATACATTCCATGTGCTATTTGTAATTACAGCATTACCATAGATTTTATCGACATAATTGCACTGATTAAATGTATATGTATCGTCAATGCTTGTCACAACTGTTTTATCATAAGCACTGTTATCTTTATAACCATATCCAAATGCTGCATAATCGTTCATTACAATCTCAGAGTTATTTGTATTTGTTGCAGTTGTGACATAAAGATAACCATTAGCAATCCAAGTACCATGATCCATAGTCAAAGCACCTTTGGAATATGCTTGCTTATTGGTTGTTAATTTTGCATTTGTATTGATATTTATATCATAAATATTAAAAGCATTCTTTTTTTTATTTCCTAAAGTCACATCTGAATCATTAGTAACATTCATCTCTGTAAAATATCCTACGATTGGAATAGAAGTTTGAGCCTTATCAAAGTTAAGAACTGATCTTTCTTTTGTATCTGTATTATTTACTCCCCAAACGCCGGCTTCATCATCTGTAAACACTGGACTTCCTGTGATATTGATTTCCATGTTACCATTAACAGTACCGCCATATCCATAGATTCCCGATAAAGAGCCACCATCTAAATTTACTGTTACATCCTTTCTGGCTGTTGCATAAACAGGGATAATGCCACTTTGATAATTATAACTATTTCTCAAATCAATATCAGTAGCATTGATAATAATATCTCCATTAACGATTGAACCTGTTGTTGCAGAATCATCAACACCAATAATATCTTCTAAATGTGACCCATTGGCATTGATTGTGACATTCCCACCAACTATTGCAGATTCTGCACCTACAATTCCCGGTGGATCACTTTCTGGAGTTCCATCTTTATCCCAACCCCAAACATTTTCATATGTATCAACTGTTACATTTCCGCCAACTTGGAACAGGTTACCTGTTAAATTTATTTTTTCTCCGGCACCAATAATGTCCCAATTTGCACCAATACGAACGATACGGTCTGTACCTGCATATGCAGAATCTCCTGCAATAATATGTATATCTCCATCAACGATAGATTGCGTTGGATCTTCTCGCATTCCTTCAATTCCAGTAGCATAACCAGCTTTCACTTGTACAGTTACATTTCCCTTAACATGAGAGTTATATGCTCCAACGATATTCTGCGGTCTTGTATTAGTAGCTGGTCCATCAAGAATCAATGTTACATTTCCACCTACATAAAGCGGTGTACCACTTGGTCTATCTCCACCATAAGCTGTTGCTTTGTTTGTACCTATCAGATAATTGCCACCTTCGTTGTTTCCATAGCTAATATTACCTACAAGTTCTACATAAATATCTCCGTCTACAGATCCTTTATAACTACCACCAACAACTACATTTTCCATATCGGAAGTATTTATTTTTCCTGTTCCGTTTATTTTTACATAAACGCTTGATACGGTCTTTGAATTTCCACCACCATAAAGAGTACCAGAAATCGTAAACTCACAATTCTCAGTAAAAATGGTTCTATATCCACTACAATACAATGTTCCAGCGGTTACCTTTACATTATCTAATGTAATATCACCTACTAATTCACTTCCAAGAGTAAGTGCGTGTTTTTGTCCGTCTGTACTTTTCACAGTAATGGATTTATTAACAACACCAACAAATTTCACATCATTTCCAATATCAGCATTTAACACAATCGTTGCTTCTGTTTCTTGACTTTTTCCAATCTGCTCCAATACCCTCGTCAATTCATCCGCACTGGAAACCTTATAAGTATTTCCCTCAGCTTGCAGCATATTAGAAGTTGTTTCAACATCAGTAAGATTTTCCTTTTCTTCTGTTGGAATTTCCTCTTCTGTTTTCTTTTCCAATAATTCAGTTACTTCAACTTGTATCATTTCTTCCTGTTCTATACCATCTTTGAAATAATCTACTACAAATTCATATTTTCCATTTTCAGAAACAGTATAAGCAATAACAGCAAAATTTTCTGTTTTCTCTGTGCCGTCTGGCAATGTTACTTTCTCCAACTGAATAGTTTCTGTCTCTGTAAATTCCAAAGAAATAGCCGATTCAGTTTTATCTTTATTTATTTCTTGCAAGACTTCATATTGAAGCAAAGAAGTTTGAAGTGGCAAATCGGTTGTTTCTTCTGCAAATACAGTCTGCGATACCAATCCCAGTATCATAACCAATGTAAGAAACCATGCAGTTGCTCTCTTGGTTAGGTTCATTCTTATTCCCTCCTATCTATCTTTTGAACCAAATGTATGTTAAGAGATACATGAAATGGTAAGAAAAGCAGACTTTTGTTACCAGTAGTGATAAAATCTAAAATTGAGATAATATGAAATGTTTTTGCATTTTACCGCTTAAAATATAAAGAAAAACAGAAGTTTTATACCTATTCCATTTAGAAAAACTTCTTATTTTAATGGAATAAAATGTCTACTTTCTGTGGCAATAAAAGTCTGCTTTTAATTACATGAACTACCGTTATTTTCAATACTTTTTTCATATTTTTTTATCCAGTTAGAAAAAGTATTATGATTAGTATGTAACATCAATGCACCTTTTCGTTTACTGATTTTATTTTCTTTCCATAATCGATAGATTTCTTCAAATTCTTTTGGAATAGGCATAGGTGGTCGCCCTAGCCGTATTCCTTTTTCTTTGGCAATCCGTATCCCCTCAGCCTGTCGTTGTTTAGTGTTTTCTCGTTCTACTTGTGCCACATAAGATAATATTTGTAAAACCAAATCAGCAATAAATTTCCCTGTAATCCCATTTACTCGATTCCTAGTATCTAAAAGTGGAAAATCTAATACAATAATATTAATGTTGATCTTTTTGGTAAGATAACGCCATTGTTCTTGTATCTCATCATAATCTCGTCCTAAACGATCTATTGATTTAATATAAAGTTCATCACCCGATTGTAATCGCTTTATTAACATCTGATATTGTTCGCGATGAAAATCTTTACCTGATTGTTTATCAATATACATATCGTTCTCTAAAATCCCAATATTCTGCATTGCCGTTACCTGTCTTGCAATATTTTGGTCTTTACTTGAAACGCGAATATAAGCGTATTTTTTCATTATAATTCCTCCTGATTATTTTGTTATAAGAGAAATTATAAATTTCATGGAAGATAAAATTTCAAAATATCATAATATGAAAAGCGTACATCTCATCAAAGAAATGTACGCCTATATCTTTTTAACCTCTTTTTTGCTACCTTTGCACAGACTTGAAAATACTGCTCTACACTTGACGTTTTCTTTCCAAATATACCATAGAACCAATCCCTTGTTTTTAGGCCTAGTTTTCATATCTTCAATGCGAGCCTGCATATAGGTTCTGTATTCTTTGACAGACATTCCGTTTTGCTTGACATACATCTTTACGAAATTGATTTTTCTTTCAAACATCAGAGTTCACTCCTTTGCGTTTTTGATATCCTCATTATATCGGGCAACATTTTATTCGTCAGCGTTTTTAAGACAGGAAAAGAGAAAAAGGCAGACCACACCCTCACGATACAGCCTACCGATGAAATATTTAAAATAAAAGTATGGAAAACTTATCCTATGATCTTCCAATTACTATCCTTATGAAGTAGCAATACATACTGTGAAATCTGTTCTGCTTTTGTCAGGTTATCCAAGTATTTCACAGATACGTTCACTTTGATGCGCCGCCGGATACTTTGTATGTATCTGATAATTTCGTTATATAATGGATTGTACCGTCACTTTCTTTTTCAGCGATTGTCTTTGTTGTCCAAGTGCGTGTTGGCTCTGATGGAAGATTATCTTTTGTATAGAAACCATCATAATATTTCCACTCGAACTCTGCACCTGCTAGAGAAGCGTTCCCTTGCGGATTGTCTTTCTGTGTTTCCATATCAATCTTGAAAAGCTCAATCAAAGTGTCCGTTACTTTTGGTGTATCTGATACTGTCTTTCCAGCTTCAACCTTTAAGGAATTATACAGTTTTATCCACTTTATATCCTGCTGGTGCAGAAAGTTCCTTAATATAGACAGTTCCAGCTTTTACCTCGACAACATCTGTATTTCCGTTTTCATCAGTTGTAAGGGTGGCAAGTTGTTTTTGGTACTCTTTATCAGCAAAGACACCATAAGTCGCACCGATAATAGAATAGTTGGCGTTGCCATTGGTAATACCTGTATTACTTGAAACCTTTTGAAGTTTTGCATTTCCAACATTCAACTTCGCCCAAAACTGTCCACGTTCCTGACCCTCGCCGGAATAAATATATCCGCCACATTCATAGCGTCCTTTATTTTCTTTCACAAAGGTTTTTGCGCCTGCAAACACTTCCTCTTGTGTAGCCTTTGGAATTTCACTATATGTCGCACGCACGTTGTCGCACTGCCAACCCAAATGCACACTCAATTTCTGCCAAGCAACAACTTGTTCTAATAGATAGACTTGTTTGTAATTTAATTCCTGATGTGTTTTAGCATACTGTTTCACATATTCAATAGATAAAGCCACATCAGAAATTTGGTCTGCACTCATACGCGTACTTGCGTCTGCTCGTATCTTGTAGCCATTTTTGAAAGCCGTGTTGATGTCGATACAATAAGCAGTTTCTCCCTCGACTTTCATATAGCCCTCATTAAATGTTGCTTTGATAGAACCGTCATTCATTACCTGTTCTATAAAGCCGACACGCTCGGCACTTTCAGTCCAGTATTGTTTTTCTGCTGCATGAGTCGTTATTGCCGGCAAGATAGTGATTACCGTTGCCAATGCGAGAAAGCCCGTACAAACTCGTTTTAATATGTTCTTCATTCTTAAATGCTCTTTTCATTTTGGGTAAAAAAATAAACGCTCAATTTTGAATGTCTGAATAAGAAAAGGAACGCTTTTTTGTGGGCGTTCCTCATTCGTTGGTACTTTTCTATACATACCTTTCTTTATATTTTTTAGGGTACTTGCTGAAACAGCGTAGTTGTGGACTTTTCTTTGTCTAGTGAATTGATTTTAAAGTGTTCATATCGCTTTTGCATTTACTTTAAAAGAATACATAAAAGATTTCCCGGGAAAACAATTAATCACATCACTTAACTTTATTAAAGAACAATATCATCTTGATTATGATATCGATAAAGCTATTGATGTATTTCACGAATATGAAAGTGAATATATAAAAAATGAAGGTGTTGATTTAAAACTGGAGCCAAAGAACTCCTTAAACATTTAAAATAACATCACTTTAAAACAATCATTGCGACATCAAGTCATGAAAAACGTGCCCAAAGTTTATTAGAAAAACATCAAATTAAGCAATATATGGATGATATCATTTATGGATTTGAAGTTGAGCATGGAAAACCGGCATCTGATATCTTTTTAAAAACCTGTGAAAAACTCGATGTTTTCCCTGAAGAAGCGCTCGTATTAGAGGATAGTGAAGCAGGTATTGATAGTGCTTATCAAGCACATATTCCCGTTATTTGCATTCCTGATTTAAAAAATCCTGATGATTTACATCAAAAAAGATGTACAACTCTTTTAAAATCGTTGGATGAAGTTATTGAATATATTATAAAAAGCAACGCTTAGTTGCTTTTTATAGTGTATCTAAAAATTGTTCATAATCTTTAAGAATCTTTTCTAATTCTTCATATGTATTGACTTTTGAAAGTTCATTTTTAACAGCTGAAGAATTTTTTAATCCTTTAATATACCATGGTGCATGTCCTCTCATTTGTGACATCGCAATACGTTCAGGTTCAATAGACATTAATCTTTTAGCATGAGTTAAACACCAGTCTATTTTTTCTTTATACGTTGGTTCAGGAATATCTGTTTCATGTTCTAAACTTTCGACAACTTGCTTAATAAGCCATGGATTTCCAAGCGCTGCACGTCCAATCATGATGGCATCACATCCTGTTTCTTCAAGCATTCTTCTCGCATCTTCTACACTTCGAATATCCCCATTACCAATAACAGGAATAGAAACTGCTTCTTTAACAGCTTTAATGATCGACCAATCAGCTTTTCCTTCATACATTTGTGAACGTGTTCTTCCATGAACAGCAATTGCACTTGCTCCTGCTTTTTCAATAAGTTTTGCAACTTCTACCGCATTAATATGTTCTTTATCAAAACCACTTCTAATTTTAACAGTTACTGGTTTACTTACGTTTTTGACAATATTACTGACAATATCATAAATTAATTGAGGATTTTGAAGAAGTTTACTTCCCGCATTTGCCTTTAAAACCTTATTAACAGGACATCCACAGTTTATATCAATAATGTCACAATTAGAATGTTGATCAATAAATTTTGCCGCTTGTACCATACTTTCTACTTCACCACCAAATAATTGAATACTTACAGGATGTTCTCCTTCATCTACTTGTAACATTTCAATTGTTTTTTGGTTTCCATAACAAATTGCTTTATCACTGACCATTTCAGAATAAACAAGACCTGCCCCAAATTCTTTCACAATTTTACGGAAAGCCATATTAGTAATACCAGCCATTGGTGCCATAATTACGGGATTTTTGATTTCTATATCTCTAATTTTCAAAATTTAATTCCTCCTGTATATAATTTAAACAATTGTACATAATATAAACAGATAACTTATATATTCCCTCTATTTTCCTCCCCTAAATAGATATAAGTTATCTTAATAAGAGTTGATTTCCTAGAAAAATAAAGGCATGAGCCTTTATTTTTCTTTACACGTTAAACCAGCATTTTCTTGATTTTTTAATGTATCTTGTAAAGAGATATACTCTATATCCTTATAACTTCCATTAGTACTTACAAGTCCTGCTTCTACTAAATCCTTCATATAATCACTATCGTATTGAATATCAACTGTATAAATTACTTTATTTCCTTTAACTTTTAAAGAAGCTTTAACACCATTTATATCTTTATAAAACTTATTACTATTTTTTATATAATCTTTGTAGTAAGAAATAGGATACATATCTGAAACATAATCACTGTAATCATATGTAACTTGTGTTTTTGTTTCTTTAACTTTTTCATCACTAGAAATGACTTCCACTTCTTCCGTTGTAATCATATCTAGTTTTCCTTTACAAATCGTTGTTTTCGTTAAATGACTTGTTAGATAGAAAACAAGTCCACCTACTAAGATAATAAGTATAATTCCTATTACTAAAGCTATTAATTTCTTCTTGTTTTCCATTTTTTCTCCTTTAAAAAATCACATTTTTCAATGTGATTATAAACGATTTATTAAATTTTGCAATTCTTCTTCACTAAATTGATATTTTGTATTACAGAATTGACATGTAATTTCACAACCATGATCTTCATCAATCATACTTTGAAGTTCTTGTTTTCCAATAGTTGATAAAGCATTGATCATCTTTTCTCTTGAACAATCACAAGTAAAGAATAAATCTTGTCGATCTGTAATTTCAACATTATCAAAAATCATTTTTAAGATTTCTTCTGGTGTTTTTCCTTCATGAATCAATGAAGAAACAGCAGGGAAATCTTTTATTTTTTCTTCAATATAAGAAATATCTTCTTCAGTAGCTTCTGGTAATAATTGAATAATAAAACCACCTGAAGATAAGATTTCATTTGTTTCATCAACTAAAACACCTACAGAAACAACTGATGGAGTTTGTTCACTTGCCATGAAATAATAAGAAAAATCATCACCAATTTCACCTGTTTGAAGTGGTACTGTTCCACAGAAGGGTTCTTTTAACCCCATATCTCTAATCACTTGTAACGTTCCTTGTGTTCCAACAGCCACACCTACTGCTAAATGTCCAGTATCATTATAAGTATAATGAACATGTGGATCACCTACAAAACCTTTAATATGTCCATCACCACGCGTAACAGCCATCATCGTACCAATTGGTCCTCCACCATTAATTGTGACAGTCATTTTTTCATTATTTTTATTCATTGCAGCCATCATAAGAGTAGCTGACATCATTCTTCCAAGAGCAGCAGATGCTGTTGGCCATAAATCATGTTCTTGTCTTGCTTTTTCTAATAAATTCGTTGTTTGGCAGGCAAACACACGACAATTTTTACTATTGACTAATCCTCTTACTAAATAATCTTTCATTTTTCTTTTCTATAAAAAGAACACGGAAGAAAATATCGGAATAATCATGCTTAAAGCGATTAAGATGATTACAATTCTCTTTGTTCGTGTACTCATATTTATCCCCTTTCTAAATGAAAAAAAGCGAAATTCGCTTTATTTCATTTCATCTAATAAATCATCTTGATCATCAATTGATGGTTTTTCTTCTTTAACTTCTTGAACAGGTTCTTCAGTTAAAGTTCCATCATGATGTTCTAACATTTTACCTGTATTGTATAAAGATTCAATATCTTCACCAGATAATGTTTCATGTTCAAGTAATGCTTCTGCAATACAAATAAGTTTTTCTTTATTTTGTTCAATAATATTTGTTGCTTCTTGATAACAAGCATCAATAATTTTACGTACTTGAACATCAATTTCATAAGCAATTTGTCCTGAATGTGTATTACTTCTTTGTGTATAATCTCTACCTAAGAAAACTTGTCCATTTTCAGAATCATATTGAATAGGTCCAAGTTCAGACATACCTAATTCAGTAACCATCATTCTCGCAATTCGAGTTGCTTGTTCAATATCGTTGTGTGCTCCTGAACTTACATCTCCAAAGAAGACTTCTTCAGCCACACGTCCACCCATATATCCTGAAATAGTTGCTTTTAATTGACTCTTAGTTTGGAAATATGTTTCTTCTTTAGGTGTCATTAAGTTATAACCACCTGCTTGTCCACGAGGAACAATTGTAACTTTTTGTACTTTATTGGCATCTTCTAAAGTTAAACCTATTAAAGCATGTCCTGCTTCATGGTAAGCCACTAAGCGTCTTTCTCTTTCCGTATATTTACGTGATTTCTTAGCAGGTCCACCCATAACACGGTCCACCGCTTCGTCAATATCAGCCATTGTAATTAAATCATGATTTTGTCTTACAGCAAGTAAGGCAGCTTCATTTAAAACGTTTGAAAGTTCAGCCCCAGAGAACCCTGGTGTACGTTGAGCGATGTTATCAAAATTAACATCTGGTGTAAAACGTTTATTTCTTGCATGAACTTTTAAGATTTGACTACGTGCACGTTTATCTGGATTAGCTACTTGGATTTGTCTATCGAAACGACCTGGTCTAAGTAAAGCTGGATCTAAGACATCTGCACGGTTTGTAGCTGCTAAAACGATAATTCCTTCATTTCCAGAGAAACCATCCATTTCAACTAATAATTGGTTAAGTGTTTGTTCACGTTCATCGTGTCCTCCACCCATACCAGTACCTCTTTGACGACCAACTGCATCAATTTCGTCAATGAAGATAATACATGGTGCTGTTTGTTTTGCTTTTTTGAACATGTCTCTTACACGTCCAGCCCCAACACCAACGAACATTTCTACGAATTCAGAACCTGAAATTGAGTAGAATGGAACGTTTGCTTCACCTGCTACCGCTCTAGCAAGTAATGTTTTCCCTGTCCCTGGTGGACCTACAAGTAAAACACCACGTGGGATCTTAGCACCCATATCAGCAAATTTTTTTGGTGTTTTTAAGAAGTCAACTAATTCTCTAACTTCTTCTTTTTCTTCATCCATTCCAGCAACATCACTAAAATGTGTTTTAGAATTTTTTTCTAGTTTAGCTCTTGAATTACCAAATTCAAAGGCTTTATTATTACCACCAGCAGTATTTGACATCATCTTCAAGAAGAAGAACATTCCTCCAAATAAGATCAAGTATGGTAATAAGCTTACAATGAAGTTCAATAATTGATTTCTTTCAGCATCATTGACAACATTGATTTTTGTACCATTTTCATCTAACAAGCTAATTAAAGAATCTAATTCTGTTTCTGTTCTTGGAATAACAACAGAGAATTTAGTATCTTCTTTTTTACCATTGCTTGCTTTTTTAGAATATGTTCCACTCACATCAATGACTAATGATTTAGGAACGATTTCTACATCTTTTACTTTTTCTTTTTGAACTATCTCTATAAACTTATCATATCTAATTTCTGACGATTCACTTTGATTAAAGAAAGGAATTGCCACAGAAATAACCATCAGTACAATAAGCCATGGTAGGATAGACTTCAACAATCCTTTTTTATTTCCCATAAAATCTCCTAACTATTTTTTATAACAATCTTCTTTTAAAACACCTATATAAGGTAATTGACGATAACGTTCATTAAAATCAAGACCATATCCTACAACAAAGGCATTAGGAATTTTAAATCCTGAATAATCAGCTTTCATATCAAAAACACGACCTTCTTCTTTATCTAATAAAGTCACGATTTTAACACTCTTAGCATGTCTTTTTTCTAACATTTCTTTAACGTTATATAAAGTCTTTCCAGTATCTAAAATATCTTCTACGATTAAAACATTCTTACCACGAATATCTTCTTTAATATCTTGTCTAACAACTAATGTTTTAGATTCAACACCACTATAACTACTTACTGACATAAAGTCGAACTTAACATCACTTTTTAAATGTTTAGCAAGTTCTGCCATAAATGGAACTGAACCTTTTAATAAACCAACTAATAAAATTTCTTGACCAGCATAATCTTGATCAATTTGTTTTGCTAATTCATCACATTTAGCCTTAATTTCTTCTTCTGTATATAATATTTCTTTTATATCCTTGTGCATACCTTACACCTCACTTACATGTGTCATATTTTATCACAAAAACATTTGGTTTTGTATATAAATACTTGATATTTTTGGCGATATGTGGGATCAAAATGATCTCACCATGGCAATTTTCAACGATTGGCCATATTTTACGCTCATCTCTAGGAATTTTACGATCTATAAATAGCCTAGAGACCTTTTTTGTTCCTCCAGATGTTTTGATTGTATCACCATTTTTAAAACATCTGATAACTATTGGAAAGTCTTCTTTTGAAAGAAAAACACCATCGTGAAGATGTCCTTGATCTGTTAAAAAATAATGTAATTGTTGATCTTTATAAAAAGATTCATACTTTACATAATAAGTATCGTCAATTTCTTTTTTTCTAACGGCTATATTATTATACTTTTTTATGAACACAAAATTAACAGGTAATGATATTTCGATATTTGGTTTTTGTGAATGGGTTTGTTTAATAATTTCTTGTACTAAGTTTTCTGTTATAAGTGGTGGATAGATATCTTTTTTTAACATATAATAAATGATTTGATCTAATGATTCTGTTGGTAACTTATCTAAATACAAGAAATGATTTTGATCATATTCTTGATAAATTTGTTGGAGATTAGCTTGTTGTTTTTTGTATTGTTTATTATGTTTACTTGCCTTTTCTAATAATTCTTGTTCACTATATTTTTTTAAATCGATATGTCTTACATGATTACGTGTATAACGTGTATCATAGTTTGTATAGTCTTCATGATATTCAAGATGATTTTTAGTACAATAATCTATAAGTTGTTGTTTTTTTAACTTTAATAGGGGTCTTACAACATGCATATTTTTAACATAAGATTGTTCTTTTATACCCAAATATCCCTTTGTATTATGTCTTTGTAATTGCATCACGATCGTTTCTAAATGATCATTTAAATGATGCCCTAAAATAATCGTATCAATTCCATTTAAATCACCTATTTCTTTATAAAAAGCATATCTTTTTTCTCTTGCTAACATTTCAAAATTGCCTTTTTGATATTCTTTTTTATCTCCTTGTCTTACATAAAAAGGAAGATGATGATTTTGACAATAACTACGTACGAGATTTTCATCAAGATCACTATCTTCTCTAAAATGATAATTATAATGTACAACAATGACATTGTATGCTTTTTTAACCAACATATCTAATAAAGCCATCGAATCGACGCCACCTGATACTCCTACAAGATATTTTCTATTTTTATCTAACAAACTTTCATCTAACATAATCTCACCGCTTGTATTATAGCATATCTCTAATTTCTATTGACCACTTTAATAACAATAATACTCATATCATCTAGATCTTTCTTTTGAAAAGATTTTTGAAAAAGAAAGGAAACAATTTCATAAACTGACATCTTTTCAATTTCTTCTTGATATTTTTTTAATAAATCAAAGAAATGTTCTCCTACTCCATCACTTGTAAGAATCAATATATCATTTTCTTTGATTTTCATATCATAAGAAACCATCTTCATTGTAGAAGCCATTCCTACTGGTAAAGAATGTGAATGTAAAACATCTATTTGATGATTTCTTATTAAATAACTTTCATAAGCTCCATATTTAATTACTTTTAATCTTGAATTCATTAAATTAAAATCAAATAAATCTAATGTCGTATACATATCTCCTTGATTCTTTATCTTTAATAACGTATTTAAAGTATTCAATGTATCTCTTAATTGAATGCCATTTTTAAGCAATTGACTTAAGACATCTAATGTCAATTTACTTTCCTTATAAGCAATATAACCTTGTCCCATACCATCAGATAAAGCTACATAATGATGTTCATCTAAACCAAAAGTAAGAATACTATCTCCACATTGTTGATCTAAAGCATATTGTTTTTTCGCAAGTTGTAATGTATATTTAAGTTCATGTTTTAATAAAATTGAAGTATAACCTATTTGAAGATGTTGTTTTTTAATAGAGACAAGATCTAATGATTCATTTAAATAATTTTCTAAAATAGGAATAAGTTCTTCTGTTACAGTTTTTTCATCTATATCTTCTATTCCTATTTCTAACATATAATTTTCATAATCTTTTTTTATTTTCTTTAAATAATACACTTCAAAATGATACGCTTTTAAATGTTCTAAGATTTTCTTTTCATTATCTTGTTCATCTATCTTTTTAGAAAAGTTTTGAAAAACATGCCCCATGATTGAAAACTCTTGAAATAAATCTTTTTTTAAATGATCATGTGCATGATTAACTTTTAACATCTTAAAATAACCTTTTTGATGATTCTTTAAACTCTTTAAATAATCATCCGGCTTTAAACAATGTTGATAAATATAATTATAATCATCTACCTCTAAATCTTTTTGAATTCCCTTAGAAATCAACTTACCTAAACGACTCATTCCTTCTTGACTATAAAAACAATATTTTTTAGAAGAACAATGATGACACACATCCTCATAAACATATCCCACATATTCAGATAAGTGGGTTTCTTGATTTTCTTCTTTAAAAACTTCTGTGAGTTGATGAAATAAAGATGCAAAAGCATCTGCTTTACTTTTAAGTTGTTCTTGATAACTTATTTCTATAAATTCTGGATTGATCTTTATTTTTTTATTTTTAAATTGTGGAGAAATCATAAATAAAAAAACTGGAACAAGAATCACAAAGGCATAATAGAAGTAATTGTAATTAATAAAAAATGGTAGTGTAATATGTGATAATAAGAAAATAGACATGAATAGATATTTGTTTTTAGGTTGTATCATAAAAAAGAAACTCATTGGTAATATTAAGGATAAGACATCATCTTTTAATGAAGGAGCAATGAGCATTAAAAGAATAGAAAGATATAAAATAATAGGCATGACTTTTTCAATTGATAAATAGTAAATAGAAATCAATAAGAAATATCTTAAAAAAATCATTGTATATGTTGTATTAAAAGGAATAAAGCTAATAAATAATGTACAGACAACAACAATTAAAGCTTGTAATCTTTTTATATTTAAAACATTTTTATTTTGATGAATAATTAAAGGAATAATTTCTTGATCAAGATAACAATTAAATAACGTTAACATGACTAGAACTGTTGTTTGTAAGATGTTGTAATGATTCGCATAAAAAAATGGAATCAAAATTGCTGTCATAATAAAAGAAATATACTTTGTTCTTAATAGATGTGTAAAGTTAAGAAGATAAATTGTCAGTAATAAAGTAATGATGACAACAATTGTAAATGTATCTTGATTAATAATCGATATTCCTATAATCGCTGTTAAAAAGCATATAAGATACAAATATCCACTATAAAACGATACAATAAATAAAGGTAATAAAAAAGGTAAGGCTGTTTCTTGTATTTTAGCATAGCTTAAAATAATGGTACTAAAAAATATAATGATTGGTAAAATATAGTGCACGTGTTTTTGTTTATTGACGATAACTAAATCCATTTTATTTCCACCTCGTAATCATTATATAGAGTTTATTTTGAATATTTTGTCACTAAAAAAAAGACATCTTTAAATTGATGCCTTTTATTTTGATTTGTCTACTTAGCAAGACCACACTCATTTTAAGAAAAAATATGAATAATTCTATTTTCTCTATTTATTTAACATTTTACGATAAAGTACATCTTGGTAAAACCAAGATTTATGGATTTTATCAAATCCATTTCTTTCTAATAGTTTAATTGATTTTATATTATCTTCATATACATGACATAAACATATTTTAAAAGAATATGTTTCATGCATTGCCTTAAATACACTCTTTAATGCTTCACTTGCATATCCTTTAGACCAGTAAACACTATCTAAAGTATATCCTAAAGTAAAAGTTGTATGCCCATCTATTTCAATAAAAATATCTCCAATAAGCTGATTATTTTCTTTTAAATAAAGACCAAATTGGTAGTTACCAATTTGTCCATGAAATGGATGTTTTTGACAATATTCAATACGGTTAATAGCCTTATTTAAAGGATATTCATCCCATGATTGATACATTGCAACTTCTTCTTTATCACGATATTCACTAAAACGTCTGGCATCATCTAATGTAAGTGGCTTGATTATGAGTCTTTCTGTTTCTATATTCATATTATTTTAAATTATAATAGATAAATAACATTCTATCTTTTCCATTAATATCTTTAATAATTTCAAAAGGGTAATCTCCAAAGAATTCCTTGATTGCTGTTTCCATCAATTCTCTTTGATCAAATCCCATTTCAAAAGCTAATAAAGCACGATCATTTAATAAAGGTTTTACTTCTTTAAAAATCTTACGATAGAAATAAAGACCATCATTTCCTCCAAATAATGCTACATGAGGTTCATTGTCTTTAACCATTGCTTCAATATCTTGATCATTAGGAATATAAGGTGGATTAGAAACAAAGATATCTACTTTTTCATGTGTATCTAATAAAGGTTGTAACATATCTCCATTTCTAAATTCAACATTCGCCCCTAATGTTTTCGCATTATCTTGAGCAACAACTAAAGCTTCTTTAGAAATATCTGTCGCAATGACTTTTAAACGTGGTTCTTCTAAAGCAAGAGTAATCGCAATAGCACCACTTCCTGTCCCTACATCACATAAATGAATTTCTTTATAATCATTAAAGTAATCATCAATACGATATAAGATATTTTCTACCAATTCTTCTGTTTCATAACGAGGAATCAATACATCTTCATTCACTTTAAAATCTCTACCAAAGAAACTTTCACAACCTTTAATATATTGAATAGGTTTTCCTTGATAATATTCTTCCATTCCTGCAAGAAAAGCTTTTTCTAATTCAGGTTCTACTTCTTCATTCATCATTAAATAAAGCTCATGAGGTTCTTTTTTAGCAAGATGATAAAATAAGACTTTTGCGACATTGACATCTTTATGTTCATCATCCAATTTACTTTCGGCTTCTTTAATTAATTCTCTAACTGTTTTCATTATTTTTGTCCTTCTAATTTAAGACGTTGATCTTCATTGATTAATGCTGTAATAATATCATCTAATTTACCTTCAATAATACGATCTAATTGTTGAATTGTAAGTCCAATACGATGATCTGTTACACGGTTTTGAGGATAGTTATAAGTTCTGATCTTTTCAGCACGATCTCCTGTACCAACTTTCGATTTTCTTTCACTATCAATTGCTTCTGTTTGTTGAGATTGGAAGTAATCATAAACACGTGCTACTAAAGCTTTCATTGCTTTATCACGGTTATCATGTTGAGAACGTCCATCTTGGCTTGTTGCCACAATTCCTGTTGGTAAGTGAGTAATACGAACAGCTGAATCTGTTTTATTGATATGTTGTCCTCCGGCACCACTTGCACGATAAGTATCAATTCTTAAATCACTTTTATTGATTTGTACATCAACTTCTTCCATTTCTGGCATAACTAAAACTGTCGCAGTTGAAGTATGCACACGTCCTTGTGTTTCAGTCTTAGGAACACGTTGAACACGGTGTGATCCAGATTCATATTTTAATTTACCATAAACACCATCGCCAATCACATTGAATGAAATAAGTGAGAAACCACCAGCTTCTGATTCTTCAGCTTCCATAACTTCTACTTTCCATCCTTGGCTTTCAGCATATTTTACATACATTCTATATAAATCACCTGCAAAGATATTTCCTTCATCTCCACCAGCAGCCCCACGGATTTCCATAATAACGTTTTTATTATCATTTGGATCTTTAGGAATTAATTCTAATTCTAATTTTTTAATAATATCTGGCATTCTTTCTTCTAATTCATCTAATTCCATTTTTGCCATTTCTTTAATTTCAGGATCATTTTCCTTCATTAATTCTTTAGCACCATCAATACCATCTTTTACTTCTTTATATTCTTGAAACAAATCATAAGCAGCTTGTAAAGAAGCTTGTTCTTTTGTAACATCTGTCATTTTTTTAATATCAGTACCAATATCTGGATCCATCAACATATGACCTAATTCTTCATATCTATTTTCCATAGATACTAATCTATCTAACATACTTTCATTCATAGCTTTTACCTCCATTAATTTTTTATACTCATAGCACAATAATAATACATGAAATATACGATTTAAACAAGAAAAAATGGGCGTTAATGCCCATTTGGAACTTGATCTAATAATTCTTTTTCTTTAACTAAATCAGCATATAATAAGTCCCCTTGTAAAATAACTAAGAAAATAAGGGCACCCCAAATTGCACGATCTTTAAAATAAGCACATAAAACAGTTGAAAAAATTGCTCCAGCTATAAAACATAAAATCATACATAAATGTCTTAAAGAACGATTTAAATATTTCTTTTCATGTCTTTTTCTTAACCAACGAACAAAGAAACTTCCTGTTTGTCTGATATGATTTGTGACAAAAGTGGTTGCCATCCCAACCTTTTCTGCTTGTCTAAAAGTATTAAACTGCATAGCACAGATAAAGTTAATCGTTACTTGAAAGACTTGATCTGGAACACTACTTGGTAACAATCCAAGAATAATAACCGTAATAATTTCAATACCAATTAAAATAGTATCCCATCTTAATTTTCTATATTTCTTTATTTTTAAAGCTAAATATTCAGAAACCATGGTTCCAATAAAATAAGAACTAATAGGAATCAATAAATAAGCTGCTCTCGACCAATCCATATTTCCTAAAGCCATTCCAAATAAAACAATATTAGCCGTTTGGGCATTACAGAAAACGCCACCTTTAACTGAAAAAGTATAAGCACCAAAGAATCCACCTACAGTAATCAATAATAAAAAACAACGCCAACGTTCACACTCTAGAAAGCCTTCTTCTTCTTGTTCAAGCTCTTCCTCTACCTCTTCTAATTCATTTTCTAATTGTTCAACATTCTGTTCTACTTCGTCATAATCTTTCATATTTCTCACCGCGAATATTATAATCCTATGATAAATTGTTATCAAGATGAAATTCTACTATTTGTTTTCTTTATATTTCGTTATAATTCTATTTTTTAATATTTTGATTACATATGTTCCATTGTCATATGTATTTCCTTTTTTATTAAAGGATTGAATAGCTTTTTCATAATGAACATATTGTGTTTTATTACTGTCCCATGAGACATTAGATTTTGTATTTACTGCTTTTTCAAAATTTTGATTATCTCTTGTATCATGTTCTGTTTTGATAATGATGTATTTAAAGATTTCATCTTTATACTTATCTTTTTTAATCAAGACATCTAATTGTGGATAGGTACATGTTGTATCTTTTATATCTTTTTCATAATTTGTAATTTTTGTTTTAACAGTGCTGCTTTCAAATAATGAATCATCCATTTGTACCTGAGGAAAAATAAGTCCACAAATAGCAATAGCAACAAAAGCAGCAATGGCACTGTTATATTTATTATTTTTAATAATACGTGATAAAACTACTCCTATAATACATGTAAGTAAAAGATAAACAATGACTTTTAAATCTAATGTTATAAATGATTTTAATAAGTAAAAAACACCACTTATTACTAACAAAATATAAAATAGAATACTTAAATGATCTTTAATACTGTTTAGTTTCTTTAAACTTTTTAAATCTTTATCATTTTTTAATGCATATAAAATAGAAAAATTTAAAATTGTCACAAATAAGAGTACAAATGATAAAACAATAAAAACAATACCCATCAACAATGAACCAAATCCTTCATAATAAAGAACAGGTTTACCTATCTCTACAATATCTTTTATAAAAATCTTACCTAACCAAAATAAGAAATAAGCTAAAATTGGATAAATAAAATAGCGAATCTTTTTAAATTGTTTCATTTTATTATTTTTATCAAAAACAAATTCTGTATTTAAATCAGGTGCATCAACATTTTCATTTTCTAAAACTCTAAAATCATCAAATAAATTTCTTACTTCGTGATACCCCATTTCCTTTAAAATATCTTGATATTCACTAGATATAGGGGTGTAATCTATTTGATACTTATAAACATGTTCATCTTTTATAAATCGATAATAATAACCAACAAAATCTAAACGCCATCCTTTTTTAGACATTTCATTAAAATAATCTTGTAACTCTTCATCTAAATACAAACTATTTCTTAAGACATCTTTGTATTTCATATCTTTATCCTCCTATTTGATCTAATAATGAAATTTGTTTAAGCATCCTTTCTTTTTCTTTTTGTAATTTCTTTTTTCCTAGATTTGTAATTTGATAGATTTTTTTATTATTTTCTACTTTCACTAATTTGATATAACATTCTTTTTCAAACTTTGGTAATAAAGTATATAAAGAACCTGCTCCTACAGTGATTTCACCATTAGTAATCCGAGTAATTTCACTCATAATTTCATAGCCATGCATTGGTTGATGTAAAACAAGTAATACATAATACATTTGTGGGGTCAATACTTCCATTTCTCTTTTTGGCATTTATTTCATCTCCTATATCGTTTAGCGATACTTTCTTCATTTTTATGATATATCGTTAAACGATATATAGCAACAAAAAAAAGAACAATGTTTCCATTGTCCTTATAAGGGGGCTATACAGTTTGTAACTTTCTACTTAATTTCATACGTTTTTTAGCTTCACGTTTCTTTGAAGTCATATGTCTTACTACTAACGATAAACCAAAGTTAATAATAAAGTAAATTCCTGCCATATAAACAAAGATAAACATAATTTGATCTGCTTGAAAAAAATGAGCCATTAAACGTCTACCTTGATACATAAAGTCAACTACACCAATTGTACTTAAATAAGAAGAATCTTTAAATATTGTAATAATTGTTTGTAACAATTGAGGAATAACTAATTTAATCGTTTGGGGTAAAATAATATATATGATTGTTTGAACAAAAGTAAAACCTTGAGACTCAGCTGCTTCAAATTGTCCACGAGAAACAGACTCAATCCCACTTCTAACAACTTCACTAATATAAGCTCCATGATATAAAGAAATAATAATCACTGCAATAATTGTAGAATCTAAATTAAATCCTAAATAAGGCAAACCAATATAAATAGCAATAATACATGGATGAAATGCAACTTTTTTGATCATATTTTTAGAATCTGTTTGTGTAAATAATGATAAACCCGCACTCCACATAAAGATTATTTGCGGTATTAAAGCAATTGAAGCATATAATAAACCAGTTTGCCCATAAATACTTTCTACAATTGATAATCCCATAAATCCTGCATTAGAAACAATAGTCGCATATTTTAAAATAATTACTTTTGAATCATCAAAGCGATTATAAAAAATACGATTAAATACACTATAAGAAAGTTGAATAACAAAAGAAACAATAAAAATAATTACCGTATCTCTTATAATCTCTGGTGTTAATTTCATCATAAATGATTTAATAATAGCACAAGGCAATATAAGATCAATAACGATATCTGTTAATTTTTTTCTAACTTCTTTAGTAATAATTCCCTTTCTAGCAAATATGTATCCTATAATAATGATGATGAATATCTCTAGTTGTAAAGATATTATTTTCAAATTACCACTTTCCCTCTAGTAGTTATTAGAATAGTACACTATTTAAGTGTATAAATCAATTGTTTTTTTATTACATTGATAATTATTTATTAGATGATATAAAAAAGAACACATGTTATCTCAACATGTGCCTTTTCTTTGTTTATATTAAGGGGAGGTTTTCTTTTACACCCTTATAATAATGGATCTATGTTAATTTATTGTGAACTTTTAGTTCTTCTTTTAATTTTTATAGGTTTGTTGACAACTTCATGACAATGTCTGCATCTTGGTTCATAATGATCAACTGCTCCTACTAAAACAACAGGATCATCAAAAGATGCTGGCTTGCCATCTACAAGTCTTTGTGTACGTGTAGCCGGTGAGCCGCATTTTGCACAAACAGCTGTAAGCTTTGTCACAAATTCTCCTTTTGTAAGAAGTTCAGGCATTACACCAAATGCTTCACCTCTAAAGTCTTTATCTAAACCTGCAACCATGACACGAACGCCTTTATCAGCAAGATATTCACAAACATCTACGATCTTTGAATTAAAAAATTGAACTTCATCAATAGCGACAACCTGTACATCATCTGTCACTTTATCTAAGATTTCTTCTGGATCATCAATTGCAAAACAAGGGACTTTTCTTCCTGAATGTGATGCAATTTCTATTTCTGAATAGCGATCATCTATTTTAGGTTTAAATACTAATATTTTTTGTTTCGCATAAGATAAAACATTGATTCGTCTAATCAATTCTTCTGTTTTTCCTGCAAACATACATCCACATATAACTTCTATATATCCTTCTCGATATTGGTGATACATTCTTTCTTCTCCTAACCTCTTACATCTCTTACACCCGCACTACTTCCATCAGGACCAATAGGTGCTAAATCTGTAAATCTACTAAAATTCTTTTCAAAAGCAAGGTTAACTTCACCTGTTGCTCCATTTCTGTGTTTAGCGATAATAATTTCTGTTAAACCATTATCTTCCTCTTCTTTTCCTTCACTTGCTTTATAATATCCTTCTCGATAAATAAAGGTAACGATATCGGCATCTTGTTCGATGGCTCCTGATTCACGCAAGTCAGACATCATTGGACGTTTATTTGGTCTTTGTTCAACTGAACGTGATAACTGTGATAAAGCAATAACAGGAACATCTAATTCTCTGGCCAACATTTTTAATTGTCTTGAAATATCTGAGACTTCTTGTTGTCTTGATTCTCGATTATTGGAACTTCCAGTAATTAATTGAAGATAATCGATAACAATTAATTTTAAACCATGTTCTTGCTTTAATTTTCGACATTTAGCGACAATTTCATTGATTTTAACTCCTGGCGTATCATCTATGTATAAATTACATTTACTGACTCTTTCAGCTGCCGCATAGTATTTATTTGCATTTGTTTTCAAGATTTCACCTGTTCTCATGGTAGAACCTTCAATTCCACCCATGGAACAAATAATTCTTTGCACTAATTGACTCGCAGGCATTTCTAATGAAAAAATAGCTACTGGATCTTCTGATTTAAAAGCAACATTATGGGCAATATTTAAGGCAAAAGCTGTTTTCCCCATTGCTGGACGTGCCGCTAAAATAATCAAGTCTCCTTTTTGAAGTCCTGATGTTATTTTATCCAAATCTCTAAAATTTGTACGAATACCTGAAATATTACCATCTATACTTTGTAATTTATTTAAACGATCCGTTACTTCTCTAATAACTTTTTTTACGTCAACAAACTCTCCAGCATTACGATCTCTCGTAATGGCCAACATTGTTTTTTCACTTTCATCAATAAAACCATCAATATCTTCAATATCTCCAAAAGCATTTTCAGCTATTTTTGTTGTTTCATTGATGATTTTTCTTAAAATCGATTTATTATGAATAATCTTTAAATAATATTCACTATGAGCTAAAGTTGGAACTGAATCACTTAATTGTCTTAAGTATTCTACTCCACCTACTTTATCTAATTGGCTATGATCTAATAGATAAGAAGTAATCGTTGTAACATCAACAGGTATATTTTGTCTCGAAAGTTCACTCATTGCATTGAATAATACTTTATGTGATTCTTCATAAAAATCTCTATCTTCACACTTATTCAAAATATCTTGGCAAGCTTCTTTTGATATAAGCATAGATCCCAGTAAAGAACGTTCTGCCTCTAAATCATGTGGGAAAACTCTTGGCATAAATCTCCCTCCTATTTTTCAGATAAGTGAACTCTAATAGTAGCGATAACTCCTTTATATAGTTCAACTTTTAAGTTTGAATATCCTAATGCTCCAATTGGATGTGCATTGATAAATTTTCTTTTATCGACTCTAATATCATATTTTTCTCTTAATTGTTCAACGATATGTTTTGTTGAAACACTTCCAAACGTTTTACCATCTTTACCAGATTTTAAAACAAATTCTAATGTAATACCTTCAATTTTTTCTTTTAGTGCTTCCGCATTTTTCTTATTTTCAATATCTTGTAATCTTGCTTCTTCTTTTTGTTGTTCTAAAATCTTTTTAGCACCTGCTGTTTCCTTAACAGCTAATTTATTTTTAATTAAGAAGTTTTGTCCATATCCATCAGATACATTGACAACATCACCTTTTTTACCTACTTTTCTAACATCTTCTAATAAAACTACTTTCATCTTTTTTACCCTCTTTCATCCAAATATTGATCAATAGCTTCTTCTAACTTATCGATCGTTTCCTTAACAGTTTTTTCTTCAACCTGACAAGCAGCCATTGAAAAATGACCACCACCTCCAAGTTTTTCCATAATCAACTGTACATTAACCTCTGTCTTAGAACGAGCAGAAATAGCAATCTTATCCTTATCTACGCGTCCTGCAACAAATACCGCTTTAATTTCAGCAATATTTAATAACTCATTACCAACTTTCGCTAGTAGAGGTCTTGTATAAATTTCTTCTTCATTTCCATATGCTATTAGTATATCATTTCCAAAACGATATGCATTAGCTGAAATAGACATTTTTTCTTGTGTCGTTTTGTAATCATCTTGCAAGAACTCATAAGCTCTAGAAACATTCGCTTGTTTTTCTTTAAGCTTTGAAGCAATTTGAAAAGTACGTGATCCAACATGATTTCTAAAATAGTTTGTATCCACCAACATTCCCGCATACATAACAGTTGCTTCTGTTGGTAAAACTTCAATTTCAACTCTTTGATACTCAAATAATTCAACCACTAATTCTACAGTTGAAGAAGCAGCTGGTTCCAAATAAGTTAAAATTGGTGAATCAACAAAGTCTTCCCCTCGACGATGATGATCAATCACGACTATCTTTTCAGCCTTATCCAAAAGTTCTTCACTAATAGCCAATGCTGGCTTATGATTATCAACACAAATAAGTAATGCATCTTCATCAATTAAATCAATAGCTTTTGCAGGAGAAATAATTTTTCCTTTATATAAATCTTCTGCCATTAAACGACGTGCAATATTTCCTGTTTTTTCTTCTAAAGAATTTTCATCAACAATCACATAAGCATCCTTTTCAAATGCTTTAACAAACTTAGCAACCGCTAAACTCGCTCCAAAAGAATCTAAATCAGATTGCTTATGTCCCATAATAAAGACATTTTGACTTTGTTTTACTAAACTTGCTAGTGTTTGTGAAATAACACGTGCTCTAACACGGTTCGCTTTTTCACTATTTTCACTATTTCCACCAAAATATCGAATTTCTTCATCTAATGTTTTTACTGCCACTTGATCTCCACCACGTGAATACGATAAAGAAATAGCACTAAAAGCAAGTTCATCTAATTCACGTAAAACTTTAGATCCTCTTCCTATTCCCATTGATAAAGACATCACGGCACCAATTGATTCCATCTTTTGTTTAAATTCATCTAAAATACAAAAATGAACTTCTACTTGTTTACGATAAATTCTTTCATTAAAAACAGCTAAATAACCATCTTCTTTATATCTTTTTAAGATAATTCCATTATCTTTGGCCCAATCAAAAATCATTTGTCTTGAAGTTGTTTCAATCATGACTGATTTTTGTTCATCTGCATATTCAATAGAATCATCATAATTATCAATTGTTAAATAGGCAACACATAATTGTTGATCATTATATTCTTTTTCAATCGTTGTTAAATCTGTTACATCTTTTAAAAATAATAAACGATTATTTCTAGAATTATAAACTTCATATCTTCTAGAATTAATATCTATTGTTCTAACATCTTCATCTTCAAAAAGTATTGCGAGTAAAGGTTGCCATTCAAGTAATTTCTTCCCTACGATACGAATACCAAGTTCGTGTAATAAATCACTGACCCAAACAACATTTCTATTTTCATCATATTTAATAAGCCCTATTCCACCAAAAATCAAAGCATTCTTTGATTCATTATTTAATGCTTCTTTAACACTATAAGTTGTTTCACTAAACATATTATGGAGATAATAGAGAACAATGATACAAACAACATTTTTTATTAAAATATAAATCATTAAAGCTAAAGTAACACGATTTTGTAAAAACATATAAGTTAATAAAGCTAATACAAATTCTATACCTAATAAAGCAACTATTGTATTTCTAAGTTGCATAAGCTTCTTAATCATGAAATACCCTCCTCTTTATTACCTTATATTATACATGAATTCATTTATTTCATCATCTTATTTTTATTCATTCGAAGGATAAATAGATTCGTATAAACTTTAATAATATAAACTTCTGAAAAAGATAAGACGATCCATAAAATAATAAACATTCCATTCTTTAAAAAATCACTTTCTAAAAGAGGAAAAAGTCCTACAATACTATAATAAATATCTTTCGCATCTGTAAAAGTATTTAAACCTAGTAAAGAATTCAATAAAAATAAAACAACAAAATTCTTCAACATGCTATAAACTCTTAAAATCCATTTACCATCAATATTCTTTTTTATACAATAAATATATAAAATACCTAATGGTAAAGTAAAAAAAGAATACAAAGTAAAAAATAATTCACCTGTTAAAAATAAAATAAACGTACTTGTAAACAAGACAAGAACAGCCATCTTTGCATTAAACTTAAACGTATAATAAGCTAACGCAACTGTCATTAGATAAATAAAAATAATATCGAACATCGTTCCTGTATAAACATTTACAACCGATAACACGCCAAAAAGGGCTGCCATAAATGCTCCTGTTACAATTTGTTTTGTCTTTTCTCTATTCATTTCATCACCGTGATTATCATACAACTTTATCGCTTATCTGTCACTTATATAAAGAAAAAAGAGATTCCTTAGAATCTCTAGTCTTCAAATAAACAAGCTCCATTTGTTTCAATAACATGTTTATACCAATCAAATGATTTCTTCTTATATCTTTTATAAGTACCATTACCTAAATCATCTGCATCTACATAAATAAATCCATAACGTTTAGACATTTGTTTTGTACTTTCAGATACTAAATCAATACATCCCCAAGATGTATAACCCATTAAATCAACACCATCTTCACAGATTGCATTATACATTTCTCTAAAGTGAGCATCAAAATAATCGATACGATATTGATCATCTACTTTACCATCAATAAGTTCATCTTTAGCTCCTAAACCATTTTCTACAATAAACAATGGTTTTCTATAACGATCATATAAATCTACTAAAGAAACTCTTAAACCGATTGGATCAATTTGCCATCCCCAATCAGAACTTGGAATATAAGGGTTTTTAATCGCAATATTAGTATTAGCAGCTGTTTTCTTTAATCCAGCATCATCTTTAGCAACACAGCTTGATGAATAATAACTAAATGAAACAAAATCAACTGGATATTTTTTCATGATTTCTAAATCACGTTCTTCCATTTTAATATTTAAACCTTCATTTTTAAATTTAGTTAATAAATAAGCAGGATATTCTCCAAAGACTTGAGTGTCGCTATAACAATACGTACTTCTCATATCTTGTTGTGCTTGTAAAACATCTTCTGGTTTACAAGTATATGGATAATAAGTTAATTTTGTAAGCATACATCCTACTTTACAGTCTGGATTTTTTTCATGCGCAATTTTTGTTGCAAGAGCACTTGCGACAAATTGATGATGCATTGCTTGGAAAATAACTTCTGTAAAGTTTTTACCTTCAAAACGATCTCTTACAAGTCCTCCTGTTGTATAAGGATGTCTAATCATTGAATCAACTTCATTAAAAGTTAGCCAATATTTGACTTTATCTTTATAACGATCAGTAATAACATCTACATATTTAACAAACATATCAATAATTTCTCGATCATACCAACCATTATAATTTAATACTAAGTTGATTGGTGGTTCATAGTGTGACATTGTAACTAAAGGTTCAATACCATATTTATGACATTCATCAAAAATATCATCATAGAATTTTAAACCTTCTTCATTTGGTTCTTTGTCATCTCCATTTGGGAAAATACGTGACCAAGCAATAGAAAGTCTAAATACTTTAAATCCCATTTCAGCAAATAATTTAATATCTTCTTTATAATGATGATACCCATCTGAACCATGTCTTTTTGGATAAAGACTTGTATCATCACTTTTCATTGCTTCTAAAATTTCTTTTGTAGAAATTTCATTTTGTTTAGCATAATCTTGAACATCTACATCTAAATGGTGACGGGCACAGTCTGAAACAGAAACACCTTTTCCTCCTTCGTTCCATCCACCTTCATATTGGTTAGCAGCAACAGCGCCACCCCATAAAAATCCTTCTGGAAATTTTTTTACCATTTTAATATCCTCCGCTTTTCTCTAAAACCATCTTAACACCTTATATAAAAAAAGCATGATTATTTCATTTAATGAAAATAATCATACTTACTCATTAATCATGTATTTTTTTAGCTAAACACATTTCCACAAATTCAACATCAAAATGTTTAGCTCTTGATCCTGAATAACCCATATCTAATGATGAGATTTGTTTCATTTCTTCTTCATTTAATTCAAAATCAAAGATATCTATATTTTCTTTTATTCTTTCTACATGTGTTGATTTTGGAACAACAACAACACCTCTTTGTACATTCCATCTAAGTAAGACTTGTCCTACTGATTTATTATATTTAGCTGCAATTCCTTTTAACATCTCATCTTCAAATGGATTATATCTTCCTCCACCTAGTGGTGCCCATGCTTCAGGAATAACATCATAATATTTCATTGTTTCTATTGCTTTTTCTTGTGTATAGTATGGATGAAGTTCTACTTGATTGACCATTGGTTTGATTTCTACTGTATTTACAAAATTGACAAGAACATGTGCATAGAAGTTAGAAACACCGATTGCTTTTAATTTTCCTTCTTTATACGCATCTTCCATTGCTCTCCATGCACTAAAGTAATCACCCATCGCTTGATGTAAAAGATATAAATCCAAATAACCCAAACCGCTTTTTTCAATCGATGCATCAATTGCTCTCTTTGCAGTTTCATAGTTTTTCATATCTTGTACCCACATCTTAGAAGTAATAAATAAATCTTTTCTAGTACAAACACCTTCTTCAATAGCACGTTTAACACCTGCACCAACCGCATCTTCATTGGTATAAGAAGCTGCTGTATCAATTAAACGATATCCTGCTTTAATTGCTTGATATACTGATTCTTCACATTCTTTTTTATCTGGTACTCTAAAGACACCAAAACCTACTATAGGCATTTTTAACCCATTATTTAATGTTTGATATTCCATTGTATTTCCCTCTTTTCTTACTTTTATTTTGAGATAAAAGTAAGAAAATGTACAATATTGATTTTGCATTCTACTATGTTTTTTTCGCATAGAAAAAACTTGGTTTTACCCAAGTTTTAACTTTCTTCAATAACACCCATTAATTCTAATAATCTATTTAAATCATCTGTGTCAGAGTATTTAATTGTAATAGACTTATCATCTACTTTGATTCTCGTACGATATTTTTTTCTAAGTAATCCTTCAACATATTGATATTCTTTAGATTTTTCAACCTTAGGTTTATTCTTTCTAGCTTCTTGAAGTTCAAAGCCTTTCACAATATTTTCAACATCTCTAACAGATAACTTTTCATCAATAACTCTTTTAGCAATCTTTAATGCTCTTTCTTTATCCAATGTAATTAAAGCTCTTGCATGTCCCATTGATAAAGAACCATCTAATACATATTCTTGAATCTTTTCAGGTAAGTTCAATAATCTAAGTGTATTTGTAATATGTGTTCTTGATTTTCCAATACGTTTAGCTAATTCATTTTGTGTAAGTTTAAGTTTTTCCATCATCGTTTGATAAGCTTGTGCTTCTTCGATGGCATTTAAATCTTCTCTTTGAATATTTTCTAATAAAGCAATTTCCATCATTTGTTGATCACTAAAATCAACAATAATTGCTGGAACTTCTTCTAAATGTGCCATTCTTGCTGCACGGCATCTTCTTTCACCAGCAACAATTTCATATCCTTGAACAGATTTCTTTAAAATTACTGGTTGGAAAATACCATGTTCTTGAATTGATAAAGCAAGTTCATTTAAAGCTTGTTCATCAAATACTTTTCTTGGTTGATAAGGATTAGGTCTAATTTCATCTAATTTGATTTTTTCTTGACTACTTTCAGGTGTATTATGTTCAATATCATCAATTAATGATGTAATATCTCCACCAAAAATAGCATCTAATCCTTTATTTAATTTTTTCTTTTTCTCAGCCATTTCTACTCAACACTTCCTTTGCAAGTTCTTTATAAGCTTGAGCCCCAACAGAAGATCCATCATAATCAAAAATACAGATTCCTGCACTTGGTGCTTCAGATAATTTAATATTTCTTGGAATAACAGTTTTATAAACTTTTTCTTTAAAATACTTTCTTACTTCTTGAGAAACTTCCAATCCTAAATTTGTACGTTGATCTAACATTGTTAATAATAAACCTTCAATAGAAAGTTTTTTATTAAAATGATTTTGTGTTAATTTAATTGTATTTAACAATTGTGTTAAACCTTCAAGTGCATAGTATTCACATTGTACTGGGATAAGTACTGTATCACATGAAGTTAATGCATTTGTATTTAATAAACCAAGGGCTGGTGGACAATCAATAAAAACAAAGTCATAATAATCTTTAATTTTATCTAATGATTGTTTTAAACGCACTTCTCTTCCTTGTTTTACATGTGCTAATTCTAAATCTATCCCTGCTAAATCTATTTCTCCTGGTGCAACATCTAGATTTTCAATATAAGAATGTTGAATTACTTTTTCTAAACCAACTTCTCCTGTTAAAACATGATATGTTGATAATTCAATATAATCTCTATCGATACCAATACCTTGTGTTGCATTTGCTTGAGGATCCATATCTATAAGTAACACTTTATAATTCATCTTCGCAAGTGCAGCTGATAAATTAACGCTTGTCGTTGTTTTACCAACACCACCCTTTTGATTTGTAATTGCTATAACCTTCGACATCTTTACACCCCTTTATGTCCTATCGTTTGTCCTAGTAATACTCTTGTTTCAATGTTCTCACTAGAATTATTTATAATATCATCATCTATTTTGACAGTATCTTTTTTCAAAATCATTACAACTGTCGATCCACCAAATTCAAAATAACCTTTTTCTTCTCCTTTAGTAGCAATACTATGTTTATAATTGACAATTTTACCAACCATCATTGCTCCTACTTCCATTTGAATCATTCTACCAAAGTTATTTGAATCAATCACAGTGTACTCTCTACTATTCATTTTGTATATAGGATAATAATCATTTGCGATAGGATTAACAGTATGAAAAATACCTTTGATTTTCTTATGGGAAACAATTTGACCATCATCTACATAACTATAACGATGATAATCATCAACAGCTAAACGAAATACAAGACATATTCCACCATCATATTCTTTAGCTAATGTTTCATCTTGTAATAAATCTTTTAATTGGTATTTTGTATCCTTGATTTCTAAAATCGTATCATCATTTATCGGATAGTAAGTAAGTTTACTATCAGCAGGTGCCATCAATACATCTTTAGAATTGTCAAATGGTCTTTGACCATCCTTTATTCTTCTTGTAAAGAAATCGTTATAACTTTTATATTTCTTTTCTTCATATTGACTCATATCAATATCATTGTTTTTAATAAATGAAGAAATACTTGTCTTTGAAAATGGTGAAGACATATATAAACCACCTAAGTGTGTAACAAATGGTGATACTAAGATTTTTAAAGCACATCTACCAGCAGATGTGCTATATAATTTTTTTAATAATTTATTTTGACCCTCTAATTCTTTAACGATATGTCCTTGACGATCTTTAATCATGAAAAACAAAGAATTTGCACAAGTTCAATAACAACTAGAACACCAAGTGCAATAATTCCTTTCCCTTTTAATTTTGGCACTTTAAAATCAACAACAAATAAAATACCTGTAATTAACATTAAAGTTCCATATAAGTAATCTAAACCAAAAATAACATATCTTAAAGCAAATGCAAAAGGTAAAATAAAGGCTGAAGTTGTAACTGGTAAACCTTGATAATACTTTCTTTTTTCTGTTGTTTGTTGCTGTCTTGTTTCTTCAGTAACATTAAAATAAGCTAAACGAATAACTGCTGCTAATACATAAAGTATTTCAATAGCAAGCCATCCTACTGAAGATAATCCTAAATTATATCCTAGTATTGCTGGAAAAACACCAAAAGAAATAAGATCACATAAAGAATCTATTTGAATTCCAAACTTCTTTTCTTCTTCTGTACGATTTTTCTTACTTCTTGCGACCATTCCATCGAAGGTATCACAAATACCACACATCATTAAACAAATAAATGACCATTGGTAAAGTCCAATGACTGATAAGTGGATTCCTACCATTGCAAAAACTAATGATAAATATGTAAGAATGACAGTATAACTATAAAATCCTATCATATTCTACTCCCTCTATAATTAACGAAAATATTATAGCATAATTTTATCTAATTATGTAGTGTATATCGTCTTATTCATATTTTTGAAAATTTCTATTTTCATTCAAATCTTTATATAAAATAATTTCATCTTTTTCTAAACTTTGTTTAACATCTATAATTCTTTGATTAGACGATCCTCTAAACTTTAAACTTAAATCTTTAAGTTCTTCAATAAACTTACCATCTACTAGAACATCGATATAAGATAACAATTCATCAGTTACTTCACATCTTGCTCGACTTTCACTTAAAAGTTCTTGATCAAAGAGATAACCTGTATAACACCAAATATCCTTTTGTGGATAAAGTTCTTTCACTCTTTTAATAAACGGTAATAACACTCTTTGATTACTTGGTTCCATTGGTTCTCCTCCAAGTAAAGACAATCCTGTTATATGTTCTGGTTTTAAATAATCAATAATTAAATCTTCTACTTCTTGATTAAACTCTTTTCCATATTTAAAATCCCATGTCATTTGATTAAAACAATTCTTACAGTGATGCGTGCATCCTGATACAAATAAAGAAACTCTAACTCCTAAGCCATTAGCGATATCAAAATTCTTAATTTCTGCATAATTCATTTCAATTCCTCTTTTCATATTTTCCTATTATACAACAATTCTTTATAGATTCTATTGATATAATAAAAAGGATGTATCATCCTTTAACATAAACCTCTATATTTTATAAGTTCTCCAATATTTCCTTGATATAAACACTCTAATTCTTCAAATAATAAATAATCCGATGGTTTCATTAAACAAGGAAGCTTAGGTAATTCTATAGCTTGACTATAAGCCAAGATTTCACTTACAAATTCTGAACAGAAATAATAATGATTTCTACGATAAGGAACTTCCAATTTACATAAGATCAATCCCATTAAATTATATTTATAATCTTGAGAATGATTTAAAATAGATTCTAAAATAAATTTTGCCTTATAATATATCTCTTTCTTAACAGTAAGTTTATATAATGCACAAGGAATATGTTGATTTTTATTATAGAATTCCTTTTCAAATGACTCATTTCTAATTCCTGCAGGAATTGGAGAGTAAGTATATTTTCTAGCACAACTATACATCGGTTGTAAATTTTCTTCAAAAGAGATAGAAATATGTGTATAACTGTCTTGCGTCATTAAATAAATTGCTTTAGAAATAAAAGTATCTGATTTTGTTAGTAATAAATAAATATCTTTCACCTTATTCTCCTTTCCTCACTTCTTTCAGTATTACATATTTTTTAGATATAATCGACATATTTTTACAAATTTATCAATTCATTAAATTTTTTTCATAACAAAAAAAGCGAGAATATCTCGCCTTTATATAAACCAACTCTTTTTTCAAAATCAGAACCTGGTTCAAATCTTCTACTTTCGATATCCATTTGAGATAATGCTTGATTCATTGATTCAACTTCTGCTTTTGTAAATTTGATTTCGGTTGCTTTAATATTTTCTTTTAATCTTTCCAACTTTGTTGTTTCTGGAATAGGTACAATAAAATCTTTTTGTGCTAATACCCAAGCCAAAGAAATTTATGCAACTGTTGCCTTTTTTTCTTTTGCAATTTTATTAACTAAATCAACAACTACTTGATTCTTTTTAAGCGCTTCTTCACTAAATCTTGGTGCATTTAATTTTGCATGAAAACCATTTTTATCATAAGCATCACTTAAAAATCCTTTACATAATGGAGCAAAAGGAACAAAACCAATACCTAGTTCTTCAAGTAAAGGAATAAGCTTATCTTCTGGTTCTCTCCACATCATTGAATATTCACTCTCTACGGCTGTTAAAGAACATATTGCATGGGCTTGGGTTCAATTCCTGCTTCTGATAATCCCCAATGTTTGATTTTCCCTTGTTTAATAAAATCCTTCATTAAATACGCAATATCTTCAATTGGTATATTAGGATCAACGCGATGTAAATAATACAAATCAATATAATCTGTTTTTAATCTTTTAAGAGAGCCCTCTAAAGATTTTTTAATACCTTCAAGATTTCCATCAACAACTTGTTTACCATTTTCCATTCTTTGGTTTTTGGTTAATAAATAGAAAAAAAGAGATGAAAATTTCATCTCTATAAGTGTAATACACGTTCTTTGATTTCTTGTGTTCTTCCTTGATTCCAGAATTGTGTTCCAATATAACCACATGTACGTCTAGCAACAGACATCATATCTTGGTTTTTATTTCCACAGTTTGGACATACCCAAATAAGTTTACCATTTTCATCTTTTTCAATTTGGATTTCTCCATCATATCCACAAGCCATACAATAATCACTCTTTGTATTTAATTCAGCATACATAATATTATTATAAATATGTTTCATAACTGCTAATACCGCATCAATATTATCTTGCATATCTGGAACTTCTACATAAGAAATAGCTCCACCTGGTGATAATTTTTGGAATTGAGATTCAAATGTTAATTTATCAAAGGCGTTAATATGTTCTGTTACATGGATATGATAACTGTTTGTAATATAGTTTTTATCTGTAACACCATCAATTTTACCAAAACGTTTTTGTAAACATTTCGCAAATTTATAAGTTGTTGATTCAATTGGTGTTCCATAAAGTGAAAAATCAATATTTTCTTTTTCTTTCCATTTTGCACATGCGTCATTTAAATGTTGCATTACTTCAATTGCAAATGGTGTTGCACTTGGATCTGTATGTGATTTACCTGTCATATATTTAACACATTCATATAATCCAGCATATCCAAGAGAAATTGTTGAATAACCACCATATAATAATTTATCAATTGTTTCACCTTTTTTAAGACGAGCCAATGCTCCGTGTTGCCATAAAATAGGAGCTACATCACTAGGTGTTCCTTTTAAACGTTCATGTCTGCACATTAAAGCTCTATAACATAAATCTAATCTTTCATCAAAGATTTGCCAGAATTTGTTCATATCTCTTTTTGATGAACAAGCCACATCAACTAAGTTGATTGTCACAACTCCTTGATTGAAACGTCCATAGTATTTTGGTTTACCATTTTCATCAATATAAGGTGTTAAGAAAGATCTACATCCCATTGATGGATAACATTGACCATTTCCATTTTGATCAACTTTTAATTCTTTCATTACTTTTTCAGAAATATAATCAGGAACTAAACGTTTTGCTGAACATCTTGCAGCAAGTTCTGTTAAATAATAATATTGACTATTAGGTTCAATATTGTTTTCTTGTAAAGCATAGATTAATTTAGGGAATGCTGGTGTAATATAAACACCTTTTTCATTTTTAACACCTTTCATTCTTTGTTTAAGTGTTTCTTCAATGATCATAGCAAGGTCATCTCTTAAACGTCCTTCAGGTACTTCATTTAAATACATGAAGACAGTAATAAATGGTGCTTGTCCATTTGTTGTCATTAAAGTAACAACTTGATATTGAATTGTTTGTACCCCTTTAGTAATTTCTTTTTTCAAACGTTCTTCAGCTAAAGCATTGATTTTTTCATCATCTAATTCTAAACCAATAGTTTCAAATTCTTCTTTAACTTCTTTTCTAAATTTTTGTCTACTTACATCAACAAATGGTGCTAAATGAGATAATGTAATACTTTGTCCCCCATATTGAGAACTTGCTACTTGAGCAATAATTTGAGTAGCTACATTACATGCAGTAGAAAAACTCTTTGGTTTTTCAATCATTGTTTCTGAAATAACTGTTCCATTTTGTAACATATCTTCTAGATTTACTAAATCACAGTTATGCATATGTTGAGAGAAATAATCAGCATCATGGAAATGAATCAATCCTTCATCATGTGCTTTTACAATATCTTCTGGAAGTAAAATTCTTCTTGTTAAATCTTTACTAACTTCTCCAGCCATATAATCTCTTTGTACACTATTTACTGTAGGGTTTTTATTAGAGTTTTCTTGTTTAACTTCTTCATTTGCACATTCAATCAAACTTAAAATTTGATCATCAGTTGTATTAGATTGTCTTGCTAGTGCTCTTTGAAAACGATATGTAATATACTTTCTGGCAACAGAAAAAGCATTTAATTTCATTAATTCATCTTCTACTAAGTTTTGAATTTCTTCAACGCTTAATGCTCTTTTCATTTTTTGACATTTATATTTAATGTCATTTGTAATATTATCTATTTCTTCTTCAGAAAGTCTTTCTGTTTCAACAACTTCTTTATTAGCACCAATAATTGCATTGGTAATTTTTACTTCATCAAAAATTGCTTCTTGCCCATTTCTTTTTATTATTTTCACGCCAAATATCCCCTTTCGTATTTTTTATGTATTTGTATTATAGCCAATCAAAAAAAAAAAATATACTTTTATGCTCTATTGGCCCATACTTTTTTTCGAATTATTTTACTTAAAATAATTCGACGTCCAATCCATTCTATCACAAATAATATTGATTTTATAGTTCTTTTACGTTTTTACAAAATAAAAAAATCCAATGTTTATATAAACAAAGGACTTTGTAAAAAATATATTTATGATTTTTATAAATTCTAAAGAACATATAAGATAATACATAAAAAATGTAAGATAGAACCAACTAAAATCCATAAATGCCAAATACTATGCATATATTTAATCTTATTTTGTAATACATAGAAAATAACACCAATTGTATAAGCAAGTCCTCCTGAAACAAGTAACCAAATACCATTCATTCCTATTGCTTGTGGTAAGAGATTGATTTTAAAAATAATACACCAACCCATCACTAAATAACAAATCATTGAAAAAGTTTGATATTTTTTAATATCGATTGCATTTAACGTAATTCCAATCACTGTCATGATCCATATGACTGCAAATAAAATCCAAGCCCATTTAGCATCAACTTCTCTTATTGAACAAAGTAAAACCGGTGTGTAAGTTCCCGCAATCAATACAAAGATACTGCAATGATCCATAATTTGGAAAACTTTCTTTGCTTTAAGCTTAGGTGATAAACCATGATAGATAGCTGACATTGTATAAAGAAGAATCATCGAAATTCCATAAACAATCCCTGAAAATAAGCCATAACCATCATGACAAAAAATAATACATAAAACTAATGCGGCTATTCCCATCGCCCCACCTACAATATGAGTTACCATATTAAATATTTCTTCACCCTTTGTATAAACAGGTAAAACACGATCATCTAATTTTGTTCTTTTCATACATATTACCTCTTTTAACTATCTTATGTAGTATTTAATACTATATCTTATAATTTACACATATAATAACAATCTCATTTCCCTATGTCAAGTGATGAAATTATTTATTTTCTTGTTTTCTTTTTTCCTCTATAATAGAGAAGTAAAAAGGAGAAAAATTATGAAAAAAATCGCAAAATTTGAAAAAGTATCATATAACCAATTTAAAAATGATTTCATGGATTCATTTCCTCAATATAATGAAAAAGAAGTAGAAGAAATCTATCATTCCATTCAACTTCCAAAACGTGCCACAAAAGGATCAGCTGGATATGATTTCTATAGTCCTATTGATTTTGAATTAAATCCAGGACAAACTATTAAAATTCCTACAGGTATTCGTGTACGTATTGAAAATGGTTGGGTATTAGGTTTATATCCTCGTAGTGGTTTAGGATTTAAATATCGTTTACAACTTAATAATACAGTAGGTATTATTGATAGTGATTATTATAATAGTGATAATGAAGGTCATATGTTTGTAAAACTTACAAATGATAGTAATGAAGATAAATCTCTTTCTTTAAAAGTAGGACAAGGAATGGTTCAAGGTATTTTCTTTGAATTTGGAATTGTTGAAGATGATGATGTCACTGAAGAAAGAAATGGTGGCTTTGGCTCAACAACAAAATAATTACGTTTATATCGTAAGGTGTCGTGATCAAACACTTTATACTGGTTGGACAAATCAGCTAGAAAAGCGTATTGAAGCCCATAACGCTGGTAAAGGTGCTAAATATACAAAGGCAAGAAGACCAGTCGAACTTGTTTATTTTGAAACTTTTGAACATAAAAGCGAGGCTTTAAAAAGAGAGTATCAAATTAAACAATTAAAAAGATCAGAAAAAGAAAAGCTCATATTAAGCAAAAAGAAGATCTAAACTGATCTTCTTTTATGCTTTTTCTTCACTTAATTGATAAATCACTAAACCAGCAATAACAATCAAACATCCTAAAATCTTTGAAATAGAAAACATGTTATATACAAAAGCATCAATCACCATCCCACTAACAAGTTGTCCAATAAAGCTTAATAAAGTAAGGATAACAGGTGATATTCTAGGAACAATAATATTTAAAATCAAGATATTAAAAACCCCTATGATTCCACCTAAATACATCATCAAATTCGTTTTATCTAAAGAAATATTTATATGTTGAACACCAACAATCATCAAAACAAGCATTAAAATCAAACTTGTCATAAAGCCTGTAAAGTAATTATAAAACGTTCCCTGATAAGCTCCCATTTTCTTAGAAAGCATCCCATTGACACTACGGCTTAAAACAATTGTAACTCCTGATAGAATAGAAAATATAATAGAAATCATAATAACATCACTCCTATTCCTAAACAAACAACTGCTAATCCTATGATCTTTCCTATATTTAATTTTCGAATAGATGTCGCTAGCCATCCCTTATTTTCTAACAACAAAGATGTCATCATTTGTCCTAATAATCCTAGTGCTGTCATTAAAGAAGCTCCTATCTTACCAATCGCAAAAACATTAAAAATAACAGTTAATACCCCAATACATCCTCCACAATACATATATAAAGGAATTTGTTTTTTAAAACAAACTTTCTTATCTTTGATTTTCATAATAATTAAAAAAGTAACTAAACCAACTAAATGAATGATAACTGTTGATAAATAGACCCCTGTATAATCTGATAATTGCCCATTAAATACATTCATTGTCGTTACAATAATCCCACATAATGTGGCTAATACAAAATCCATCAAGATCACCTCCAGAAAGAATTATAGTGATTACCTTGATTATAAATACGACATATGTCATATTAGTGATGGTGATTTAGATGAATTATTTAAATGAATTAAAAAAATTAGAAATTCTTCACGTTGATAATTATCAATATATTGAAATCAAAAAATTAAATAAAGACGAATATTTATTACATCAAGGTGAAAAGCTTAATTATATTTATATTCTTTTAAGAGGAAAAATGAAAGTAAACCATATTAATGCGAATGGAAATAGTATGTTATGCAGTTTTAATAGTCCCTACTCTATTATTGGTGATTTAGAATTTATCACTCAATCTCCTATTATTAATAATGTGATTGCTTATGAAGATTGTATTTGTGCAACTATTTTCCTTTCTAAATATCATGAAATATTAATGAATGATGTTTTCTTTATGAAAACCATCGCAAAAAATCTTGCCAGCAAGCTTTCTAAATCAACTCAGAATCAGTCTATTTCATTAAATTATCCAGTTGAAAATAGATTAGCGGCTTACTTTATTGTTTCTCATAAAAACTCTATTGTTCAAGATAATTTTGTAGTCGTTGCTGAATTGATTGGTTGTAGTTATCGTCAACTCCAGCGTGTTCTTAAATTATTTTTAGATAAGAAATATATAAAGAAGATAAAACGTGGTACGTATCAAATTATTAATTTAAATGCTTTAAATCTATTAGGTGAAGATGTTTATCAATTTTAATATTATAATAAAAATGAGGTGATTTTATGATTTTAAAACAGTTAGAAAAAGATTATAAATTAAATGAAAATGATTTGTTTATTGCTAGATACATACTTGAACATAGTGAAGAAATCCCTTTACTTTCTTCACATCAACTTGCTAAAGAAACATTCACAAGTCCAACAGCTATTATTCGTTTTGTTAAAAAGCTAGGTTTTGAAAGTTATAATGATTTTAAACTTAATATCCATTCTTTTTTAAATCAGTATTATCTTTCTAATATGCATATTCAATCTCATGAAAACCTTTATTCTGTAAAAAATAAACTTACAGAAATTGAATGTGGTATTATTCATCAAACAAAAGATAATATTGACTCTACCACATTTAACCACATAATTTCTATGATTTCTAAAAATAAATATATTGATATTATTGCCAATGATACAAATTCTACTATTGGAGATTATGCTAGTCATTTATTATCAAGTGTTAATAAGATTGTTAATGTTTATCATAATCATGATAAACAGCTTTGGCTAAGTTTTAATGTGGAAAGGGATCATACAATTATACTTGTGAGTAAATATGGTAAAAATAAGCGTTTATTAAGAGTAGTTGATATTTTAAAAGAAAGAAAGATTCCTTTTCTTGTGATTACATCTAAACAAGCAAAAGAATTATCTTTAAAAACACCTTATGTTTTATATGGAATAATCCATGAAGAATTCGAAAGTTTAAAAGACATGATTTTCTATATTTCTTTAAAATATATTTTTGATTTGTTTTATACTATTCTTATATCAAATGATTTAAAACATTCTAAAGAATTAGATAATCTTTATGGGCATATCTTTAATCAAGAAAGTTGACAATGTTACAATGTAACATTGTTTTTTTATCTTTTAAGAATAATTTTGTTATGTTATTTCTTAGTATGCTTTATCACTTGATAAGTTCTTTTTTATAAATTATTTTAGTTTTGTAGAAAAGGAGGAATCAAAAATGATTGGTACTATTGCTGCCATTTTAACAACAATTTCATTTTTACCACAAGCATATCAAGTTATTAAAACCAAAGATACATCAAGCATTTCACTTGGAATGTATGTTGCTTTTGTTTTAGAAGTATTTTTATGGATTATTCATGGTATTAACATACGAGATTATAATTTGATTGGCGCAAATGCAATTACTTTTGTTTTTGCTTCAATTATTTTAACTTATAAAATCAAATATAAATAGTGGAGGAAAAAACTATGTTAAAAAAAGATTTTTTATGGGGTGGAGCGTTAGCTGCTCACCAATTTGAAGGAGGAGTATTAAATACTTCTAAAGGATATTCTGTAGCGGATGTTATGACTGCAGGAGCACATGGTGTACCTAGAGAAATCACTGATGGTGTTGTAGAAGGAAAATATTATCCAAATCATGTAGGAATTGATTTCTATGGACACTATAAAGAAGATATCGCTATGTTTGCGGATATGGGATTTAAATGTTTTAGAACTTCTATTGCTTGGACAAGAATTTTCCCATTAGGGGATGAAGAAGAACCTAATGAAGAAGGATTACAATTCTATGATGATGTTTTTGATGAATTATTAAAATATGGTATTGAACCTGTTATTACATTATCACATTTTGAAATGCCTTATCATTTAGCTAAAGAATACGGTGGATTTATGAACCGTAAAACAATTGATTTCTTTGTTAAATTTGCAGAAGTATGTTTCAAAAGATATAAAAACAAAGTTAAATACTGGATGACTTTCAATGAAATCAATAACCAAATGAACTTTATTAACGACATTTATGGTTGGACAAACAGTGGAGCTCATTTTGGAGACTATGATAGTCCAGAAGAAGCAATGTATACCTGTGGACATCATACATTAGTGGCTTCAGCTAAAGCGGTAAAAATAGGTAAAGAAATCAATCCTGATTTCAAAATTGGAAATATGATTTCTATGGTTCCAATTTATCCATTTAGTTGTCGTCCAGCAGATCAAGTATTAGCACAACAACAAATGCATGATCGTTTCTTCTTCTGTGATGTACAATGTCGTGGACATTATCCTGCTTATGCTTTAAAAATGTTCGAAAGAAATGGATTTAATATTGATATTACAGAAGAAGACAAAAAAGTATTAGCTGAAGGTACTATTGATTATATTGGGTTTAGTTATTATATGTCGAATACTGTAGATTCTAATTCCATTAGAGATATTTCTATGACAACAGATGGATCAAGTAAACATTCAGTTAAAAATCCTTTTATTCACGAAACAGCATGGGGATGGGCTATTGATCCAGAAGGATTAAGATACACTTTAAATATGTTCTATGAAAGATATGAAAAACCATTGTTTATTGTAGAAAATGGTTTTGGTGCTATTGATGTAAAAGAAGAAGATGGTTCTTGTCATGATCCATATCGTATTGATTATTTAAGAGCACACATTGAAGAAATGAAAAAAGCTGTTGAAGAAGATGGTGTTGATTTAATGGGATATACTCCTTGGGGATGTATTGACTGTGTTTCATTTACAACAGGTGAAATGAAAAAACGTTACGGATTTATCTATGTAGATAGAGATAATGAAGGTAATGGTACACTTGAAAGAAGCAAAAAAGATTCTTATGATTGGTATAAGAAAGTTATTGCTTCTAACGGTGAAGAACTAGATTAAAAGGGCTAATTACAAGCCCTTTTAATCTAGTGAGATATGTCTTTTTACTTTTTCTTCAGGATGAATATTATCTCTTCGTTTACCTGTCATATCGAGCACTTTAACACGAAAAACTTCTGTTACTTTTGCGACTTTTTCATTGAATTTAAAATCTTCTTCATGATAATGTCTCATTAAGATTTTTAACGCATTAATCTTATTTTCATCTTCAACAAATTCTACAATACCATGTCCAATGACACTTTCATACCCCATTGTACATGACATTCTTTCATCATACATAATAATATTATGTTCACAATCCATTTCAAAAGTAACTTTATTATTTTTTCTTATTAAATCAAGTTTTGTTCCTACTTTGGCACTATGAAAATATAGATAAAGTTGTCCTTCTTCTACATCTGTTCCAAAGTTTAAAGGAACGATATAAGGAAATTCATCATCAAATAGTACTAAACGACATGTATCACACTTTGCAATAATTTTCATCATTTCATCAAAATCAGTAATTTCTCTATCTTTTCTTCTCATACTCTTTTCTCCTAGTCAATAAGATTAAAATGTTTTAATCCTTTTAAAATTCCTTCTTTTTCAACATCATCACAAATATAACATGCATGTTGTTTTACTTCATCACTGCCATTTTCCATCACAATAGGATAACCTACGACATCTAACATTTCAATATCATTATGTCCATCACCAAAAGCCATTAATTCTTCTTTTTGATAACCAAAATGTTTTGAAACAGCTTGAATAGCCGCTGCTTTCCCACCTGTTTTGGGAACAATATCATAGGCATAGTCATGCCATTTTGTGACTTTGACATGTTTGGTATTTTTTATAATTTCTTTTATTCCTTTTTCATCTACATAAGGATCTACTTGGTAAATGTTATCTATATTGATTTGATTACTTATTGGTGGAATCATTGTTGAAATAGATGCTTGAGCATCTATGACTCTTTGATTTACATGAGTAATATACATTTGATTGCTCTCAATAAATAAACAAGGATAATTGTTTTCTTTTACAATCTTTACAATTTCTTTTAAATCCTCTTGAGGTATTTTATTATCATAAATAATTTGTGAACCTATTGTACAATAGCCACCATTTAATAAAAGATAGCCATCAAATTCAAACTGTTCAACAAGTTTTAGTTCTTCTAGCTCTAACATATGTCTTCCACTGGCTATAAACAATTGAATTCCTTTTTTCCTTACTTGTTTTAATCCTTCAATCACTTCTTTTTTTATAGAAGGTCTTTTCCCCAAAATCAATGTTCCATCAATATCTAAAAATATCGCTTTAATCATTTTCATCACCTATCTTTAATCATAAAGATTCAAAATAAACTAAGCAATAGAATTTATAAAAAAGATATATTGTTACAAAAAAAATAAAATATTTCTTTTTTATAAGTAATAATGTAACTTCTTACTGTTTAACTTTATCAAATTTTGTTTTCTTAAAATAAATAAAGATCATTACTAAAGAAATCATTGTAGATAATGGGGCTGCAATTCCCATATGGAACAGTGTTACGTTTGGTATTTTAGAAAATAATAAAGTTAAAGGAATTCTTCCAACAAAAGCCGCTACTAAACTATGTACCATCGTAAAGACAGTTCTTTCGTAACCATTTAAATACCCATTAATACAGAATAAAAAACTTGTAAGTAAACAATCAATAGAATACGTTTTTAAATACAAGGCACCATTTTTAATACCATCTTGATTATTGGTAAAAATACGCGTAAGTATTGTTCCATCGATTTCACAAATCGTTGTTACAACAATTGCGAAGGCAAGAGATATCATGATTGCATATTTTAATGTTTGTTTAGCACGCTTATATTGTTTAGCTCCTACATTTAAAGCAATAAGAGAAGCTAAAGCACTTCCTAAAGCAATGGCTGGTAACATTAAAAATTCCATTAATTTTCCAACAACACCTAAAGAAGCAGAAGCAATTAAGCCCATTTGATTAACAATAATCGTAATAATTAAAAATGATATATTTACAAATACACTTTGTAATCCCAAAGGAAAACCTATTTGCATTATCTTTTGAATATATTTTGAAAAACAAATATCTTCTTTATAAAAAGAATAATCAATTCCTTTTTTACATAAATAAACTAATGCAAAGAGAAAAGAAAACCCTTATGCTGATACAGTGGCAATAGCTGCTCCTTTAGCTCCCATATGAAAATATCCTATTAAAACAAAATCAACAATAATATTAATGATACACGCAAGAAAAACAAACAATAAAGGTGTTTTACTATCCCCTAATCTTCTTAAAATACTACTGACAACATTGTATCCTACAATAAAGATAATATACTTAATTAGCTTTTCGTTGCTTCAATAGCTTCTTTTGGTGTATTCATTAAAAGTGTAATTTCATTATTAAAATACAACATCACAAAAGTTAAAACTAAAGCAATGATTAAAAATAAAACAATAGCTCCACCAATCGTTTTCGATAAATCTCGATAAGATTTACTTCTTAGATATTGTCCTAATAAAACCGTAACCCCTGTAGTAAGTCCTAAAATAAGATTAGTAATTAAAGCCATCGTTTGACTTCCTATCGAAACTCCTGAGATATCAAAGGTATGTCCAAATTGTCCTACAACAAATAAATCTGCCGAACCATATAATACTTGTAATAAGTTTGAAAACATATAGGGCAAGGCAAATATCATTAATGCTTTAAAAGTCTTTGTTCCATAATTTCCTCCTAAAAAAACTGGATAAGGTCTAAACCTTATCCAGCATTGTCTTCAATACCCTCTGGTGCTTCTATCTTATCATTTGTATCTTTATTGTCAAGTAATTGAAAAGCTTTTACAACATCTTGATAACGAGAAATAATATAATCATAGTTTTCTTTTTGATGTGGTAAAGTACATCCACTACAATCTTTAATATTTCCTATCATTTTATAATGACCTTTACAATCTTTTAAAATATATAATGGGCAATAACAAAACAAACAATTAATTTCATCTAATTGATGACAAGGGTAATACTCACATTGTTTATGACTAAAGAATTTATAATGATCTGACATAGACTTTATACTCTGTATTTTGAATAATAACTTGATCATTTAAATCATAAACAACTTGTGACATCACATATTCACCACCATTAATATAGATTTCAAAAACATGATGATCATAATAAAGTTCAATATCATAATGTCCTTGTAATTTAGGTGAAATAACATCATTACATACTTTATTTTCTTGAATAGAGACTTCTTCTCTATTTAAATGGAGACAATCATCTTGAATATCAATTTTAAAACCACCAAGATTTAAAGAACTATCCTTATTAAGTGTTGTCTTTAATTGGAATGGTTGATCAAATGAAATATCTTGAATTTCTTGATTAAATGAATTTTTAATTTCAGGATAAAGTTCTTGAATAATCTTACCCTCTTTTTCATGTAGAATTCTTGGCATGATAAACATTCCAACCCATTCTTCCCCTTGAACTGGTTTTCTCATTCTAAGCCATCCTAGTAATAATCTTTCATTATCTTTAGATAAAAATGTTTGTGGAGCATAGAAATCTAAACCATGATCTAAATAAGGCCAATCACCATGCTCTTTAATAGTAAGTGTATCTTCCTCAAAATCAATCGGCATATAACGCGCATTACTATTTGGTTTTGGTGGTAGATCTGTATTTTCTGGTGAGAAAATCATAAAGAATTGATTATTGATTTTAAAGACATCTGGACATTCCCACATATTTCCAATAGTTGGTTCTTGATAGCTGTTTTTATATTCAAAATGAATTCCATCTTCACTTTCATAGAAAAGTGCTTTTCCACAGTAGTCATTTTCATAAGCTACTTTACTCCCAATAACCATGGCATATTTTCCATCTTGTTTTTTCCATACTTTAGGATCTCTGGTATGACGATAATCTCCAATATAAGCTTCTTGAATCATGGGAATGATTTGTTTTTTATTTTTAACATTATCAAAATGAATTCCATCACTACTTACAACGAGTGCTTGTGAGGCTCTTAAATCATCATCACTATATTGATTATGTACATTACTTGGATTTTCTTTAGCGTATTTAATAGCTGTATAATAAAGATAAAGTTGGCCATCGATTTCAATTGCTGATCCTGAAAAACATCCATTTCTATCAAAATCTTTAGATGGATATAAAGCAATTGGAAGATGTTCAAAATTGACAAAATCTTTTGTAATAGCATGTCCCCAATGCATTGTTCCCCATTTATTATCATATGGGAAATGTTGATAAAAGATATGATAGTTTCCTTTATAATAAATAAGTCCATTTGGATCATTGATCCAATGATAAGGTGCTGTAAAATGTAATTTTGGTTTCATAGTCTTCCTCCTTGTTTTAACGTCTTTATTATACAAAAAAAACAATGCTTACGCATTGTTTAATAGTTACCTTTTAAAATTTCTTTTATTTTTAAAATAACGCCATCATTTTCATTACTATCAATCACTTGATAAGCAACCTCTTTAACAGGTGGCATGGCATTAGCCATCGCATAACCATATTTTACTGTTTGTAACATTTCGTAATCATTCATTTGATCACCAAAAGCACCTGCTTCTTCATTAGATATTCCTAACAAATCTAGAAGATGTTGTAAGGAAGTTCCTTTATTAATTGTCTTATAAAAAATATCAAACCAAACATTTCCTGTGGTTACAACTCTAAATTTAGGATTTATCCTTTTCTTGATCACTTCAAGTCTATCTTCAATTTTACCATCAAAGTTAGCAACTGAAAATTTTAATATTTCATCATCTATTTCATCAAATGAGTCTACAAAAACAATATTTTTAATAAATAATGTAATAAAATCTTTTCTATCTTCAAACTTCTTTAAAATATAAGCATGCTTTACTCCTGATACAACTAACATACATTCTTCATCTTCTTTTAAAATATTTAATGCATGTTGATAATCATCAGTTTCTAAACAATGTTTATAAATAACATCTCCTCGATAGACAATCTTTGTTCCATTTTCACAAAGATAATAAAGATCATCTTTAATATCATCATCAAATTTACAAACTAATGCTTCATATTGATTTCCTGATGCAATGACAAATTGTATATCTTTTTTTAACATTTGTTTATATAAATCATTAAATTCTTCACTGTAGGATTTATCATCTCTTAGAAATGTTCCATCCATATCTGTTGCTAGTAACTTCATCTTAACCCTCTACTTATGTATTCTAATTGTAATAACATATTCATCTTCTAAATCTTCTGTTTCTTGTTGAAGTGATGTTCCTGTTTTTTCAATCATTCCAATTGCTTGTTGTAATGTATTTAAAGCAATTTTCACATTTCTTGAAATTGTTTTTTTAACATCGGCTGATGTTTTTTTCTTTTTAGGTTTTGGTTCTTTTTTAATAAGTCTTTCTGTATCAGCTACTGTTAGTTTTTTCTTTAAAACTTCTCTTAAGACTTCTTGTTGTTTTTCTTCATTTAATGAAAGCATTGCTCTAGCATGTCTTTCTGTTATTTGTTTTTGATTTAAAGAAAATTGAACATCATCACTTAATTTTAATAATCTTAATTTATTCGCAATCGTTGATTGTTTTTTACCAACAATATCTGCAAGCTCTGTTTGACTATAACCATATTCTTTAATTAAAGCTTGATAAGCTTTTGCTTCTTCTAATGGTGATAAGTCTTCTCTTTGAATATTTTCAATAATAGCAAGTGTTTGTGTTTGTTTATCATCATAATCTTCAATAACACATGGTACTTGTTTCATATTTAAAGAACAACAAGCACGATATCTTCTTTCACCTGCAATAATTTGGTAAATTCCATTTACTTTTCTTACAACTATAGGTTGTATTAAACCATTTTCTTTAATAGAAGCAGCTAATTCTTCAATTTTTTCTTCATTAAAAACAGTTCTTGGCTGATTCTCATTTGCTTGTATTTTATTAATATCTATATTTTTTAATTTATTATTAAACATGATACCCTCCTACAATGGACTCTTTTTTATTTTAGAAAACATTCTTGGATACTTCTTTGGTGTTTCTTTTACTTTTTTAATAATAATATTACTTCTAAAATCATCATGATTTGCAAGTGTAAAATCATGTGTACTTTCTATTTGTCCACCTAATAATTGAATACCTTTTTTAGCTTCTTTTACTTCTTCTAGTGCTTGTCTTCCTTTTAAAGATAAGAAATAACCATTCTTTTTAACAAGTGGTAAACAAAGTTCATCAAGAATATTTAAACGTGCTACCGCTCTTGCCATCACGATATCAACACTTTCACGATGATCTTTAGCGTATTCTTCTGCACGTGCAGCCACTGCTTGACAGTTATCTAATTCCAGTTCTTTAAATAAATGATTTAAGAAAGTAATTCTTTTATTCAAGGAATCGACAATTGTAATCTTTAAATTTGGATAAAGTATTTTTAAAGGAACTGAAGGGAAACCAGCACCAGCTCCTACATCAATCAATGTTTGATTATTGAAATCAAAATCAAAGGCAATTGTAATTGAATCATAGAAATGTTTTAGATAAACATCTTCTTTATCCGTAATTGCTGTAAGATTCATTTTTTCATTCCATTCAACTAAGATTTCATAATATTTTTGAAATTGTTGAAGTTGATGTTCACTTACTTCGATTCCTTTTTCTTTAAGTATATTTTGAAATTCTAATTCATTCATTCTTATTCTCCGTTATATTTTTGTTTTAAATAAATTAATAAAACTGAAATATCTGCAGGATTGATTCCTGATATACGAGAAGCTTGACCAATGGTAAGTGGTCTAATTTCTGATAATTTTTGTTTTGCTTCTAAAGCTAAGTTTTTAACATCTTCATAATCAATATCTTCTGGAATATGTTTTTCTTCCATTTTGATTTGTTTTTGCGCTTGTCTTTTAGCTTTTTCAATATATCCTGCATATTTAATTAAAATAGTAATTCTTCTTCTTTGTTCCTCACTTAATTCAGGTGCATCAATATAAGGTAACATCATATCATAAGTGATTTCCGGTCTTGTAATAAGTTCTTTTGCAGAAACCCCTTCTTTTAAATGTGAAGAATTGTTTTGTTCCAACATTTCATTGATATCATCTTTTGGGGTAAAACGAATAGTACTTAAACGTTCAATTTCATCATAGATCCCTTTCATTTTATTTTGATATCTTTGATATTCTTTATCTTTAACAAGTCCAATTTTATGACTATAATCATAAAGTCTTTCATCAGCATTATCATGTCTAATTAATAAACGATATTCCGCTCTTGATGTAAGCATACGATAAGGTTCTTTTGTTCCTTTAGTAACAAGATCATCAATCATGACACCAATATAAGCTTCATCTCTTTTTAAGACAAGAGGTGCTTCATTTCTTACTTTAAGTGTTGCATTGATACCTGCCATTAAACCTTGTCCAGCAGCTTCTTCATAACCACTTGTTCCATTGATTTGCCCAGCAGTAAATAAGTTTTTAATGACTTTGGTTTCAAGTGATGGCCATAATTGTAATGGATCAATCGCATCATATTCAATCGCATAAGCATATTTTAAGATTGTACAGTTTTCTAATCCTGGTAAAGTACGAATCATTTGTTCTTGGATATCATGTGGCATGGATGTTGAAAAACCTTGTACATAGATTGAATTCATTTCTTTTGATTCAGGTTCTAAGAAGATTTGATGTTGTGGTTTATCTGAAAATTTAACAACTTTATCTTCAATGGATGGACAATAACGTGGTCCAATTCCTTTAACAAGTCCACTATACATTGCACATTTTTCTAGATTATCATGAATGATTTTATGTGTTGTTTCATTTGTATAAGTTAGATAACATGGTGTTTGTTTTTCAATAGGAACATATTCATCTGTGGTAAAACTAAAGGCTAGTTTTGCATCTGTTCCTGGTTGTAATGATGTTTTTGAATAATCTATACTATTGATTTCAACACGTGGTGGTGTTCCTGTTTTTAATCTTTGAATTCTAAATCCGTAATCTTTTAATTTTCCAGATAAGAATTTTGATTCTTTTTGTTGATCTGGTCCACTAGCATGTTTACTATGTCCAACAAGAATTTCTGCTTTTAAATAAGTACCTGTTGTTAGAATAACAGTTTTCGATAAATAAGTGGTTCCATCATCAAGAATAACTCCTTTAACTGTTTGATCTTCAACAACTAAATCTTCAACCATCCCTTCAATTAAATCGAGGTTTTCTTGTTCCTTAACCACTTTTTGCATATAACGAGGATATGCTTTTTTATCAGCTTGTGCTCTTAAAGATTGGACTCCTGGTCCTTTTGCGGTATTTAACATTTTCATTTGTAAGTAAGTCTTATCTGCTGTTTTAGACATTTGTCCACCAAGAGCATCGATTTCTCTTACAATGATTCCTTTAGCAGGTCCACCAATAGAAGTATTACATGGCATTGACCCAATATTATTTATATTTGATGTGACAAGTAATGTTTTTAATCCCATTCTTGAAGGTGCTAAACTAGCTTCAATTCCAGCATGTCCCCCTCCGACAACTATTACGTCATACATATCACTTACACTCCCTTTCAATTCTTTTCCATTGTACACCAACATTGCTTTTTTGACGAGGAAAAAAGATGAGTTTCGTACGTTTTATCACTCTTTTTTCATAAAAAAACAGGATTACCTCCTGTTTAAAATCCATTGTTTTATTCTTTGATCTTTTCCTTGTTCTAAAATATAATCGATCACATTCTTTTTAGATAAAACTTTATTAATGAATGATGAATCGATTTCATTTAAAAACTCAATAATATCTTTTTTACATAATTGATTTAAAGCTTTTATTTTCTTTGTATCTTCTTGTTTTCGCTTTGCATCTTTTAAAGGATACCCTATTCCAAAAGGTTCTTCAAACAATTGTTGGAGAGTTGCTTTTAAATTAATTTCACCAGCCCATCCATAGTTAAGACCTAATGGTAAAGAAGCCACATTACCATCATTGATTCTTCCAAATAAATAAGCATCCTGTGGTGTTGGTAAATAGCCACAAATTAAATTTGGTAGACTATTACAAGCAATCATCATTCCTTGTCCTGAAGAACATCCTGTCACTATAAAATCTACCGCTTGGCTTGAAATCAACAAACAAATTTCTAAAGCAATTTCAACATAGGAATAATTTTCTTCATCTTCAAAGCACCCAAAATTAATAACTTCCCCATAATCTTTTGTACATTCATATAAAATAGTATTTTTTTCTATTTGCGACGAAGCTTGAATAACACCTATTTTCATATCATCACCCCACAAAAAAAGTATACCTCATTTGAGATATACTTGTTATCTATTTCCAAAAATTCTTGCCACTACCAACAGATACGATTTCAAATTGTGTATTATTTGACGTACCACCTTTAAAGTATTTGCCAGCTTCTGTTCCATTAAAAATATCAATATGATTTTTCTTAATAGCTCCACCTCTATCAACAACAATACCATACGCTGTTGATTCAATACCTAAGTTGTGATTTGTAATCTTAATAATTGTTCCAAAAGGAATAGATGGATCTGCTGCTAAACAATAATAACTTCCACCTTTATAACTTAACTTTGCACTATGACTTCCTTTAACACCACTTGTTGGTGATAAAGAAATCCCTGATGATGAAGTTCCATTTCCTCCTGCACAATCGCCACCATAAGTTGTCAGTTTTCCAGTAAAATAAGCCCCAGGTTGAATTGTCCCATGTGCAATAATCGTATCTGTTTTTTCAGTTACAACTTCACTTGATAACAATTCTTTTTTGACAATTTTACCATTTTCATAAGTGACTTTCACTTTATTATTAATTTGTCCTCGTTGTCCTTGTTGAACAACTTCTGTTGTAAATAAATGTAAACCTGTTGTTTCAATCGTTTGAGAATCAACATACTGTATTTCTTCTACTTCTTCTTCGCTAATACGATTGACTTGAAGTAGATCTTTACTTTGTACAATATAAGCCATATCTTTATTAACTGTATCTTTAGTTCCTAAGTTTACATCTAATTCTTTTAATACATTTTTAACAGTATCTTGTCTAACTAAATAATCTTTAGCTTCTTGACTACCATCTTGATACTGAATTTCAATAGTTTCTTTATAACCTTTAATTTCTTGAGTTGCGCCTGATGTAACAGTTGTAGCCATAACCATTACATAGACAATCATAATCATTAATACCCCTTTCAGTCGGGGGTCTGCATCTGAAATGATTTGTTTAATTGTTTTCATTAATTTTCCTCCTATTTAATGCCAAATACTTTTTTAGCATTAAACGTTGTCTGACTTGCAACGCTTTCTATCTCCATGTTCTTTAGCTTCGCTATTTCCTGGGCAATATACACAACATTTGCAGGCTCATTTAAACTACCACGATATGGATGTGGTGTTAAATAAGGACAGTCGGTTTCAATTAATAAATGCTCTAAACCTATTTTTTCTGCCACATCTTTAGGAACTCTTGCATTTTTAAAAGTGACTGGTCCAGCTAAAGAAATATAAAAACCTAAATCAATAAATCTTTTAGCCATTTCCACTGATCCACTATAACAATGCATAATTCCTGGATGTCCATTTCTTTTAAGCACTTCATAAGTATCTTCATAAGCATCTCTGCAATGAATAATAATTGGTTTTTGATGTTTTTTAGCAAGATCAACTTGTTGTTGAAAAATTTCTTTTTGTTTATCGCTAGGAACATCATCCCAATAATAATCCAATCCAATTTCACCAAGTGCTACGACCTTTGGTTCGTTTAAGTACTCATCGATGATTTGTAAATCTTGAGTAGTTGTGTTTAAACAGTCATTAGGTCCAATACCTACAGCAGCATAGATAAAGGAATGCTCTTTAGCAATTTCAACTGCCTTTTTGGAAGACTCAAGATCATACCCTACAACAACCATCATTTCTACTTGATTGTCTAAAGCATGTTTAATAAATTCATCTCTATTTTCATATAATTGTTCACTATTTAAATGACAATGTGTATCAAAGTACATAAATCTCACCCCGGTGAATACTAACAAAATATCTTTATTTTGTCAAATTTCTAAAAAAATACTCCTATCCGAAAATATTTTCCCTTCATTTTATCAACACTTTTTTGAATGAATAAAAATATATCTTGTCAATTTTTAGGATTTAAACAAATATATGCTTATAAATATGGTATTTTATGATATGCTCATTATAATATATGCCCACTTTTTATATTTATGATACAAAAAAAAGAAATCCCGTAGGATTTCTCATTTCATATTATTCAATACTTATTGTAGAAGTATTTTCAATTTGTTTCATATCAGATTTAGGAACTGATAAACGAAGTACTCCACCTT